>Ga0209810_1000087_pt1 | contig 283597 bp, 250 predicted proteins | sample Coa_R1_7_FD_187159 | JGI IMG/M metagenome (GOLD analysis project Ga0209810, IMG submission 187159) | Surface soil microbial communities from Centralia Pennsylvania, which are recovering from an underground coalmine fire - Coalmine... | ecosystem: Environmental > Terrestrial > Soil >...
CGGCCTCGTCGCGGACCCCGCCCAGCGACATCCGGACGAACTTGCGCCCCAGCGCCCGGGCGATGCTCTGCCCCAGGCTGGTCTTGCCCACCCCGGGCGGCCCCACAAAGCACAGAATCGGCTCACGCGGAGGTGTATCGCCGGTGACGGGGGGCGGCTCGGCCGGCACTGGCTGCGTCTCCGCCTGCCCGTTCTGGCTGCCCTCCGATGCGAGGCGGAGGGCGGCGCGCTCCTGGCGCAGCTTGCGGACCGCCAGGTATTCCAGGATGCGGTCCTTCACCTTCTCCAGGTCGTAGTGATCCTCGTCCAGAACCTGGCGGGCACGGCGGACATCGATCGTCCCGCCGCTGAGCCTGTTCCAGGGCAGGCTCACCATCCATTCCAGGTAGGTACGGATGATCCCGTGCTCTGGCGAGGCGGCCGGAATACTCGCCAGACGATCCAGCTCGCGGTTCGCTTCGCGCCGCGCCTCCTCAGGGAGCTGCGCCTCCTCGAGCCGGCGTCGGAGCTCGGCGACCTCGCCCCCTTCCTCGCTCTCGCCCAGCTCCCGCTGAATCGAACGGAGCTGCTCGCGCAGGAAATACTCCCGCTGCGTCTTCGTCAGCCGCTCCTGGGTCTCGGCGGTGATCTTGCGGCCTAGCTCGCGCACCGCCAGCTCGTGCTGGAGAAGCTCGACCAGCCGCCGCAGCTTGGCGTCCACCGGATCGAGCTCCAGGATCTCCTGCCGCGCGGCGACCTCCAACGGCGCGGTCGAGGCGACCAGGTAGGCTACCTGGCGGGGATCGGCCAGGTTCTCGGCCGCCGGCGCCAGCTCGTCCGGCAGCTCCGGGCTCAGCTTGACCAGACGCTGGAACAGGTCTACTACCGCCCGGCGCAGCGCATCGACCTCCATGCTCGACGTCGCCTGGTCCGGCGCCGCCTCCACCCGCGCCGCGAGATATGGCTCCTCCTGCGTGAACTCCAGCAGCCGGACTCGCTCCAGCCCCTGTACCACCAGCCGCAGGGTGCCGTCTGGGGCGCGCATCAACTGGTGGATAACGCCCGCGGTGCCCACTCGGTACAGTCCGTCCGGGCCGACCTGCTCGGCGCTCTCCTTCTCCTGCGCTACCAACGCGACCAGCCGATCGCTGCGCATGACATCGTCCACCAGGCGGACCGAGCGCGGCTGGCCGACCGCCAGCGGGATGACCGCGAGCGGGAACACGACCGTACCCCGCAGCGGCAAGACCGGCAATACCTCTGGTAGCGAGGGAGGACCGCCCGCGGGCGGTTGCAGCTCGAGCCCCATGAGCCTCACCTCCGGTTCATCTTTGGGAGCAGGATGTGCAGCAGCCCCTGCTCGTAACGCGCCTCGACCCGCTTTGCCTCGATCGGCGCTGGCAGGGATACATCCACCCGGAAGGGGCCCTGGCGGATCTCGGCGGCGTGGTACACCCCGCCGCGGTCGGCTGGCGCCAGCCGGCGGCGTCCCTCGACGACGAGCGCGTCCTCGAATAGCAGCACGTCCAGGTCCTCCTGGTCCACCCCGGCCAACTCAACGGTCACCTCCAGCGCCGTCGCCGTCTCGTAGACGTCGGCTGCCGGGCGCCAGCGGGGCTGGGCCAGGATGATGCTGACCTGCTCGCCACGCCAGCCCTCTCCATACGGCCGGGGCTGGCCCGTGGTGACGACCATCGCGTAGCGATAGCCCAGGTGTCGGTAACGCATCGCCGTCTTCTCCTCACTTCCAGGAACAGGCGCTGCTTCGCGCCCTGCGTGTCTGCAAAGGCGCCGCCCTACTGCGCCTCACGCGCCAGCCAGCGCCGCGGCTCCGCGACGCGCCGGGCCCCTCATCTCTCCGTTCAATGATACGGGCGGCGCCCCGTTGGCAGCTCCGTGGCCAAAGAGCGCCCGCATCTTTCAGCGAACATCAACCTATCGCGCACACCTGTCCGGTATCCTAGGCCCGCCGCCGCCCGGGGACCAGGAGCGTCGCCGCGCGTGGTGGCGCGGCTGCTGCCGCCAGGGAGAGCGAGGTGTTCATGCTGTTTCGCGCGCTCCGGCTTGGGCGGCTGGCCTGGGTGAGCGCGCTGGCCGCGGGGCTGCTGCTCCAGCCGGCGCCGAGCGGCGCCGCCACGCCCCCGAACATCATCCTGATTCTGACCGACGACCAGCGTTGGGATACCGTGGGCTACATGCCAACGCTCAACACACTGGCCGCGCGGCGCTTCACCGCCGCCTACGTTACCACGCCGATGTGCTGCCCCAGCCGCTCGAGTATTCTCAGCGGGCAGTATGCGCATAACACCGGCGTACATACCAACAGCGCGCCGAATGGCGGCTTCCACGCGTTCCACGATACGGAGACCCTTGCCACGCGGCTGCACGCCGCCGGCTACCGCACCGGGCTGATGGGCAAATACCTGAACGGCTACGAGAATACCGCCTACATCCCCCCTGGCTGGGACCAGTGGCTGGCGTTTAGCACCAAGCCGGACTACTATAACTACACATTCAACAATAATGGGGTGAGCGAGCCGCACGGTTCCTCGGACGCGGACTACTCGACCGACGTTATCATGGCGCGCGCCCAACAGTTCATCCTCAGCCCGGATCCGCGCCCGTTCTTCCTGTATGTCGCCCCCTATGCCCCGCACAACCCGGCGACGCCGGCCACGCGGCACAAGAACCTGTTCAACAACCTGGCCCCCTACCGCCCGCCGAGCTACAACGAGGCCGACGTCTCGGATAAGCCCGCCTTCGAGCAATACCCGCTGATGACCCCCGCGGTGCAGAGCCAGGTGGACGAGTTCCGCAAGAACCAGCTTCGGACGCTGCAAGCGGTCGACGAGGGGCTGGCCGGGATCATCAGCGCGCTCAACGACGTTGGCAAGCTGAGCAATACCGTCATCATCTTCACCAGCGACAACGCCCTGTTCTGGGGCGAGCATCGCTTCCCGCTTGGCAAGGGTCGCCCATACCAGGAAGATGTCCACGTTCCGCTGCTCATCGCCTACCCGCCGCTCACCCCCAGCCTGGTGAACGATTCGCACCTGGCACTGAACGTCGACCTGGCGCCGACGATCCTGGACCTGGCCGGCGTACCCATCTCCTCGGTGATGGATGGCACAAGCCTGGTGCCCTTGCTGAACGGCGCTCCGCCAACGAACTGGCGCACGGATTTTCTCGAAGAGGCGTGGCAAGACTCGGAGGAGTCGCCTATCCCCGACTGGTCCGCGGTGCGCTCCAGCCAATGGACCTACGTCGAGTACGTGACAGGGGACAAGGAACTGTACGACGAAGTGAACGACCCGTACGAGCTGAATAACGTCGCCAACCAGAGCGCCTACGCCCAGACTCAGGCGCAGCTCGCCGCGCGGCTGGCGACACTGCGGGCGGCCGGCGCGCCTCCCTACGTGCGCACCGAGAACAACGCCCCCGGGATCACCTACCAGGGGGTCTGGAAAGTGAAGCTCTCCAAGAGCTTCAGCGGCGGATCCGCCAGCTACGCCAGCAAGGCATCCGATACCGCCACCTTTAGCTGGACTGGAACCGACGTCACGCTTGTGGGGGCGCCCGGACCGACCATGGGCCAGGTAACGATCACGCTGGACGGGGTCCCGACGACGATCGACCTGTACAGCCCGGTCCAAGCGTTCGAGCAGCCCGTATTCCTCAAGGAGGCGCTGCCAGCCGGTCCGCACACGCTCGTGATCGACCCGAGCGGAACCAAGAACGTGCAGTCGAGCGCCACCACGGTGGTCCTGGACGCCATCGACTCCCGCTAACCCCTGGCCTGGACGCTTCGGCTCGCGGTCCGGCGCGTGCCGGGGCTCCGCGCGGACGCTATACTGGCGGCCATGCGGATCGTCGACATCATCGAGCGCAAGCGCAATGGGGAGCGGCTGAGCCGTGCCGAGCTGGAGGCGATTGTCCTCGGGTACACCCGGGGCGAGGTGCCAGACTATCAGGTGGCCGCCTGGCTGATGGCTGTCTGCTGGCGTGGGATGGCGCCAGACGAGGTGGCCGAGCTGACGCAGATCATGGCCGCCTCCGGTCGCCAGCTTGACCTGAGCCGGGTCGGGCGCGTCGTCGCGGACAAGCACAGCACCGGCGGAATTGGGGACAAGACCTCGATGGTCGTTGCCCCACTCGTCGCCGCCTGTGGTGTGCCGGTCGGCAAGATGTCGGGCCGGGGGCTGGGCTTCGCCGGTGGGACGATCGACAAGCTGGAGTCTATCCCCGGCTTCCGGGTGGAGCTGAGCGCCGAAGAGTTCCTCGACCAGCTCCAGCGTATCGGAGTGGTGCTCTGCGGCCAGTCCGCCGACCTGGCGCCAGCGGACGGCAAGCTGTACGCCCTGCGCGACGTCACCGCCACGGTGCAGAGCATCCCTCTCATCGCCTCGAGCGTGATGAGCAAGAAGCTCGCTGCAGGCGCCCAGGTCATCGTCCTCGACGTGAAGGTCGGCTCCGGGGCGTTTATGCGCGAGGAGCCGGAGGCGCGGGCGCTGGCGGAGACGATGGTCGCTATTGGTACAGCCGCCGGCCGCCGCGTTGCCGCGTTCGTCACCGACATGAGCCAGCCGCTCGGCCGCGCCGTCGGCCACGCGCTAGAGGTGCGCGAGGCGATCGAGACGCTGCGTGGCGCTGGCCCGCCGGATTTCACTGCCCTGGTGACCCGACTGGCCACGGAGATGGTCTTGCTGGCGGGCGGCGAGCCGGACCGCGAGTCGGCCCGAGCCCGGGTGGAAGCAACGCTTGCCGCAGGCGATGGGGTGGACAAGCTCCGCGAGCTGGTCGATGCGCAGGGCGGCGAAGTGGCGGTGGTCGACCAGCTCGAGCGACTCCCGCGCGCCAGCCAGGTGGAGGTACTGCATGCGCCTGAGGGCGGCTGGCTGGCGGCCATCGACGCCCGCGCCATCGGTCTGGCAACCGTCGCGCTGGGAGCAGGCCGGGAGAAGAAGGGAGATCGGATCGACCTGGCGGTCGGAATGGTGCTCCACGCCAAGGTGGGGGATCGGGTGGAGCCGGGACAGCCGCTGATCGAGATTCACGCCAACGACCGCGGCCGGCTGGAGCAGTCCCGGGCGCTTGTGCGCGCCGCCTACCGGTTCAGCTCCGAGCCGACCGCGCCCCCAGCGCTCATCCACCACGTCGGCGCGCTCTGAAATGCAGCCGGCCACAGCATCCGGGTGATCCGTGCCACACCAGCCGGCCGCTACACTACCGGGACGGTCAGCGCAGGAGGGGCGGCGCTGGACGTGGCGGCACGGGATGGAGCTGCTCATTGGCGTGGATCATGGCGGGGCGCGCCGATGAGCCGACGGCCGAGGTCTCGCGGCACACCGTCCCGACGCTGCGCGCAGCGTACAGGAGGGTGTCGCTGTCGGACAGCTTTGGGCGCGTTGTGCCGACCGTGAGGTGCTTCACCCTCACCCGGGTGTCACAGACGATGCGGCCATTTCGTCTCACTGATGACAAGCAGTTCACCCAGATCGGGAGAGACGAGATGAGCACAAGCTGGAAGACGGGAGAGCCTCTACCCGGGACCGAGGTCGCGGTGGTTGGCGGCGGGCTGGCCGGGCTGGCGGCGGCGACGATCCTGGGTCGCGCCGGACGGGCGGCGGTCGTGTTCGAGAAGGCGTCGCACCCGGGCGGGCGCGCGGTCACCACGCGCTCCGGACCGTTCTCCTTCAACCTGGGGCCACACGCAGTGTACGAGGCCGGCGCGGGCAAGCAGGTGCTGTGCCGGCTGGGCATCGAGCCGCGGGGCGGAGTAGTCACGGGGAATGGAGCCCAGGGACTGCGGCGCGGGCGGCTTGCGCCACTGCCCTCTACTCCGGCCTCGCTGGCTTCGACCTCGTTGCTCGGTGTGCGCGGCAAGCTGGAGTTTGCGCGCCTGCTGGCTGGCCTCGGCCGGCTGGACGTCGAGCAGCTTCAGAACGTCAGCGTAGCGGAGTGGCTGGATCGGGAGCTGCGCCAGCCGGATGCCCGGCAGCTCGTCGAGACGCTGCTCCGGGTATCGACGTATGCTGCTGACACCCGGCGCCTCAGCGCCGGGACGGCGCTCGCCCAGCTCCAGCGGGCGATGAGCGCGAGCGTGCGCTACCTGGACGGCGGCTGGCAAACGCTGGTCGATCAGCTCCGCGCCGCGGCCGAAGCGGCCGGCGTCCGGATCGTGACCGGCGCCCGGGTGGTAGACGTGGCCTACGACGAGGGTGTCCGCGAGGTTCGGCTGGCCGACGGAACCGCCTGGTCCGTGTCCGCGACGATCCTGGCGGTCGCGCCGAGCGAGGCGGCGTCCATGGTGGCGGGCCGGGCGCATGCCACGCTGGCTGCCTGGGCCGCGGCGGCCCAGCCGGTCCTGGCGGCAAGTCTGGACGTCGGGCTGGCACGGCTGCCACGCCCTCGCCTAACCTACGTCTTCGGGGTGGACGAGCCGCTGTATCTGTCGGTGCACTCGAAGTACGCGAAGTTGGGGCCGGAGGGAACGGCGATGATCCACGTGATGCGGTACCTCGACGAGACGGCGCCGGCCGACCCTGCCGAGATCGAGCGCCAATTGGAAGGGCTGCTGGACCTGGCCCAGCCGGGCTGGCGCGACGTGGTTGTGGCGCGCCGCTTCCTGCCGCGGCTGGTGGTCGCCAATGCCCTGCCGACCGCCGCGCAGGGCGGGGCGCCGGGGCGGCCGGGCCCCGCGGTGCCCGACGTGGCGGGGCTGTACGTGGCCGGCGACTGGGTCGGCCCGGAGGGGCTGCTGTCGGACGCGGCGCTCGCCAGCGCGGAGAGCGCGGCCCTGGCCGCCCTCCAGGCAGCTAGCCCGGCCAGGGCGGTCGCGTGAACCGGGCCGAGGTCTTCAGCCAGCAGCGCCTGCGCCTGTTCGGGATCGCCTATCGGATGCTGGGGAGCGTGATGGACGCCGAGGATGTCGTCCAGGACACCTTCCTCCGCTGGCAGCAGGCGACGGACGGAGAAATCGCGTCCGTCGCCTCGCCCCAGGCGTACCTGACGACGATGGTCACCCGGCGCTGCATTGACCAGCTCCGCTCCGCCCGCGCCCGGCGCGAGCAGTACGTGGGGCCGTGGCTCCCGGAGCCGCTGCTGACCGACCCGAGCCCGGATCCGGCCGAGGCGAGCGCGCTGGCCGATTCGCTCTCGACGGCGTTCCTGGTCCTGCTTGAGCGTCTCTCGCCATTGGAGCGCGCCGTGTTCCTGCTGCGCGAGGTGTTCGAGTACAGCTACGCCGAGATCGCCCAGATCGTCGGCAAGAGCGAGGTGAACTGCCGCCAGCTCCTGGCCCGAGCGCGGAGGCGGATCGACGAGCAGCGGCCGCGCTTCCCGGCGTCCCGCGAGCAGCACGAGCGGCTGGTGGCGGAGTTCGGGCGCGCGGTGTCGGAGGGCGACATGCAGGGGCTGCTGAGTGTGCTGGCCGACGACGTGATGCTCTGGACCGACGGCGGCGGGAAGGTGGCAGCCGCGGTGCGGCCGATCTTCGGCGTCGACCGAGTGGTGCGCGGCCTGTTCGGGTTCGTCAGCAAGGTGCCGGGGCTGGTCACCCGCATGGCCACGCTGAACAACCAGCCGGCCCTGATCGCCTACCTGGACGACATGCCCCACACCGCGGTGACCTTCGACATGGCCGCGGGGCGCATCCGCGCGATTTACGCGGTGGCCAACCCGGACAAGCTGCGCGCGCTCCCGCCGCTCCGGTCGCGCCGGGCGAGCTAGCGCCGACTGGCAACTGCCGGTGGCACCGCCTGGCCCTGTCCGTCGCGCCGAGCGCGCAACGGCAGGAACTGGCGCACCCGCAGGACCCGTTCCCGGCGGCGCTCCTCCTCCAGGCTGCGCGCCCGAGCGCGCAGCAGGTCACTCAGGGCGATGATCCCTACCAGCTTGCGCCCGTTGCCCCGCTCAACCACCGGGAAGCGGGTCAGGCCAGTCTCGGCCATCCGGTAGACCACGGCGCGGAGCGGCTCATCCGGGTAGGCGACCACCGGGTCGCGCCGAATCACTTCGGCAAGCTGGCAGCAGGCCGCATCCTCGTGCCGCGCGTGGATCAGCGCCTGCAGGTCGCCGCGCGTCACCACTCCCAGCAGCTCGCCCTCGGCGCCCAGCACCGGGTACAGCCGCTGCCCAGCGTGGCCATGGCCGCTCCGTAGCGACTGCGCTAGGTCCTCCAAGGAGATATTCGCTGGCAGGGCGACGACGTTGGTCCGCATCACCTCGCGGACGAACAGGATTTCCAGAGGGTCGACCGCGTACTCGCGGCTCAGGTGGTAGCCGCGGCGGCTCACCTTCTCGGTCAGGATCGAGCGCCGCATCACGAGCACCGTGAAGGCGTGTGCCAGAGTCACCGCGACTAGCAGCGGCAGCAGCGCGTCCACGTCGCGCGTCAGCTCCAGCGCGAAGATGATCCCGGTGAAGGGCGAGCGCATCGTTCCACCGAGGATGGCCCCCATGCTCACCAGCGGCCAGAAGCCGGGGCCCTCGTTTGGCAGCACCAGCGCCTCCAGGCCGCCTAGCGCCCCGCCCATCATCAGCAGTGGTGCCAGCACACCCCCCGATGTCCCAGAGCCGAGCGAGACCGCCCAGATCACCGACTTCACCAGCAGAATGCCGATGATGGTCTGGCCAGGAACGTCGCCCTGAAGCAGCGCCCCGATTGTGTCGTAGCCGACACCGAGCGCCTGGGGGAAGATCAGGCCACCGCCACCCACGACCAGCCCGCCGATCGCCGGCCACCACATCCAGTGGATCGGCAGCAGCCGGAAGGCGTCCTCGGCCGCGTAGACTGCCATCGTCAGCACCGCCGAGAGCGCCCCGGCGAGCAGGCCGACGACGACACAGCCGAGCAGTCCGGCCGGGCCGATGAACGCGGCGTGCGGCGGGACCGGGAACAGCGGCCCAGGGCCGAGCAGGTACCAGCGGGTGGCCGCCGCGACCCCGCTCGCCAGGGCGACCGGGATTAAGCTGCGCGGCTTCCATTCGAACAGCAGCAGCTCCACTGCCAGCAGCACCGCGGCGACCGGAGTATCGAATGTCGCCGACATCCCGCCTGCCGCTCCGGCGACTAGCAGCGTCTTGCGCTCGGCGCTGGTGAGGTGGAAGAACTGCGCCACCATGGAGCCGAAGGCACCGCCCGTCATGATGATCGGCCCTTCGGCGCCAAACGGGCCGCCCGAGCCGATGGAGATCGCGGAGGAGAGCGGCTTCAGGAAGGCGACCCGTGGCTGCACCCGGCTCCCGTTGATCAGGATCGCCTCAATCGCCTCCGGGATGCCGTGGCCGCGAATCCGCTCCGAGCCGTAGCGCGCTATCAGCCCGATGATGAGCGCACCAACCACCGGGACCAGTACCACCCCGAAGCCGAGCGTGTTGCCCGCCGGGGAAACGAGCGTTGTCTCCCAGCGCTGGTAGAAGAAGAGATTGGTGAACAGCCCGATGAGCCGGAGCAGCACCAGGGCGACGCCGGCGCTCAGGATCCCGATGCTGACAGCAAGCGTGGCGATCAGGATCATGCGTGGCGAGACGAGAAAGTCGCCGAGTTCGGATGGGGTGTCCTCGCGAAAGAAGCGGCGAAGAGCTTCCAACAGGCGAGTCTGGACGGCGCGGCGCGGGCCTGCTACCCGCGAGATGGTTGCACCCATGTCTCTCCTTGCCCATGCCCGGCCTCCCCGTCCGACGCGGCCGCCTCAGGCCCGATCCGTCCCAGCAGCGCCGCCAGCGCCTGGACCAGGCGCGGCCCGGTCGACTGGAGCTGCGCCCGGTGGACAAGCGACAGCTCCCGCAGCACCGCCGCGCCCCGCTCGGTGAGCCGAACGAGTACCTGGCGGCGATCGACCCGGCTGCGCTGGCGCTCGACCAGCCCATGCGCCTCGGCCCGGTCGAGCAGCTCTACGGTGCTGTGATGCTGGAGCTGCAGCCGCTCAGCCAGCTCCCCTACCGTGGGCTCCACGCCGGGCGGGAGCCCACGCAGCGCGAGCAGCAACTGGTGCTGCTGGGGCTCGATCCCGATAGAGCGGGCCGCCTGCTCGCTGAAGTGCAGAAAGCGGCGAATCTGGTGGCGAAGCTCCGCGAGCGCCCGGTACTCGGCATCGGTCAAGTCGGGTGGCCCGGGATTCATCACCGCATTATATCGTAGAGCGATATAATTGAGCAAGGAGCTGGCGCATCCGGTTGGGCTGGCCAGGCCGTACTTTTGCTGAGCCGCATGCTCACCGGGTATCCTCCGATGGTGCTACTCACACGCCGCGCCTTTCTCATCTCGCTCGGATCCTCCGCGCTCGGCCTGCTGGCGGGCGCCTGCTCGGCGCCCGCCAGCGCCCCATCGCCCACCCCGCTGCCGATGGCCAGGCCCCCGGCGGCGACACCATCAGCAGCCGGGAGCACTGCCGCCACGGGCACGCCGGCCCAGGCGGCCCAGCCCGCCGGCGCGTTCACCCCGCTCATCACCAACTCCGAGCTGGTGGTGGGTAAGAACCGGATCACGCTGGCGCTGCTCGATCCGCAGAACCAGCCGATTACCGACGCCGCGGTGAACCTGGAGTTCTTCCAGCTCTCCGGCAACCAGGCGACCAAGCAGGGGGAGGCGAAGGCGCAGTTCCACTACGTGGATCAGCCGACCAAGGGGGTCTACGCCGCCTGGTTCACCTTCCCGGCCGCGGGCAACTGGGGTGTCCAGGTCACCGCGCAGCGACCCAGCCAGCCGGCGCGCCAGGCGCGAACGGATCTGAACGTACTGGCCAAAGGGGCGGCGCCGATGATCGGCACGCCAGCCCCGAAGAGCAAGAATCCCATTCTGAGCGATGTTGGTGGCGACGCTTCGAAGCTGTGCACCAACACCCCGCCCTGCGATCTGCACAACCTCCGCATCGCCGATGCCATTGCTGCCGGCAAGCCGACGGTGGTGCTGTTCGCCACCCCCGGCTATTGCACCAGCCGCACCTGCGCTCCGGAGCTTGGGGTGGTCCTACAGCTCCGCGACCGCTATCCCGAGCAGGCAAGCTTTATCCACATCGAGATCTACAAGGACCCGCAGAACCGGGTCGTCGCGGACACCGTGAACGAGTGGGGGCTGCAAAGCGAGCCCTGGGTGTTCCTGGTGGACCGCTCGGGCGTGATCAGCGAGCGCTACGAGGGCGCTGCTGCGCTCGACGAGCTGGAGGCTGGGCTCAAGCCGCTCCTCTAGCCGTCCTGGACCTTCGTCGCTACCAACTCGTCGCCACTCTGGTGGTAGAACACCGTCACCGGGTCCACCCGCGCCATGTGCGAGCGCAGGTGGCCGGGGCTGCCCTCCGGGTCCTTCTCCAGATCCGGGCTGCCGGTGAAGGTCCACTCCCGGCCATCGTCCGCGCGGAGCTTCAGCGAGTCTACCCGGGTGATCGAGCTGGAGCGAACGTCCAGCAGCACCCCGTGCACCGCCTTCGTGTCTGCCGCGGGCGCGGAACAGCCGAGCGCAAGCGCGGCCAGGAGGGGCAGGAGGATCGCCGCGAGCCGCGCGCGGCGCGGCGCCCAGTCGCGGAGGGGGAAGGTCTGTCGCCAGCGCCTCACGCCGTTCGCTCACTCCGTTCATGCGTCGCGCACCGGCGTCGCTGCGAGCGCCTGAGGCGCCCGGGTCGCCCGCTCCAGCAGCACGGTTGCGCCGAGCCCGGCGGTGAACAGCGTTCCGGCGAGCCCGAAGACCGCCCCGAGCCCCAGGCTGGCCAGGGTTGAGCCGGCCAGCGGCGCCACCAGGAGCGCGGCGTTCCGCGGCAGGGGCGACAGCGCCAGGACCGCGCCGCGGTGCTCACGAGGACTATACCGGGCCAGGTGGGTGAACAGGGCGGTATTCGTGGCTGCCTGCGGCCCGGCGCGGAGCAGCAGCAGCGCCGCGACCAGCGCCACGCTTCCGGCGCCGGGCAGCGCGAACGCCACTGCAGCCAGCAGCAGGCAGGCCAGCGCCAGCGTCCGCGGCTCGCCGAACCGGTCCACCAGGCGCGGGGTGAGCGGAGCGCACAGCCCGCTGGCGAGCCCGTACAGCGCCAGCACCAGCCCGATCGTCGTCGCCAGCGCGGGGCCCTGGGAGAGCTGGCCGATTAGCACCGGCAGATACGGGTCCAGCGCCGCGGCCCCGCCGCTGATCAGGAACCAGAGCACGAAGTTCCAGCGGATCGGCGGCATCCGCCCCACGATGCCGAACACCGCGCCCAGTTGGGCACGCACCCCGGGCGCCGTGTTCCGCGGCGCCCGGGCTGGCTCCCGCAGCCCCAGGAGCAGCAGCGCGGCGGCGCTGGCCGTCAGCGCGGCGTCGGCGGCGTACATCCCGCGCAGCCCGAGCAGCGCGATCAGCCCGCTGCCCACCAGCGGCCCGGCACTCAGCCCGATCGGGAACATGGTGGTGAACAGCCCCACCGCGGTCGCCAGCCGGCGCTCCGGCACGACCAGCGAGAGCAATGCAACAGCGATGGCGTTGTTGCCGAATGCCAGCCCCAGCAGCAGCCGCACCGCGATGAACGCCAGCAGGCTGTGCGACAGTGCTGCGAGCAGGTAGGCGACGCTCTCGAACGCCAGGCTGCGGACGATGATGAGCTTGCGGCTGTAGCGGTCGGCGAATACGCCCCAGAACGGCGCCAACGGCACCGCCACCGCCAGCGGCAGCGCTGCCAGCACGCCGGTCCAGAACGGAATCTCCGTCGCGCGCATCCCCAGCTCCTGGGCCAGGAACAGCGGCGCGAACGCCTGCTGGTGGCTCCAGGCGGTGATCTCGATCCCGGAGGCGGTGCACAGCAGCGCCAGCAGCACACGCCAGTCGGGCGAGTCGTCTCGAAGCACGGGGCCAGGTCCAGCGGTAGGATGGGCCGATTGTAGGCGCGCCGGGCACGCGCGAGCCAGCCCGCTCCCGGCAGCGGGCAGCCCCGAGCCTACACTGCGTGCTGGAAGCGGGCCAGGCTGAAGGGATGCAGGTCGGCCGGGCACCGGCCGCTGAGCGCGTAGCGCGCCAGCCTGGCTCCCAGCAGCGGCCCGAACTTGAAGCCGTGGCCGCTGAAGCCGCAGGCGACGATCAGCCGCGCCTCCGGATCCCACTGGTCCAGGAGAAAGTCCTCATCCGGCGAGCGGTCATAGTAGCAGACGCGCTCCTGCAGCAGCGCGGCGTTGCGCAGCCCCGGGAACTGGCGGACCAGGAAGCTGTAGAGTTGCTCCTGGTAGACGCTGTCGGCCAGGCGGCGCTCGCCAGGGTCGTCCAGCAGCCGGGCCGGGTCGTTGTTGGCCGCTTTCACCGCGCCGAGGTACGCCGGCAGGCCGTAGACCCGGGTGTTGACAAACAGGAAGACGGGGAAGCGGCCGGGCTCGAACTCCTCCGCCGCGCTCGGCGCGGGCAGGAAGTAGAACAGCGGCTGCTCAGTGACCTGGAGCGCCCGGGCCGGGGCGCCGTCCGGGCCGGCCGGGCTGCCAACTCGGCTTGCCAGCTCGGGCAGCAGCCGATCGGTCCAGGCGTTGGCCGCTAGCACCACCACGTCCGCCTCGATGCTCGACCCGTCGGCAAAACTTACCCCGCAGCCGCCCGCGCTGGGGCGCACCTCCACCGCGCGCCGCCCCTCGTGCATTCGCGCGCCGAAGCGCCGCGCCACGTCGCGGAAGGCGAGCAGCGCGTCACGGGCGAACAGCATCCCAGCCTCGCGATCCAGCAGTGCCTTGGCGAGGGTGGGGTCGGCGAACTGCGGGTAGCGGCGGCGCAGCTCGTAGCTGTTGAGCATCTCGCAGGGTAGGCCGACCTCGCGCATTGTCTTGAAGCTGAGCTCCAGCGAGCGCGAGGCTGCCTCGGGGCTGTACGGCTGCTCCAGCCCGCTGGAGGTGGCGGTCTGGTCCGTCGCATGGGCTGCCCAGACGCCACCGGTGCGGAGGTAGAGCCGGCGCTCGCTCTGAGACTCCAGGTGCCGCCAGAGCCCGAGCGCTTCGGCGGTCCAGCGCGAATAATAGGCTCGATCTTCGTAGGCGTGCCGGAAGACGCGGGTGACGTCGACCGAGGCGCCGCCCTCGTGGGCGATAGCTACTGCCTCGTACAGATCGACCTCGATCTGGTCGCCGCCGATCTGCGCCGCGGCCCAGGCGGTTGCCAGACCCACCAGCCCACCGCCGATCACTGCCAGACGCCGCCGTGTCCGCTCCTCTGCGCCGAGCGGCCGTAGCGCTGCTGGCCGGGTCTCCTCATCTGCCATAGTGGCCTCACACGCTTCGTGGACTGCGTTGGCCCGAGTCTACACTGATCGGGGGAGACGGAGCAGCCGCAAGCGTGTGGGCGGTCCTGTCCGACGTACACGGCAACCTGGAGGCACTGGAGCGGGCGCTGGCCACGTGCCGGGCGCTTGGCGCCAGCCGCTTCGCCTTCCTGGGCGACCTGCTCGGCCGGGGCGACTCCGATGGCTGCGTCCGGCTGATCCGCGCCGTGGCCGCGGTCTCCGTCCAGGGCAACCGAGACCGCGACTGGGCGCCGCGCGTCTCCGCGCCGGCGCGCGCCTACGTCCTGGCCCTGCCGGTGGTGGCGTGTGCAGATGGCTTCGCCTGCGCCCACGGCGATCCCCGCCTGCACCGGCCGCTGGACGTGTCCGACATCCGCCGGGGCGCTCTCCGCACCTACTCCTGGCTGCGGAGCCAGGGGCTGCGGCTGGGCTTTTACGGCCACACTCACCAGGCGCGCGTCTGGCGCAAGCGCGGCCCGAACGCGCCGCTGGAGGACGTCACCGCCGCGGCGGTTCCGCTGGACGACGACGAGCAGACGATCTACCTGGCCAACGTGGGCACCGTGGGGCTGCCGTTTCCCGGCAAGGGACCACCCTCCTGCACCCTGTACGACGGGCAGCGGCTGCGCCTGGTGCAGCTCTGACGCGCGGCCGGCGCCAGCGCCTGGAGCGCGCTAGCCCCCGCCGAGGACAGTGATCCCGACCAGGCTGAGCGCCTGGGTGCCGAGCAGGATCGCCACCGCGCCGGTGACCAACGCTGCCGTTCCCCAGCCGAGCACGTTGTCCACCAGGCGGTTGCGGAGCTCTCCGGCGATCGCCCGATCGTTGGCCAGCAGCAGGATGAATACCAGGATGATCGGCAGCAGGACGCCATTCAGCACCTGGACCCCGACCAGCAGCGGGACGATCGGGACCCCGGGAATGAGGGCGAGAGCAGCGGTGACGACCAGCAGCGTCCCGAACAGGCCAAAGAAGACCGGCGCCCGGCGAGGGTCCAGGTTGATCCCTTTGCGGAACCCGAACGCCTCGCTGACGGAGTAGGCGGTGGCCAGCGGCAGCACCCCCGCGGCGAGCAGCGAGGCGCCCAGGAGGCCGATCGCGAAGAGCGTGGCCGCGGCTGCCCCGGCCACGGGGGCGAGCGCCTGGGCCGCGTCGGCAGCGGTGCCGATGTCCGCCCCGCCGAGCCGGTGAATCGTCGCTCCGGCGGCGATGATGATGAAGGCGGCGATGACGTTCGAGAAGAACGCCCCGCTGTAGGCGTCGATCCGTTCTGAGCCGTAGTGGCGGCGGGCGACGCCGCGCTCGACGACGGAACTCTGGGCGAACAGTTGCATGTACGGGGTGATGGTGGTGCCGAGCAGCCCTACCGCCAGCAGCAGATAATCGGGATCGGACCGCAGCGTTGGGCGGAACGCTCCGCGGGCGACGGCGCCCCAGTCGGGGTGCGACACGATCGCGGCGACTGGATAGGCGAAGAACACCAGCGCCATCGCCAGGAACAGCTTCTCCACCCGCCGGTAGCTCCCGGCGACCACCAGGTAGCCGAGCACGGCGGCGCACAGCGGGACGACCAGGTAGCGGTGGAGCCCGAACAGGTCGGCCGCGGCGGCGATTCCGGCGAACTCGGTGACCAGCACCCCGCCATTGGCGACCAGCACGACCACGATGGCCAGCATCGCCCAGCCGATCCCAAACCGCTCGCGGATCAGATCGAGCAGCCCCCGCCCGCTCGCCGCGCCCAGGCGGGTGCACATCTCCTGAACGACCCCGAGGGATACGGTGAGGACCAGCAACAGCCAGAGCAGGTCGTAGCCGAGCTTGGCGCCCACGGAGGTGTACGTGACGACACCACCGGCGTCGTCACCCGCGGTGGCGGCGATCAGCCCGGGGCCGAGTAGCGCCAGCCAGCGCCAGACCCCGGTGGGCGGGCGGCGCAGCCCGCGCAGGTGGACCGTGCGGCCGCGGATATGCATCCGCAGCCCGTGTCGCAGTACCCGGGTGCGCGCGGGGAGCTGCACGAGCTCGGTGGCCGCGGTCGCGACCTGGGGTGGCTTCGTCTGAACGCTCATGAGAAGATTCGCAGTCCCCGGTCGCACAGCGAGGGCGGGGCAAGCTGCGCTAGGGCGGCATCGAAGGTGACTGCGCCGAGCAGCCGGCCATCGGGCGCGGTCACCGGCAGCGCCGCGAGCCCCGCGTCCGCCAGCCTTTGCGCCGCCTCGTGGGCCGGCTCCAGCGGCCCGATCGTCTCTATGCGTGGGTTCATCACCTCTGCCACCGCGCAGCGCTCGTCGCCGACCAGCAGGTCGCGCAGGCTGAGCACCCCGCGCAGATGGCGCTGCTCGGGATCATCTACCGCGTAGACGTAGTGGACGAAGTCGAACGCCCGAAGCTGGTCGGCCAGCGCCTGCCGCGCCTCGCCTACCCGCATCTCGGCCGGCACCACGACCACCTCATTGGTCATGATCCCGCCCACGGAGTCCTCGGGGTAGCGCAGCAGGTCCAGGAGATGCGTCCGGCGCGGCTCGGGCAGCCGCTCCAGCTCGCTTCGCGCCTGGCCGGGCTCCAGGCAGCCCAGCAGGTCGGCCGCGGCGTCCGGGGCCATGCCTGCCAGCAGCCGCCCTCTGTGCTCCGGGGCGAGCTCCTCGAACACCTGGAGCTGGCGCTCGGGTGTCATCGACTCCAGCGTCTGCGCGGCGATCGACTCGGGCAGCAGCGCGAGCAGTTCGGCGGCGTGCAGGTACGGGAGCTGGTCGAGCAGCCGGGCGATCTGCGCAGGCGGGAGCTGCGCGACACGATGGTGGTAGTCACCGGCCTGGCGGGCTGCGGCGCGGTCACCCCGCAGAAACTCGATCTCCTTCCAATCCACGATCTGGCGTTCGCCCCCGTGCCCGAATAGCCCGTGGCCAAGGCGCCGCAGCAGCGCCCAGGCGCTAAGGTCGGCGCCCCGGAGCCAGAGCCGTCCCCCTTCTTCACGGAGCCAGAGGTCGTTAGCCCGCGCCGCCTGGCGGTGCTTCAGGTCCAGCACCAGCGCGTCGAGCACGTCGCGCCGCAGCAGCACTGGGGGCGCGGGGGCATCGGACGTCACCTCGCGCGCCAGATCGAAGCTGGGGACCTGGATCAGCCGGCGCTGCCAGTCGATGGCGATGTTGCGCCAGGGCAGCTCCCGCTCATGTCGAGAGGGATCGCGCAGCAGGAGGCTCGCCACCGGCGGGTAGTCGCCCGCGGCGGGGTCGATGCTGAAGTCGACCAGCCGGCGGGTCTCGCCGGCCCGGTCAACCAGCTCGTAGCGAAGCAGATCCGACAGCAACACCATGGTCCGGGTCTACCTGCCATGCTCGCCGGGCACGTGCCCTCACGCGCAGCAGTCAGCGTTCGTTAAGGCACGGGCCGTGCCAGGCGAGCCCAAGTGGAACGGGCTGGACATGGCAGCCCGGAGCTTCCCCCGCACCGGCCAAAGCGCGCCCGGGCGCGCATGCCTGGCGAGGCCAGGCCGGCAAGGTGGCCCTGTGGCTCAGCGCGGCGGCTGACGCTCGGCGATGTAACGGCGCCAGTCGCCGTAGGTCGAGATGTCGCGCTGCCGCCCTTCCGCCAGCTCGCGTGGGTAGAGGATGCCGTAGACCTCGCGGCCGTCGGCAAGCAGCACCCGGCCGCGATAGAGGTTAGGCGGCTCGCCGGCCTCGACGCGCCGCCAGACCTCATCCGACACCCGGTACAGCTCCCCGCTCACCGCAACACCGCCCGTCTCGACCTCGAACATGCCGGGGTGGCGGTCGTCGATGGAATACAGACGGTAGCGGGGCGCGGTCTGGACGACGCCGAGGAACTCGGCACCGTCCAGGTTCTGGTGTAGGGCCAGCCCCCGCATCAGCGTGCCGTTGACGAACAGCTCGAAAGCCACGGCTGCCTGGCCCTACGTGCCTTCGGCGGCAGCCGGCTGGGTGGCCGGCGCGGCGGCCTCGGCCGGAGCCGCGCGCAGCGCCAGGCCGTAGCAGATGGCGGCCATCAGGAGATAGCCCAGCGCCACCTGCCAGGACTCCGCCACCCCCAGCTTCGTCCCATGAATGAAGCCGAAGAACGAGAGCACCGCGCCGGCCAGCGCGTACAGCGCGGCGCGCTTGAAGTCGCGGTCGATGATGAACGCGGCGATGGCGCCCAGGATCAGCCCGGCCAGCACCGCGCCGCCGCCGAGCAGCGCCATACCCTGGTAGACCACTCCGTTGTTGCCCAGCGCCTGCATCACGTCCGCGGCCGACTTGCCGGCCGCGCCCAGCGCGCCGTCGACCAGCGACTGGCCCCAGGCGGCGATGTTCGGGATGATCGCCAGGATGACCGCGGGCGCGTGCCGGGAGGGAGTGGCCTGGAACGCCTGCGCCCCGATCACCACCCCGATGAACAGCAGGATCGGCAGGATCGCCACTAGCGGGATGATCGCCTGGAGTAGCGCCACCAGCCCGAGGAAGCAGATCGCCGCGACGCAGATACCCGTCGCCAGCGAGTAGCCGATCCGGCCGCCGACCGCCTTCCAGCCCGGGTGGCCGATGTAGACTGCCGGAGGGAAAGGGCTGCCCAGGATCGAGCCGACTACCGCGCCGATGCCATCGGCCAGCAGGATGTGGCGCAGGTTGTAGTTGTCCCCGGCCGCCGAGGCGCTCTCGACGTTGTTCATCCCCTCGGTGAAGTTGTAGACCCCAAGGGGGATCGCGGTTACGAGCAGCGGCCCGATGTTGCTCAGCCCGAGGAACACGTCGCCCGAGGGCAGTGGCAGCCGCACCCCGAACTGGCTGAACGCCTCGCCGACGGCGGTGGGCTGCATCAGCCCGCTCAACCCGAGCACGTAGGTGATCCAGGCGATGGCGGTGCCGATGATCACCGCGAGCAGCCCGCCGGGAATGTTGCCGGGAAGCCGGACGTTGGCCATCCAGCTCACCAGGATGATGGCGAGGGTGATGAACGAGATCCAGGGCACTTCCCAGCTCTGGAAGGCCGGGCGCATGGAGATGAAGGCGATGGAGATGCCGGCCAGAGTGCCGAGCATCGCCGCGCGAGGGGTGTACTGGCGAATGGTGGGGCCGATGAACGCCCCGAGCAGGATGATAAGCCCGATGATGAAGCACCAGGCGAGCCCGTACTGCCAGGCCAGGAGCGCGTTCCCGGTCGCCAGCGCGGTCGGGAGCATGATGACGAAGACGACGATGAACATGTGCGGGACGCTGGGGCCATAGGGCATCGCGGTGACGTCGTCGCGCCGCTCGGCCCGGGCCAGCCGCGACGCCAGGTAGGCGTAGTAGATGTTGCCGAGTGGCAGGGCGATGCCCATCGCCGGCAGGATGCGCCCGTAGACGACGCTGGCCGGAAGCTTGACAACGAACAGCGCCAGCGTGGTCAGGACGATCACGTTCAGCACCACGTTGGTGAACAGGCCGAAAAACGCGTTCCAGTCGCCGGACACCCACCAGCGAATCCGGAACTCCTCTCTTGAAGCGGCCGTAGCGGCCATTGCTTCCTCCTTGGTGGACGACAGTGAGCGATCAGCCGGCCAGCGTGGCGAGCCGCGCTCTTGCGCTCCTGGTGGCTGGTCGCTCGCCGCGGGGAGCGACGCGCCGGCCGTTAGCGGCCGATAGCAGACGGCTGGGGGCTCGCCGCGTCCTGCAGCGCGGCCAGGAAGCGGCTGGAGTCCGAAACCCAGCCGAAGATTCCGCCCTGGGCCTTGATCATCTTCAGCCCCACCTCCTGGAACTCGGGAAAGTACGAGGCGACGCAGTCCTCCAGCACCAGGCAGTCGTAGCCACGATCGTTCGCTTCACGGACCGTGGTGTGGACGCAGACCTCGGTCGTCACGCCGCAGACGACGAGCTGCTTGATCCCGCGGTTCTTCAGGATGGTGTCCAGGTCCGTGGCGTAGAACGAGCCCTTGCCCGGCTTGTCGACCACCGGCTCACCCGGGCGCGGCTGCAGCTCGTCTACGAAGTCGTGGCCATACTCGCCGCGCACCAGGATGCGGCCCATCGGGCCGTTGTCCCCAATCCCGCAGCTCAGCCGGCCGCGCGCCAGCTTGGCCGGCGGGCAGTCGGACAGATCCGGGCGGTGGCCTTCGCGGGTATGGACGATGAACAGCCCGGCGGCGCGGCAGGCGTCGAGCACCCGCTTGGTGGGCGGCACTGCCTTGCGGAGCAGCGAGACGTCGTTGCCGAGCGCCTCGCCGAATCCCCCGGGGTCGACGAAGTCGCGCTGCATGTCGATCACCAGCAGCGCGGTGGTGCGGGGGTCGAACTCGAATTCGTAGGGTTCCGCGGCGACGCTTGGCATCGCTCCTCCTCTGTCGCTCACTATGCGCTTACGCCGGGACAATATGGGTTCCCGTCTCCCCCAGGCAGGCCTGCCGCAGGTGCTGCGGCGAGGTGACGATGACGCGCTGGCCGCCCCGCTCCAGGAACTCGATCGCGGCGCGGATCTTCGGGCCCATGCTGCCCTCGGGAAACTCGCCGGCCGCCAGGTAGTGGCGCGCCTCCGCTACGGTCATCCGGTCCAGGAAGCGCTGACCCGGCTTTCGGAACTGGACCGCGACGCGCTCGACCCCGGTGGACAGCAGCAGCAGCGGGATGCCCAGGTCGGCGGCGAGCAGCGCCGAGACGAGGTCCTTGTCGATCACCGCCTCGACGCCGCGATACACGCCCGGCTCCTCCTCCACGACCGGGATGCCCCCTCCGCCGCCGGCGATGACCACTAGGCCGGCCTCGATCAGCGCCCGGACCGCAGCGGTCTCCACGATCCGCAGCGGCCGAGGCGAGGGCACGACCCGGCGAAAACCGCGCCCCGCCTCCTCCACCATCGCCCAGCCATCACGGTCGCGGTGCAGCGCCGCCTCCTCAGCGGAGAACGCCGGGCCGATTGGCTTGCTGGGGCGCTGAAACGCCGGGTCATGGGCGTCGACCACGGTCTGGGTGAGCAGGCAGGCGGCGCGATCGACCAGCCCGCGCCGGCCCAGCGCGTTCACCAGGGAGTTGTCAAGGATGTACCCGAGCCCGCCCTCGGAGTCGGCCACGGCCATGTCGAGCGACAGGCGGGGCACCGGGACGTCCTCCCCGACCAGCTCCGAGCGCCAGATGATGAAGCCGACCTGCGGCCCGTTGCCGTGGGTCACCACCACGCGCCAGCCGTCCGACACCAGCGCGGCGATCTGCGCCGCGGTGGCTCGGGCATTCTCGAACTGCTCGGCGATCGTGCCTCGCTGTCCCTCGCGGATGAGCGCGTTGCCGCCAATCGCGATCAGCACCCGGGGCTCCATGGCACCCCCGTCCACCCTGCCCACCCGTTGGACCGGGAACCGCGAATCGCGACCCTGGACGAGGCAGGGGCAGGCAGGTGATCCGGTGCCCCTGCGCCGCCCCGGCGCGCTCCACCCGGCAGGCGCAAGGCTACTCCCATGGTCGCCGCTTGTCAACGGCGCATCCTTCGCCGGGTCTGCCCCACTTCTGTAGCCCGGGGCAGGCGGCCTGCCCCGGGCGCGGGCGGCCGGAGCGCAGGCGGGCGCGCAGCGCCAGCAGCGCATCCCGGCCCGCTTCAGGCGTCGCTGGACCAGGTAGTCAGCGGCCGACTCAATTGCGCCACTGCCGATGGGCAGCCCGTCCAACCGCAGCGTCGGGTAGGCCATCCGCTCCACGTTGTGCTGGAAGTCGGCCCGCTCCTGGCGGAGCACCTCGGCCGCCGCTGTCGGCGGGGTGGCGGCGCTGCGGGCCGCCAGCACTGGCTCCGGGCCGCGAGCCACCCGTTCCGCTTTGCGGGCGCGCGCCGTGCCCGCGCAGTGAACGCAGTTCCCGTGGTTAGCGGGGTGGGAAGTAGACCCAGTTCGGCCGGTGATACACCAATTGGAAGCCCGCCCGCAGCATGTTGCGGTAGGACGGGTTCGGGTGGTCCGGCGTGTCCTCGCCGGTCTCGGTGACCAGCCACCGGCAGCCCAGCGCCGCTGCGTCGACGATGCGCCGGGCCATCAGGGCGCTCTGGGCCCCGCGCCCGCGGAACGCGGGGAGCGTGGCCGCCCCTTCCAGCGCCCCGATCTGCCCGTGGACGAACAGCACCCCCAGGGCCACCGGCTCCTTGCCAGCCCAAGCCAGGTAGTGCTGCCACCCCTGCCGACCGACCAGCCCGGCAAGGAGCCGGCCGAACTCCGGTGGCGTTTCGAACCCTACGTTGAGGAGTTCGGCCACCGCGTCGGCGTGCTCCGCCCCCGCCAGGGTGATCCGCAGGTCGGTACGGGCCTCCTGCGGCGGCGCAACGTCCCGGATCAGCTTGGCCCAGTTATCCTTGCGGACCAGGTCCCGCGCTTCCAACCCCAGGCGCAGGACCTCCTGCTCCGCCGGCGGCACGGCAGGGCTCACCTGGACCAGGTAGCGCACCCCCGCGCCACGATAGAGCGCGTTGATGGACTCCACCACCGCCTCCGAGATGGGCTCGCGCAGGCCGAGCCCGACGACCCGGTTGAGCATGGGCACGTCCAGGTGGTGGGCAGCCAGCGCCGCGGCCGAGCCCAGCCGCAGCAGGCGCAGACCAACGCGCTCAGCCAGCTCGGGTGCCGCCGCGGCACCCTCGGCCAGCACCTCGGCCTCTGCGAACTCCACGATCTCGGCAGCTTTGCGGAGGGAGAGCCCGAACGGCGCTTCCGCAGGCGCCTGGAGCGTAGAAAGATCAGGGCTAGCCAGTTGCTGCGTCATGGCCTGACCTCCGGACCATCGGCGCCTCGGCCGCCTGGCGGCGGATGATCTCCGCGTCCCAGTGGCCCGTGCAGTAGACCACCTGCTCGGCGATCCGCCCTCCCTCGAGGCGGAGCAGGTGGATCTCGCGGAAGAGGCGCTCCTCTCCGTGTGCTTCGAAGTGGACCTCCCACTCGGCGATCTGCCACTCGCCCCTGTCGATGACACAGGACGAGGCAACCCGCAGCGGCATGCCGTAGCCCTCGTGCAGGACCTCCTTGATCGCCTCCGGGCCCTGGAGTTGGAAGCGCCAGTAGGGCACGTTGGCATCGACCAGGGCATCGGGCGCGTACAGCTCGCCAACCGCGTCGATCTGGCCCGCAGCCAGGAGATCGAGCAGACGTCTGGCGACGCTCCAGGTTGGCTCGGTGGAGATGGTAGCGCTCATCGTGACCTCCCGCTCTCGTTCACCTAGTTCGCCGAGCCCGCGGCCTGGAGGTTCTTCAGCACGACCTCCATGGTCTTCTGCATCTCGGCGGTGGGGCTGAACTCCACGATCTCGGTGTCGGCGAAGAAGACCGGGGTGTGTCCCGGCCTGGCGTAGTAGGCCTGGCCGGCGGTGATCACGTCCTCGCCGTCCGCGTATCGGTAGATCAGCTTGCCCCTGAGCACCACGCCCCAGTGGGGGCACTGGCAGCGGTCGTCGGGGAGCCCCCTGAAGAGCTCGGCGGGGTCGGCGTCCGCCGTGTAGGTCTCGAAGCCGACCGTGTACCCGCCCAGGTCCTCGTAGCGGCCCTCAAAGCCCTCCATCGTCTCGACCTGTGACGCCTGGTCCTTCCCAATGCGAGTCATCGCTCCCTCTCCCTTCCGCAGGAGGCCGTCGTGCGGCTCCTGGTGCTGACATCCAACAGGCGTGAGGAAGCGCCTCACGATGTGAGGGGCACTGGACAGGTTGCTTACAGGTTCCAGGGGACTGGCTCGTCAGGGTTGTAGACGCAGAACGTGCCGGTCTTGACTGAGCGGCGCAGGTGGCGCCCGAGCTGCGGGTGGGCCGCCTCGACCCGGCCGAGAGCGTCGCGGATGCGCCAGGTCACGGCCGTGCGGGCGCGCTCGACGACGTCGCCGCTTCGACGCGCCCGACCACCCAGGCCGTAGGCGGCGGCGAGCTGCGTCAGCAGGGCGTCCCGCTCCTCCTGGGCACGCGCCGAGCGTTCGGCGTCGCCGGCGGCGTCGGCCTCCTCCAGCTCGGCCTCCAACTCGACCAGACGGGCCTTGTATGCCTCGCGCGCCTGGGCGTCGATGGCCTCCCCCGCGTCGGTCGCTTCGCGGAGCTCCTGGGCCAACGCCGAAGCGCTCTGCTGACGGCGCGGCGGCCCCGGGTTGCCGGCCAGGTCGAGGACGTGCATCTCCCTGCCGGGTTGGGCCAGCAGCCGGGCCAGGTCGCGGAGGCCCTTGGCGTCCTTCAGATGGACCACCCGGCCGGCGAAGCCGATGGTCCAGAACTCGCCCTCCTTGCGGAACACGTTGCCGACGGGCGCGGCGGGAGCATCCGCCAGCGGTGCCGGGCCGAGGAGGCGTTCCATCTCCCGCGCCCAGTAGTCGAGGCCGAGCTCGCGGTAGATCGCCAGGGCCTCGGCGAGCCGCTCCCGCTGGCCCAGCGCCCGGCCCGCGTCGCGCAGGGTGTGGGCGATGAGCAGCGGCGCGCCCAGGCCGCGGTTGGCGACCAGGGCGGCCTCGAAATGATCGGCCGCCGCCTGTCGGCGGCCCAGCAGCCCCGCCAGGCGGCCCAGGTGTCGCTCCACCGAGCCGTGGTACGCGGCGCCGATGCCCTCCACGGTGAAGCGCGAGCGGTAGAGCAACAGCATCTCGTACAGTTGGCCGGCCAGCGGGTGGCCACCCACCGTCGCCACGGTCTCCGTGAGCTGGACCATCACCGGCAGCCACTCGGAGTCGAGTGGCGCCGCAGCCAGCTCACCCGCCGCGCCGCGGTCGAGCAGCCCGCGGGCCTCGGCGTGGCGTCTGGTTTCAGCCCGGGACAGCGCAACGGTCGCCCACGCCTGAATGCCCAGTTCGGCCAGGTATTCGGCCACGCCGACCAGCAGCTCCGCCGCCTGTCCGAATTCCCCGCGCTCGCGCAGGGTGAAGAAACGCAACCCGCCGCTCAGCACGCCCGCGTTCTCGCTGTGCGCGCGCCGGCCAATCGCCGCCGCCTCGGTCGCCCGCCGCTCGGCCTCATCCAGGTGGCCGCTCATCAGCGCGCGCATACCTCTCCACAGCGGCACGTACCACTGGTACAGGGGCTGGCGAACGGATGCGGCGACGTGAGCGAAGGCCTCGATCTCGGCGTCCGCGCCGGCGATGTTGCCCACCTCGAGCAGGGCCACCACCCGCATGCGGCGGCCGAGCAGCTCCAGGCGGCGGTCGCTGAGTGCCCGCGCCAGGCGCACGATCTCGGCCGTCTCCGCGAGCCGCCGCTCGCAATCGGCCGGGCCGGCGATGGCATCACAGTGGGCCGCCAGGCCGTAGGCGAGCGCAGCATCGTCGCCACTTCGACGGGCGACGTCCACGGCCGCTTCGCTCAGGGCCAGGCGCCGCTCCACGCTATCGGAATAGGAGAGCGCCACGGACAGGCGGGCCATCACCCACGCGCGCAACGCGGATCGCTCGTCGCCCAGGGCCGCCAGCGCTTCTTCCAGCAGATCGAGCTGGCTTCGGTCGAGGAGCGCAACCTCGAAGCCGGCGGGGCCGGACCCCATCCCCAGCGCGGCCCTGGCGAGCTGCTCCGGATTGCCCGCCGATCGGGCCAGGGCAGCGGCCTGTTCGTAGCTGTTGCGGGCCGCGGGCAGGTCCCCCGCGGCCACCTGGGCATCGGCGAGAGCGAGCAGCAACGCCACGCGATCGGCGGCCGCCGGCGCCAACTCCAGGGCCGCCAGGGCTCGCTGGTAGAGGGACACCGCGTCTTCGTACGCCAGCATGGCCATCGCCCGCTCTGCGGCCTCGGTTGCGTAGCGAACGGCCCTGGCCGCGCTCCCGCCGGGCGCGGCCAGCCGGAAGTGGTGGGCCAGCTCCGCCGGGTCGACGGCCATGCCTCGGTCACGCAGCGCCTCCAGCGCCTCGCCAACCTGCTGGTGCAGCCGCACGCGACGGGCAAGCCCGAGCTCATCGTAGACGGCTTGGCGAATCAGGGCGTGCCCGAAGGCGTATCTCCCGACTCCGGCCTCGCGCACCAGCCGAGCGGCCACGGCCTCGTCGAGGAGCGCCAGCAGCGCCGCCGTTTCCACTCCCGTGACCTGCTGTACGGCCTCCAAGGTGAACTCCTGGCCGAGCGCGGCCGCCGCGGACAGGGCCGCCTGGCACCGGTCGGACAGCCGTGCCACTCGGCGGCCCAGGACGGTTCGCACCCCCTCGGGCACGCCGATCCCGCCGTCAGCTTCCGCGAAGCGGTCCAGCGCCTGCTGCGCGTCCAGGAGGCGGACGAGCTCTCGGGCGAACAACGGGTTGCCGCCGGTGTGGCGGTGGATGGCAGCCTCCGTTTCAGACGAGGGCCGTGCGCCGGTAAGCACCGCGACGAGCTGGCCGATCTCGGGCGCGGTCAGGCCCGTCAGGAGCAGCTTGCGCCCGTGCCGCAGCAGCCCCGGGAGCGCCTCCCAGAATGGGTTGCCCGCGCCGAGCTCTGTGTCGCGGGAGGTGCCGAGGACGACCACAGGCATGGCCCGCAACAGGGGCGCGACGAAGGTCAGCAGGCGGATGGAGGGCGCATCGGCCCAGTGCAGGTCGTCGAACACCAGGAGCAGCGGCCGGCCGCGGGCGGCGGAGCGCACCTGCGCGGCCACGGCCTCGAACAGCTCCAGGCGGGCCAGCTCCGGGTCGGCCCTGGTGCCGTCGGGCTCGGCGTCCGGCAGCCCTAAGAGCAGCCGGGCGAGCGGCTCGCCCGCGGGCGTGTTGGCCGTCTCGGCCCTGTCACCTGCGATCTCGCGTATGAGCTGCCTCCACGGCCAGAAGGCCGGTGCGGCGCCGGCCTCCCAGCAGCCTGCCCAGGCGACCTGCATGCCCATGGCATGGGCGCGTTCTGCCGCCATCTCGGCCAGGCGGGTCTTGCCGATGCCGGCCTCGCCCGCGATGAGCACCAGCTCGCCACGACCGGCGGTCGCGAGGGTGAGGACGGCGTCTAACTCCGCGAGATCGCGCTCGCGGCCAACAAAGCCCCCGCTCACCTGCAGCGTCAAGGCCCCCACCCCGCGGAATGGTCGAGTATAGCGCCGCTGTTTCCGCGTGAAGAGTGACGACCTTACTCTTGCGCGCCTACGCTCATCACTCGAACGGCGCGCGACTGAGGCAGGATTGTGCCGGCAAACGTGCTGACGTGCGCGGTAACGGGGCTGGAGGAGTTGATGCAGATCCGGTCGGATGCCCCGCCTGGCGGGCTGCCCAAGTTTCTGGTGGGCCTGCCGGATAACGCAGGTGCCCGGTGGGTGCGCACACGGGTCAGGAGTGCTAGGCTCGTATCTTCCGACGCGACGCACCACCGTGAACCTGCCGCCGGAGCTACATGAAGACGAAGGCGCGAGACGACCGACCGCCGACCGCGCGCATCCTGCTGGTCGGCCGGCGGTCGTCGGACTCACGGCGCGCTGGAGGTTACCGACAAGTCCGCCGCCAGCCACCTGCACCAGGTGCGGAATGCCGGACCTCAGCCCGCGACACGGCGGGTCGTCCGGGCACCGGTTGGGACTGCCTCCTCGGGCCCCGAGTCTCGGCGTTTCCGCGGCCGACGTTGGTGTGGTGGCATCAGCACCAAACGCTCGGACTCCGAGCTGACGGCGACTAACGCCACTTGGTGTCAGCCGAACCTCAAACGTCGTTTGAGGTTCGGCTGGCGTAGGCTCCCCGACCAGGATTCGAACCTGGAACCTACCGGTTAACAGCCGGCCGCTCTACCGTTGAGCTATCGGGGACAGCGCCAGGATTGTACCTATTCGGGCGCGCCTGAGTCAAAGCGTCCGGTGGGCGCGGCTACGTCGCGCCCGCTGCCAGGGGTGGCCAGGTGCCGGTACACTCGCCGCCCGGGATAGAATCAGAGCATCGCGATGAACCTGACCCGAATGGCCCGGGCTGAGCGGGCCAGGCTAGCCCGGGGGCGCTCCTGACAGCCACCGCTCACTCCGCCGGCTCGCTGGTCGTCGGGCAGTCCGGCGGGCCCACTGCCGTGGTCAACACCAGCCTGGCCGGGGTGATCCGCGCCGCGCTGGAGAGCGGCCGCTTCCGCCGCGTGCTCGGCATGCTCCACGGCATCGAGGGACTGCTGGCGGACGACTTGGTGGACCTGGCGGCGCAGCCGGCCAGCTTCCTGGAGCGGCTTGCCCAGACGCCGAGCGCCGCGCTGGGCTCCTGCCGCTACAAGCTGCAGCCCGACGACCCGGAGCGCGCCCTGGAGGTGCTGCGCCGACACGAGGCGGGGGTCTTCATCTACATCGGTGGGAACGACTCCGCCGACACGGCGCACCGCGTTGCCCGGGCGGCGCGCACCGCCAGCTACGACCTGGCGGTGCTGGGAGTGCCGAAGACCATCGACAACGACCTGCCGGAGACGGACCACTGCCCCGGCTACGGCAGTGCCGCCCGCTTCCTGGCGCTCGCCACCCGCTGGGTGGGGGCGGATACCCGGGCGATGCGGCGGACCGATCCGGTGCGGATCATCGAGGTGATGGGGCGCCACGCCGGCTGGCTAGCCGCCGCGAGCGCGCTGGGCCGAGAGCAGGAGGGGGACGCGCCGCACGTCGTGCTCGTCCCGGAACGCCCCCTGGCGCTGGAGACCATTCTGGCAGCGGTCCAGTCCGCTTATCGGGCCTCTGGTTTTGCCGTGGTGGTGCTGTGCGAGAACCAGCCGGATGAAACCGGCGCGGTGCTCGGCGCGCGGGGCGGCCCGCGCTATGTCGACCCGTTTGGCCACGCCTACTACGACAGCCCGGGGCTGTATCTCGCCACCCAGGTGCAGGAGCGGCTCGGGCTGCGTGCCCGCTACGACAAGCCCGGGGCGTTACAGAAGACGTTCATGGCCGCGGCATCGTCAGTGGACCTGGAGGAGGCGGAGCGCTGCGGTCGAGCGGCAGTGGAGCTGGCGCTGGGTGGCCACAGCGACGAGATGGTGATCCTGCTGCGCGATGATGGTCCCCACTACCACTGCCGCACCGGCGCGGCGCCCCTGGAGGTGATCGCCAACCGCCAGAAGCGGCTGCCAGAGGCGTTCATCCGCCCGGATGGTCTCGGGCCGAGCGCGGCGTTCCTCGACTACGCCCGGCCGCTGATCGGCGAGCCGCTGCCGCTACTGGCACGGTTGGACCCGAGCGCGCGGGCGTAGCGGGAACGGCCACGCCGCCCGCCGCGGGAAGCGCCGCCGTTTGGGCCGGGGGAGACCAGGGCGGCCGGGCTGGGTCGCAGGAAGCTGAGGCGGGTGAAGTGGACGCCACGCTAGCCCACGCGGTGGGAGGGGGACGGCTGTCCCCCTCCCACCAGGGTATCTCAGAGCTCCAGCGCGGGGCTACGGCTGGCCCTGGGGGCTACCGGACACCTTGGCCTTCAGCGCTGCCAGGTCGCTCTCGAGCTGAGTTTCGGACTCCAGGTGGGCGAACTTCTCCTCCAGGGTATCCGTCTCCAGCTCGCGGGCGGCGTCGGCGCGCGCTTCCTGCTCCTCCACTCGCTGCTCCAACTGCTCGAACTGGGACAGCGCAGAGGGGGTGCTGATCCCGGCCATCGTCTCGCGGATCTGCGTCTCCGCCTTGGCACGGCGGGAGCGGGCGATGAGCAGGTCCTTCTTCGCCTCCGCCTCCTGGATCTTCGCCTCGAGCTGGCGGAGCGCGTCCTTCAGCGTCTCTACCTGGCGGCTCTGGTCCTGCCACTGCTGCTTGAAGCCGTCCGCCGTCTGGCGGTAGGCGTTGCGGCGGGAGAGCGCCTCCTTGGCCAGCTCGTCGTCGCCCTTGCGGACGGCCAGCTCCGCCTTCCGCTCCCACTCGTCGGCGAGCGCCTGGTTCTCCTCGTAGCGTTTGTAGAGCATCTTCTCATCGGCGATCGCCGCCGCGACCTGGGTCTTCACCTGGACGAGCTGGCTGTTCATATCCAGGATGAGCTGCTTCAGGACCTTCTCCGGGTCCTCCGCCCGGTCGATCAGGTCGTTCAGATTAGCGCGGAGCAGCGTGCTAATGCGGTCAAGCAGTCCCATCTCCCTGTACTCCTTCTGGGGCTAGGTGTTGGGTGTCTGGCTCAGGCGAGCCTTCAGATCGGCTAACTCTCGCTCCAGGCGCTCCTCCCGTTGGAGCGCCTCGAACCGCGCCGCCAGCGGGTCGAGCGCCAGCGACGGAATCACCGTCGGCGGGCCGCGGCCCGCCTCCAGGTCCCGCAGATGCCGCTTGAGGGTGCGAATGCGGGCGGACTCGGCCACGTAGGCGTCGCGCAGCCGCGCTGCCTGCCGCCGGTGCTCCTGGCTGCGCCGCTCGGCCTGCGCAGCCAGGTCGGCCTCGCCGCGGCCCCGCGCCCACTCGGCGCGGGCGCGCCAGCGCTCCGCCTCGCGCTCGTGCCGCTCGGCGAGCTGGTGCAGCCGATGCTCGGCGGCGACGGCGGCGCGCAACTCCGCTCGCGCCGCGGCGAGTTCCTCTGCCCGCGCCCGCTCTAGCATCCGCATCACCCCGCGGCCAGCTCGACTTCGATCTCGGCCCGGAGCCGCTCCAGGCGCTCCGGCGGCAGGTCGAGCAGGTCGTCCAGGAACAGTAGCCAGCGGCGTGGGTCCGGCTCGCGGGCGAGGCGGAGCAGCGCTCGGGCGAGCAGCGGGTCGTCCCGCAACGTCGCGCCGCGTGCCGCCAGCCAGTCCCGCAGGTCATCGGCCGTCTCCCCGAGCGTCGCGACACTGTGGCCGTTGAAGCCGGGGGGATCGCTCACCAGGTAGCCCGGATGGACCTTGAAGAAGCGAGCGAGCAGATCGCGGCTGGTCGCCGAGAGGTGGACCCGCGCCCCGCTTTCGAGCTGGGAGAGATAGCTGTGGCTCATGGTTTGCCCGAGCTCCTCCCGCATCAGCCGCACCACCTCCGCCTTGGTCAGTGGCCGGCCGAGGCCACGCAGGCTACCCTCGACTGCGCGCAGGTGGCGCAGCTTCTCGGCCAGCTCCACCGTCGCTACTCCGCTGTCTCGTGGCGCGACGAAGCGCCATCGCTGAGGCTGCCGTCACCCGTGGCCTGCCCGACCGCTGGCAGACGGCCCAGCAGGTCTGCAACCTTCATACCGGTCAGCGTCTCGAACAGCGCTGGCGCCTGGGCGATCATCCGCGCCAGGTCGCGGGTGATCTGGCTGGTGCCGAGCGCGCCATTGCCGTCGCCAGTGGACACCACGGTGATGCGATCGACCTTCGCGAGCGGCTCGGCGAACGCCCGCGCGAGCTCCGGCAGCCCGCTGAGCAGCTTGTCCAGCACCGCGGCCTGGGTATACTCGCGGTACGCCCCGGCCTTGAGCGACATCGCCCCGGCCTCCGCCTTCCCCTTGGCCTCGATGATCTCTGCCTCGGCCGTGCCCTGCAGCCGGGTGATGTCCGCCTGCGCCTGGCCCTGGGCCCGCGTCGCCTCCGCCCGGCCCTGAGCCTCCAGCACCAGCCGCTGCCGCTCGGCCTCCGCCAGCGTCTCGATCCGCCGCCGCTCCGCCTCGGCCGCCTTCAGCACGGTGGCCGCCAGCTCTTTCTCGCGGCGGGCGATCTCAGCCTCCTGGACCTTGACCTGCTCCTCCTTCTCGACGCGCTGGACCTTCACCGCCTCCAGTACCACCTGCTGCTGCATCACGTTGGTCTGGAGCTCGTACGCCTTGTCAGCCTCCGCCTGAGCGCGCTTCGTCTCGGCCAGGAACGCCGCCTGCTTGAGCGCCAGGTCGCGCTGGGCCTCGGCCTGCCGCGCGGCGGAGGCGGTCTCGGCGATCGTCTTCTCCTGCTCCGCCTGGGCGCGGGCGATCGCCGCTTCGCGCATCGTCTCCGCCTGGCGGATCGCGGTGTCCCGCTGCGCCTCGGCGGCGGCGATGTCGGCGTCGCGCTTGATCCGGACGATGTCCGGCTTGCCCATGTTCTCGATGTACTGGTTCTTGTCGCGCACCTCGCGGATGGTGAACGAGACGACCTCAAGGCCCATCTTGCCCATGTCCTCGGCGACGTTGGCCCGCATCCGCTCGGAGACCATCTCCGGCTGCTTGACGATCTCCTCCACCGCGAGCTGACCAACGATCCCGCGCAGGTGGCCTTCCATGACCAGGCGGATCAGCCCCTCGCGTTCCTCGGGCTTCTTGCTCAGGAACTGCTCGGCGGCGGTCAGGATGCTGTCGCGGTCGGACTTCACCTTGATCTGCGCCACCGCCTCCACGTTCACCGCCACGCCCTGGCGGGTGTAGAGGTCCTGGGTCGGCGCGACGTCGAACGACATCAGCTCCAGCGAGAACTCGCGATAGGTCTGCAGCACCGGCAGGACGAGCGCCCCGCCGCCCTTGACCACGTGGGTGCCGCCCAGGCCGTACACGATCAGCGCCTGGTTGGGGCCAACCTTACGGAACAGGCCGGAGAATAGCGCCAGCACCAGGAACACCACCCCGGCGAGCGCCGCCGCGATCAGAACCAGAGCCAGTAACGGGTTGAGCATTAGCGCCCTTCCTCCCTCTGCCCCTGGGCGCTCACGTAGACGCTCCAGGGCTGGACGTAGGCGATCCCGCGCTCCAGGCGGGTGATGACTACCTCGGTGCCGCGCGCAATCGCGCCGCCATCCTCGGCGCGGGCGCCGTCGCTGTGGCGCGTCCCGCCGAGCGTGTAGACGATCTCCCCGATCCCGCCAGAGCGGATGTCGCGACTCACCCGGGCGACCGTGCCGGGGCCGACGACCTCCTCCAGGAACGTCTGGCCCGGGAGCAGCAGCCGCACCAGGTAGAGCGTGACGAAGCCTGCGCCGACCAGGCCGGCGACGGTGGCGGCAAGCAGGCAGAGCGCGGCGACCAGGCCGAGCAGGGTGTAGGTGGCGAAGCCGACCCCGCCGAACCAGGCGAGGAAGACGGCAAGGGTGGCAGGGCTCAGGTGGAGCGAGCCGAGCGTCCAGTGATGCTCGGCGGACTGCTCCGCGGCGAGACCAGGGTGCCCCCCGGCGCCATGGGCGCCGGGCATATGAACCAGGTGCGCGTGGCCCAGACCGTGGCCAAGGCCGTGCAGCCCCGGGCCAGCCAGGAACGAGAGGGCGGTAAAGGCGACCCCGAAGGCGAAGCAGAAGAGGAACAGCCCGGCCAGCAGGTCCACGCGCCCACTCCTGTCTATTGCAATTTGCAATATCTAGCGTAGCAAATTGCGATGCCACGGTCAAGCTGGCCGCTCGGGTGCTGGACGTGTGGCCCAAGCTGCCATGCCCCGGCTCGCGGGCGGATCCGTCCGAACGTGGCCGCTGGGAAGCGGGCGAAGCGCCATGGCTGGGCTGCCATACCTCGGCCCGCGTGATGCTTGGGGCCGGGTCCCAGGGAGCCGCGAGGGCGCGCTGCTTACGCCTCTAGCCCGCTCGGCGATGTGGCCGCGTCGCGCAGGGTGCGCATGATCTCCGCCAACTGCGCGAGCTGCGTCGGGGTGAGCGGGGCGGCCACGTACCGCCGCAGGCCCTCCAGGTGCACCGCCACCGCGCGCTCCAGCAGCCGCGCGCCCTGCTTGGTCAGCACGGCGTAGGTGACCCGGCGGTCAGTAGGGCAGTGCTGGCGGACGATCAGGCCGGCGCGCTCCAGCCGGTCGGCCAGCCGAGTGAAGCCGCTGCTGGAGAAGGAGACGCTGGTCGCCAGCTCGGTGAGCGGCAGGCGCTGGCCTGGGGTCCGCCCGAGCCGCAGGAGTACCTCGAACCACTTCGCCGGCAACCCCAGCTCGCGCTCGAGGTCGGCTTCGAAGCGCTGGTTGACGCGGGCACAGCCCTCGACCACCAGCCCCCAGGTGGTGATCAGTGGGTGCTCCAGGGGAGCGTCCAACTCCTGGCGCGGCGTGCTCCTCACGCCATTCATGATATCTGCCCTCTGGCTCCTTGCGCGCGCAGCAGACGACGGCTATAGTGTCTCTAGCGACAATTATTGCAGATAGAGACATTCTGCTGCTGCGGGGAGCTGCGATGGTGACCATTCTCGGCACTGGCAACATGGCTCGGGGCATCGGCACCCGCCTGCTCGCTGCCGGCGCGGACGTGACCCTGCTCGGGACCCAGGCCGCCAAAGCCGAAGCGCTGGCCGCGGAGCTGCGGGGCGCGGCCAGCGGAGGCGCCGCGGTGAAGAGCGGGGTGGTTGGCGATCCCATCGCTGATGAGATCATCGTGCTGGCGGTGCCCTATGCCGCGGCTGGGTCGCTCCTGCAGCGGTATGCCACCCAGCTCGGCGGCAGGACAGTCGTCGACATTACGAATCCGCTCAACGCCACCTACGACGGCCTGGTGACGCCGCCGGGCTCCTCGGCCGCCGAGGAGCTCGCTCACGTCGTGCCGGAGGCGACGCTCGTCAAGGCGTTCAACACCACGTTCGCCCAAACCCTCGTCGCCGGGCAGGTCGCCGGCCAGCCGCTGGACGTCTTTCTCGCCGGCGACGACGCCGCGGCCAAGGCGCGCCTGGCCCAGCTCGTGCAGGCCGGCGGGATGCGCCCGATCGACGCTGGTCCGCTGCAGCGGGCGCGCCAGCTCGAAGCCCTGGGGTTGCTGCACATCACCCTGCAGTCCACCCTCGGCACCGGCTTCGCCAGCGCGGTGAAGATTCTCCCGTGAACTCGGCGCAGACAAGGAGTTAAGGTGACTGCCATGTTCCAGATCAAGCGGCTCAACCACGCGGTGCTGTACGTGCGTGACGCGCAGCGCGCGGCGCAGTTCTATCGCGACGTCCTCGGCTTCGTCGTCGCCGAGCAGTACGGTGACCAGGCGGTGTTCATGCGCACCAACCCGAACACCCAGAACCACCACGACCTGGGCCTGTTCGGGATTGGCCTCCAGGCCCCCCCGCCCACGCACGGCGAGCGCGTCGGGCTGTACCACCTGGCCTGGGAGGTCGAGACGATCGAAGACCTGGCTCGCGCCCGCGAGGCGCTCCTGCAGGCCGGGGCGCTGGTCGGCGAGTCCGACCACGGCACCAGCCTGAGCCTGTACGCGAAGGATCCTGACGGCAACGAGTTCGAGGTGTTCTGGCCGGTTCCGCGCGAGGAGTGGGAAAGCCGTGGCTTTGGGACGCGCCGCCTGGATCTGGCCGGCGAACTGGCCCGACGCACTGCCGGACGCGCGAGCGCCTGATCCGCCGCGCCGCCTGCCGCACCCGGTGCCGGCGCTTCTACGCGAGCGCCTGGGCCACGTCGGCGATCAGGTCCGCCGTGTCCTCGATCCCGGCCGAGATCCGCACCAGCCGGTCGGAGATCCCCAGCGCCTGCCGCTGCTCGGGCGTGAGCGAGCGGTGGGAGGCCATCGCCGGATACAGCACCAGCGAGCTGACGTCGCCGAGCGTCGGCGCCGGCTTGATGAGCCGCAGCCGGTCCATGAAGGCGAACACCTCGGCGCGGCCGCCGTCCGCCAGCTCGAAGGAGAGCACCCCGCCGTAGCCACGCCCGCCGAAGAGGCGGGTGGCGAGCGCGTGCTGCGGGTGAGCGGGCAGGCCCGGGTAGTACACCCGGGCGACGCGCGGGTGCTCCGCCAGCGCTCGGGCGAGCGCGAGCGCGTTCGCGCACTGGCGCTCGTAGCGCAGCGCCAGGGTCTTCAGTCCCCGCAGCGTCAGCCAGGCCTCGGCCGGGCTCAGGATCCCGCCGGCCAGGCGGGCCACCTCCCGCAGCCGCTTGCAGGCGTCGGCGCTGCCGACCACGACCCCGCCGGTCACGTCGCCGTGTCCACCCAGGTACTTGGTGGCGCTGTGGACGACCAGGTCCGCGCCGTGCTGGATCGGCCGCAGCAGGTAGGGGCTGGCGAAGGTGTTATCCACGATGCACACCGCTCCGGCTTGATGCGCCGCCTCGGCCAGCGCCCCCACGTCGGAGACCTTCAACAGGGGGTTGGAGACGCTCTCCACCAGCAGCGCCACCGCCGGCTGCTCCTCGAAGGCGGACCAGACGCCCTCCAGCCAGGTGGCGTCTATGAAATCGGTCTCCACGCCCAGCGGCGCCAGCACCCGGCTGAGCAAGCCGAGCGTGCCACCGTACAGGTCACGCGCCGCCAGCAGTCGGCTCTGCGCCTGCACCCCGCTGGCGAGCAGCGCCGCGTGCAGCGCCGCCTGGCCAGAGGCGAAGGCCACCGCCGCCTCGCCGCCCTCCAGCGCCGCAACGGCCCGCTCGAACGCCTCGACCGTTGGGTTGCCGTGGCGGGTGTAGACCGGGCCGAGGCTCGGGTCGTCAAAGGCGCGGTCCAGCGCCTCGGCGCTGTCGAAGTAGAAGGCGGAGGCGTGGACCACGGGAGTAGACGTGGGGTGCGCCCCGCCGGGCGGGCGCTCCTCGCCGGCGTGGACCGCCAGCGTAGAGAATCCAAGCTCGGGCCGTGGTTCTGTCATTGCGCCGCCCCTCCTGTCCGCGGCTCGCCGCGCTGAAAGACGATCCTGCCCTCGACGCCGACGAGGTCGACGCCTGTCTCCAGCAGTGTAGCCGCCTCGGCCGCGAGGACGTCACGGTCGAGCACTACGAAATCGGCCCGCTTGCCCACGGCCAGATCGCCAAGCTCGCGCTCCAGCCCGGCGGCGATCGCGCTCCCGTGCGTGTAGGCGCGCACCGCTTCCGCCAGCGTCAGCCGCTGCTCCGGGTGCCAGCCGCCCGGCGGCTCGCCCGACTCTCGCTGTCGCGTCACCGCCGCGAACAGACTGAGTAGCGGCTCCAGGCGCTCGACCGGGGCGTCCGTGCCGAAGGCGAGTGGCGTGCCCGCATCGAGCAGGCTGCGCCAGGCATAGGCGTGGCCGGCCCGGCGCGGCCCCCAGTGGCGCTCGGCGATCAGCATGTCGGAGGTGGCGTGGATCGGCTGCATCGAGGCGACGACGCCGAGCTGGGCGAAGCGCGGGACGTCGGCCGGATCCACGAGCTGAGCGTGCTCGATCCGCGCCGGCGGGGTGCCCGGGGCAGGCGTCACAGAGGCACGCGCCACCTCGACCGCGTCGAGCGCCAGCCGCACCGCCTGGTCGCCGATCGCGTGCATCGCCACGCCGAGCCCGTTCTCCTCGGCCAGCCGCACCGCCTCGACCAGCGCCTCACGCTCGATCGTCGGGATGCCGCGGCTGGCGCTGCCCTCATACGGCTCCAGTAGCCAGGCGGTCTGCGGGCCGAGCGCGCCGTCGGTGAAGATCTTCACCGGGCCGATCCGCAGCGTGGGCGAGCCGAACCCGGAGCGCAGCCCGACCTCCACCGCCTGGGGCAGCCGCGTCAGCGGAATGCCGAGCGTCACCCGCAGCGGCAGCGCCCCGGCGCGCTCCAGCGCCTGGTAGGCGGCCATCAGGGTGGGGTGCGGCACCCCGGGACAGCCCAGGTCGTGCGCTCCGGTCAGCCCCATCCCGAGCGCCAGCGGCAGCCCCCGCCGCAGCGCCGCTTCACAGGCCGCCGCGTCCGGCGGCTCGATCACCCGTTCCAACAGCGCCTTCGCGTCTTCCAGCAGCACCCCGGTCGGCTCGCCGCGGGCGTCGCGCAGGAGCTGCCCGCCCGGCGGATCCGGGGTGCTCGCGTCGATCCCGGCCCGGCGCAGCGCCTCGCTGTTGGCCCAGAGCGCGTGGCCATCCTTACTCCACAGCGCCACCGGCTGCGCGGGCGCCACCCGGTCCAGGTCCTGCCGGGTGGGGAAGCCGCCCCAGAGGTTCTTGTTCCAGCCCTGCCCCTGGACCCACGCCCCCGGCCGGGTCCGGCTCACCTGCGCCGCGACCGCGGCCAGCGCGTCGTCCAGCCGCCCCAGCCCGTCCAACTGGACGCGCTCCAGCCCGAGCGCCCACCAGAGCAGGTGCACGTGCGCATCGACGAAGCCCGGCAGCACCGCCCGCCCGGCGAGAGGCACAACCTTGGTGCCCGGGCCCATCTGAGCACGCAGCGCCTCGCTCGCTCCGAGCGCTGCGACCCGGCCGGCTCGGACCCCGAGCGCCTGGTAAGGCGGAGCCTCCGGCCGGGCGTAGACGCGGCCATCGAGCAGCAGCAGGTCGAACGGCGCCGCCACGCTAGAGCCCGGCATGACCTGAGACGCCTGGCGCGGAGATCACGGCGCGGGCACAAAGATCGCTCATCGTTCGCACAGTGTACCCGCCGGCCCGAACGAAGGGCACGGCGCGAGCGCCCCGGGCTCCGCCACCGCCCGGGCGGCCGCCCGTTGAACTTTGAACAAGCGGATGGGAGAACCCCCCATGGAGTCGTTCAACATCTTTTTGGCCACCGGCCACCCGGCCGTGTTGCTGTTCTTCACTGTGGTCGCTCGTCACGCCCAGCCCGAGCTGGCCGTTCAGCACGTGCCCGCCGAGGGCCTGGCCCTCGGCAGCGCTGGGGTACGGCTGTAGTCCGTCCATCCTGCAGATTGCGCTCGTCGGCCGGCCTGTGGAGGCGCGGTCATCGAGTCATGGTGTGCGCAATCACTGCCGGGCGACGAGAGAGGGCCGCCAGTTGAACGGACGCTGCGATCCCATCCCGTACCACGGCGACGCAATCGATCATTCGCTGTATAGCGGCTCCAGATCAAGCTCCGAGGTGCTGGGTGCACCGACGGGGGATCTGGATGGCCGGCTTCGCGAGCCGCAGCCGCCACACCCCCGGTCGGTGGCCGCGTACAGGTTCTGGTCGTCGATACCGAGCGCCAGGTCGTCCCCGGGTCCTGGCGCCCCAGCGGCTGCCAGGTCGTCCCTGCATCCGGGCTGGTCTGCACCCCCTGGCCGACTCCAGCCAGGGCCAGGTACACCTACCTGGTCGGGGGCGCTCGGATTGTAGGCGAGGCCGCCGATCGTCACGTTGCGAAAGTGCTGCCAGTCCACCAGGAAACTGCGCAGCCGGCGCCAGGGCTGGAAGTCATCGTCTGTGCGGTACAGCCCCGAGGGCTCATAGCTGGCGGGAGTATTCGGGGCCGGCCCCGTCGCCAGGTAGTAGCGCGAGAGGGCACGACCTTGCCCGCCGACCAGGTGGATCGGGAACGGCCCCGGCTGCCCGGCCGCTGGACTGACGAGCACGGCCCGGCTGGCGCCAGCCGGGCCGTGCTCTGCTGCAGGACGTCGGCGAGGTTGCGGCTCGCGTAGCAACCGGAGGCGCGGAAGACCCGCTGAGCGTCGGTGGGGTGGGGCTGGAGAATCAGCACGGTCCAGGTGCACAGCGCGGAGCTCCTGTTGCCGTATTCCCGCTCCTCCTACGTCGCGCCGCCGTCGCGGCGGCGCTGGAAGGAGTAAGGCCCGGCAGCGGGCTCAGCTCCCAGTCACCCACCGGCTGAGCCCCCACCTGGCCACTCCCGCCCCCTGTCAGCAGCGCCAGCAGCAGGGCTGCCGTCCCCAGCCCGCTCAGCCCGCGTCAGCTCCTCATTGCTCCTCCTGCCCTCGGGCTCCCGTTCCCACCCGTCTCCCTACACCCCTGCAGGCTGTGCACCCCAAAACCGGAACGTCTGCGGCGGCCTGCGGTTCCGACACCCGGGCGTGCCGCTGCCGGCCCACCACGTCCCGCTTTCCCCGCGCCCCGGCGCGGCCTTACCCTGCTGTGGCGGCAGGCCGACGCGCGGTGCTGGCAGCGCTCAGCGGAACGGCGGGCCAGGCGCGGGACAGGGGCGCTAGTACTCGCAGAAGAAGGTCTGGGCGTACTCGACGTACCCGAGTGCGCGGCAGACGCGCGCCGAGGCGTGATTCGTCCGATCGTGGATGTACAGCGGCACCCGGCCGTGGTCCAGGATGTACGCCGTGGCCGCGGAGACGACCCGCTTGGCCAGGCCCCGCCCACGGTAGGCCGGCTCGGTCACCACTGCCAGCTCCCACACCTGGTCGGACTTCAGCTTGATCGCGGCCCAGGCGGCGATCTCGCCGTGTGCCCCGTTCACCACGAAGATCTCCCCGTCGAAGCGGCGGCGTAGCTCCGCCCCGCGCACGTCAGTGCGTGCGAGCTGCTCGGCGCCCAGCGGCGTGGGCCGGAAGTGGGCGGGATCGGTGAACAGCACGTCGCCGGTCAGGGAGAAGGCATAGGGCACGGCCCGCTGGCTGATCGCCCGCAGCTTGCTGAACTCGCGCTCCCCCAGTGGCCGTCCGGGTGCCGCGCCGGCCAGCTCCCGGCGCACCGCGGGCAGCAGGTCGGCCCGCACCGAGACGACCCCGCCGCTGGGGGTGGAGAGCGCGTAGATCGGGGTGATATACCCGCCCCAGCTCGGCCGCGCCCGCCGCTCGCTGGCGACGACGTGGACGCCCGGGACACGGAAGCTCTCCGGGGGGACGTCCAGGAGCAGGGCGTGGAACGCGTCCAGCCGAGGCTGGGTGCCAACGAGCAGGCGTTCTTCGAGCACAGCGCTCCCGGGTGATCGAGATGTCTCTCCCTCCAGTATAGGCCGCTCCGGCGGCGAGCGGGCCGGGGGAAAGCCCTCGCTGGGCTGAGGCTGGTGGGGTATCATCGCCTGGGGCCCGGGGAGATGGAAACGCAAGCGCGCATGGACGCCTGGCCGCCGCGCCGCCGGGTGCGCCGACGGATCGCTGGTGGCCAGCGGCTCGTCCTGTTCGGCGCGCTTGTCGCGCTGCTGATCCTCTTCCTGGTCGGGGTCAACAGCTACGCCGACTGGCTCTGGTTCTCGGAAGTCGGCTACCAGTCCGTCTACGCCACCACCCTCACCGCGCAGCTTGTCCTGTTTGTGCTCGGGGTCGCCCTCTTCTACGCGGTGTTCGTCGCCAACGTCGTGGTTGCTCGGCGCCTGGCGCACGCCTACGAGCGCCAGATCGTGCACGCGGAGGCGGGCATCTGGGAGTACGTGGCGCGGGTCGGGGCGCGGATGAGCAGCCAGGCGGCGGCAGCCCGACTGCTCCATCGCGGCGTCCTGCTGCTCGGCCTCGCGCTCGCGGCCGTTATGGGCGCCGCGCTGTCGGCGGAGTGGCTAACGGTGCTGCGTGCCCTCTACGGGGCGCCGTTCGGCGTCGCCGACCCTGTCTTCGGCCGCGACGTGGCGTTCTTCGTCTTCGCGCTCCCGTTCTACCAGCTCCTGCAGAACTGGCTGATCGGGCTGGTGATCCTGGCCACCACGGGCGCACTCGCCACCTACGCGCTGGTGCTGAGCCATGAGCTGGGCGTCAGTCTCGAGCAGGCCGCCTACAGCCTGACGCGCGGCATTCGGCTGCACCTGGCGCTCCTGCTGGCAGCGCTGACGCTGCTGGTCGGCGCCACCCACCTGCTCGCACTCTACGGCCTGGTGTACTCGACCCGGAGCCCGGCGGTGGGAGCCGGCTTCGCCGACGTGACGTACCAGGTGCCGGCGCAGTACCTCATGCTCGCGGCCTCCCTGCTGGCCGCGGCCAGCCTGGTCGCCAGCGCCCTCGCCGGGCGGGTGCGCCCGGCTGTCTGGGGCTATGGACTCTGGATCGGTGCCAGCCTCGTCGCCGGCCTGGCGATCCCCAGCCTGCTGGAGAATGTCGAGGTCAAGCCGAACCAGCTCGAGCTGGAGCGGCCGTACATCGAGCAGGCGATCCGCTTTACCCGCATGGCGTACAAGCTGGACGACGTGCAGGAGGAGTTCTTTCCCGCCGACGACGCCGTCACCGCCCAGATGATCGCCGACAACCCGGACACGGTCGACAACATCCGCCTCTGGGACGTCCGCCCGCTCAAGGACACGCTGAACCAGATTCAGAGCATCCGCACCTACTACGGCTTCTCGGACGTTGACGTCGACCGCTACGTGATCGACGGCAAGTACCGCGAGGTGATGCTGGCTGCTCGCGAGCTGATGCCGGAGGCGCTCGGCCAGGCGGCGCCGTCGTGGGTGAACAAGCGGCTGCAATTTACCCACGGCTATGGGCTGACAATGACCCAGGTGAGCGACGTAGCCGAGGAGGGGCGGCCCCGCCTGATCCTGGGCGACGTGCCGCCCGTGGGCGACGTGCCGGTGACCCGGCCGGAGATCTACTACGGCGAGCGGACCCGAGACTACGTCATCGTGCGCACCAGCGAGCCGGAGTTCGATTACCCGCGCGGCGACGGCAACGTCACCACCACCTACCAGGGTACGGCCGGGGTCAACGTTGGCTCGTTCTGGCGCAAGCTCCTGTATGCCCTGTACTTTCGTGATCCGAACCTGCTGCTGTCGTCGGCGCTGCGCCAGGACTCCGCCATCCTGTACCGACGCGACATCGTGGAGCGGGTTGAGCGCATTGCCCCGTTTCTGGTGCTGGACAGCGACCCGTACCTGGTGGTCGCCGATGGCCAGCTCTGGTGGATGATCGACGCCTACACCACCAGCGACCGCTTTCCCTACTCCCAGCCGCTGGCCCCTGGCGGGGGTGCCCCGGGGCTGAACTACATTCGCAACAGCGTGAAGATCACCGTCAACGCCTATGACGGCTCGGTGGGGCTGTATCAAGCGGACAGCCAGGATCCGCTGCTGCGTGCCTATGCCGCGATGTTCCCCGGGCTGCTGCGGCCGCTGGCGGAGATGCCGGCCTCCCTGCGGGCGCACATTCGCTACCCGGAGGACCTATTCCGGGTCCAGGCGTACATCTTCCAGACGTTCCACATGCAGGACCCGCGCGTCTTCTACAACAAGGAAGACGTGTGGGACGTGCCGTTCGAGAAGCTGTACGGGCAGCAGGAACCGGTCGACCCGTACTACGTCATCATGCGGCTCCCGAACGCCTCGCACGGGGAGTTCCTGCTGATGCAGCCGTTCACGCCCCGCAGCAAGGACAACATGATCGCCTGGCTCGCCGGCCGCTCCGACGGCGACAGCTACGGCAAGCTGCTCGTCTACAAGTACCCCAAGGAGAAGCTCGTCTATGGCCCGCTTCAGGTGGAGGGGCGGATCGACCAGGACCCGCAGATCTCGGCCCAGTTCACCCTCTGGAGCACGGCCGGCTCCCAGGTCATCCGCGGCAACCTGCTGGTGATCCCGATCGGGACGTCGAATCTCTACGTCGAGCCGATCTATCTCCAGGCCCAGAACGGCCGCATCCCGGAACTGAAGCGCGTGGTCGTCTCCACCGGGAGCCGGGTGGTGATGGAGCCGAGCCTGCGGGAAGCGCTGGCGAGCCTGTATCGCGATCAGCCGGCCGCTGAGCGCGGGGCGACGACCGCACCCCAGGCGGTGTTGACTTCGGGGAGCACAGACGTCGCCGCCCTGGCGCGTGAGGCGCGCGCGCATTACGAGCGGGCGCAGGAGGCGCTCAAAGCGGGCGACTGGGCGCGCTACGGCCAGGAGCAGCAGGCGCTCGGCGACGTCCTGCGCCAGCTCGACCAGGCAACGCACGCACCGTAGCGAGTCTTGGCGGGGAGGAGGGGGCTGTGGCGTTCATCCTGGTCGAGCTCGGCGCCAGTCCCGCCTTCGCCAATCCCGGCGGAGCCTGCGCCGGGCATCTGGTGCGGACCGAGGCGACGGCGCTGCTGCTCGACTGCGGCTTCGGCGTGGCCGGTCGGCTGCGTTCGCACCTCGAGCCCTGGGAGCTGGCGGCGATCGTCATCTCCCACCTGCACCCGGACCACTACATGGACCTGATTCCACTGCGGTACGGGCTGAAGTACCACCCTCGGCCGTCGCGGGCGCCGCTGCCGCTCTGGCTTCCGCCGGGAGGGATCGAGCGGCTGCGGGACGTCGGGCAGGCGGTGGATGGCAACCCGGCCTTCTTCGACGACGAGTTCGACCTGCACGAGTACCGCGCCGGTGATCGGCTGACACTCGGCGAGGTGGAGCTGGCGCTCTCCCGAGTGCAGCACTACATTCCCTCACACGCAATGCGCCTGTCGGCCCAGGGGCGGCTGCTCGTCTACTCCGCGGACGTCGCGCCCTGCCAGGAACTGGTCGAGGCGGCGCGCGGCGCGGACCTGTTTCTGTGCGAGGCCTCGCTCTTCAGCCCGGCCGAGGATGAGGCGGACCCGTCACGGCGTGGACACCTGACGGCGGCGGAGGCTGGCGAGATCGCCCGCGCCGCCGGGGTAGGCCGGCTACTCCTCACCCATTGCCCCTCCGACCGCCGCCAGGAGCGCCACCAGGCGGCAGCGCAGGCGTTCGGCGGGGCGGTGGCCTTCGCCGTGGAGGGCCAGCAATACGTCATCTAGCGGCAGAGGCGCCTGATTCGATCGCGTACGCTAGCGTGCCCGCGCCAGGGCGGGCGGCGAGGCGCGGTCGAGCCAGGCTTCGAAGGCGGCGGCGGGCATGGGGCGGCTCAGGTAATAGCCTTGCGCCCCGTCGCAGGCAAGCGCCCGCAGCAGCTCCAGCGTCTCGCGATCTTCCACCCCCTCCGCCACCACGTCCAGCCCCAGTTGATGCCCCAGCTCGATCGTCGCCCGCACAATCGCCCGGTCGTTGGCGTCATGCGCCAGGCCTTTGACGAACGAGCGGTCGATCTTAACCTGTTGGATTGCCAGTTGCTTGAGGTAGCTGAGCGAGGAGTAGCCGGTCCCGAAATCGTCGACCGCGAACTCCACCCCTAGCGCCCGCAACTGGCGGATGATCTCGATGACTCGCTGGGGGTCGGCCATCACCGCGCTCTCGGTGATCTCCAGCTTCAACAGCGCCGGCGGCACCTGGTGGCGGGCGAGCAGCTCGGCCACCAGCGTGGGCAACTGCGTGTCCAGCAGATTGCGCATCGAAAGATTGACCGCGATCGGGACTTCTCGCCCGGCCCGGCGCCAGGCGGCGCACTGGCGCAGGGCGGCGTCCAGGACCCAGTGCGTCAGCGGGCGGATCAGGCCGGTCTGCTCGGCCAGGGCGATGAACTGGTCGGGGGGCACCAGGCCTCGCTGGGGGTGCTGCCAGCGCACCAGCGCCTCAGCCCCGAGCAGTCGGCCGGTCTGCACGTCCACCTTGGGCTGATAGTGCAGCCGTAGCGCCCCGGCGGTGATCGCCTGGCGTAGCTCCCCGACCAGTGCCAGCCGCTCGGCACTGTACTGATCCTGCGCTGGGTTATAGATCGCGGCGCCACTGCCGGCCCGCTTGGCGACGTACATCGCCACGTCGGCCCGCCGTTGCAGCGTCTCGGCGCTGTCGGCATGGTCGGGGAACAGGGCGATGCCGATGCTCGCCCGCACCTCTAGAGGCTGCTCGTCGACCAGGAACGGCGCCTCCAGCGCCTGGGTCAGCCGCTCGGCGCTCAGGACCGCGCCGGCCTCGGTGGCGGTGGGCAGCACCACCGCGAACTCGTCGCCGCCCAGGCGGGCTAGGGTGTCGGAGGCGCGCAGGGCGCCGCGCAGCCGTTCGGCCACCTGCTGCAGGAGCTGGTCGCCGGCCTGATGCCCGAGCGTGTCGTTGACCTCCTTGAAGCGGTCCAGGTCCAGCAGCAGCAGCGCCAGCGATTCGCCGTCCCGCTGGGCGTTCAATAGCGCCTGCTGCAAGCGATCGCGCAGCAGCGCCCGGTTGGGCAGCCCGGTCAGCGCATCGTGCAGCGCCTGGTGCTCCAGCGCCGCCTCGGCCCGTTTGCGCTCCGTGATGTCGCGGAAGGTCACGACGGCACCCAGGATCCGGCCACGCTCGTGAATCGGGGTAACCTGGTACTCAACCGGGAACAGTGTCCCGTCCTTGCGCCGGAACAGATCGTTGCTGATCGGCTGGAGCCGACCTTCGGCCAGCGTGGCCCGGACCGGGTCTTCGGCCATGCTCCCGTGGAAAAGACGATCGCCGGGCTGCCCAACCAACTCGTTCGGCTGATAGCCGAGCATCCGCGTCGCGGCCGGATTGACGAAGGTGATCACACCGCCGAGGTCCAGCCCATAGATGCCCTCCCCGGCCGAGTTCAGGATCAGCCCGGTTCGGGCCCGGGTTAGCTCATTGAGCCGCCAGGTGGCCAGGTTGGCGGCGCTGGCGCCGAGGACGAACAGGCCATGAATGCCGGCCCACTTCCAGGGATGGGCGATGCCATCCGGGTGGTTGTAGACCGCCGCGGGGGCGAGGGCGCCAAGCACTCCGTGCTCGAGGACGACGTAGCTGATGGCAAGGAGAAAGGCAGTCCAGTCCTCGTACAGCGCGATGAGCGCGACGGTGATGAAGAAGTGGAAGTGAAACTCGACGTAACCACCCGAGAGATGCACGAGCACCGCCGAGGCGGTCAGCAGGCCGAGCGTCGCGAAGCCGGCCCGGAGTCGTCGACCCCATCGCGTCAGGCTGGCGAGGAGGGCGGCGAGGCCGACGATCGCCCCTTCGCTGGCGCTATGGGCAAGGGTGTTGCCGACCAGGAGCCCGAAGATCGGAATGCCGAGCGCGTGCAGCCAGAGCAGGAGCACGATGGCCCGATGGCGGCCCCGCCAGTCCCCGGCCGGCAGGGACCCGCCTTCGGGCAGCAACTGCCGGACCTCGCCCACCGCCCGTTGAATGAAGGCGACGGGGGATATCCGTTTCACGCGACCGGCCATTGGGAACGGCCCACCCCTATGCGAGATCCTGCTTGTGCTCATGCTGTACCGGGCCGTGCTCCCAGGCACGACTCGACCAATGGGGAATTGGGCCATTCCGCAGGGAAGCAAAGGGACTGTCGTCCCGAGTGCTGGCGGAGCGAAGGTCCTTCCCCAATCCCTGGCATCGACCCGGCGTAACAGATGGATCGCGAGCGGAGCCCCTTACAGCGTTCACCGCATGGGTTGCCCCATTCCCAGGTGGCGCCTCGGCGCGCAGGCGGCTCGTCTGGGCAGAGCGGATCGCTCGGGCTGCCAATCCATCCCGGCGGCCTCGCCCGTATAGCGAATGCACTGGATTGGTGCGGGCAGTCGGCGCGGCGCAACGGCCGCGCCAGCGCCGCGCCGAACGGGAGGCGGAACATGCGGAACATCATGGGGCAGTGTCACGCTCTTCGCTGTATCGCCGCGGCCGGACTCGTCACCTTGGCGCTGTGGCTCGGGGCCACGGGGCTGGCGGCTTCCGCCCCACAGCTCCGGTCGTTCCCGATCCCCACCCGCGACAGCCAGCCGATCGGGATCGCCCTCGGACCCGACGGGAACCTGTGGTTCACCGAGTCCCGTGGCCAGAAGGTAGCCCGGATCACCCCATCCGGGGTGATCACGGAGTTCGCGCTCCCCGGAACCTTCCCCGGCGACATCATCGCCGGACCCGACGAGGCCATGTGGTTCACCGAAGGCGCCACCGGGCGAATCGGCCGGATCACGCCCGCGGGCAAGATCCGGGAGGTCGAATTTTCGACGCACTTCGATGCCGCGGGCGGTATCACCACCGGCCCGGACGGCAATATCTGGTTCACCGACTCCACCGGGCAGAAGGTCTGGCGCCTGAATCTGGCAACCCAGGGGCTCACCAGCTTCCCGCTGCCCTCCGCGAGCTTCCCCGGCGATATCACCACCGGCGCGGACGGAAACCTGTGGTTCACCGACGCGGGAACCAGCACCGTCGATCGCCTGACGCCTGCGGGCGGCCTGACGGAGTTCGGGGGAGGACAGCTCGACATCCCGTACGCCATCACCACCGGCCCGGACGGCAACGTCTGGTTCACCGAGCGGTTCGCCCAGCGGATCGACCGGATCACGCCCGAGGGCGTGATCACCGCCTTCACCACCCCGGGGCACACGCTCGATTCGATCGCACCGGGGCTGGGAAACACGCTGCTGTTCACCGAGTTCGGCGACAGCACGATCGCTACGATCACCACCGCTGGGGTCATTGCGGAGTCGCCGACGATCGACGACAGCGGGCCCGAGGGGATCTGCCGCGGGCCGGACCACACGGTGTGGTTCGTGGGCTTCGCGTCGAACCGCGTCTACCGGCTCGCCGTTCCGTAGCGCCAGCGGGGGCGCCCTCCGCGTCGCGACCTTCTGCCCGTCGCCGGGACAGAGCCCGCTCCTGGCGCAGGTTCAGGGCGCTTGCGCTGGCCTCGCTGGCCGCCCGCTGTCGGCGTCTTCGCGATCCGCTCGCCCCATCCCCGGGCCCCGCTGGCAGGGGCCAGAGCCTGTCTGTGCGGCTCGACAGGTCATCCGGGCGGTGCTAGAATCGGCGCCGGGCTCGGCCGATGGGAGTGGCTGGTCGACCGAGGCGTCCCGTGGAGCATTGCAAGGAGGGCTTTCCGGTATGAGCACGAGGAGGGGCACATCTCGGCCAGGTCAGCCGGCGACGGTGAGCCGGCGCGAGTTTCTCCGGCGGGGCGCCATGGTGGCCGGCGGTGCGGCGGCGTTGCTCAGCCTGGCCCAGTCGACGCCCCTGGCGCTCGCGGCCACCGCTGCACCGCGGGTTATTGGCGCCCCGATCGCCTCGCCCGCGGCCAGCCCGAAGGCGCAGGTCAAGACCGGCGGGACGCTGGTCGCGCTGACCGTCGCCGATCCGAAGTCGCTGGACATCCAGGTATCCCAGCTTGCCCAGCTACGCCAGATCTCCGACAGCATCTACGATACGCTGACCTACCAGGATGCGAGCGACCTGGGGATCAAGCCGCGCCTGGCCAAGGAATGGACCTGGACCACGCCGACCCAGCTCGACATGACCCTTCAGGACGGGGTGACGTTCCACAACGGCGAGTCGTTCACCGCCGACGATGTCAAGTTCAACATCGACCGGGTCAAGAACCCGGACACCGGCAGCCCGCTGGCGTCGATGCTCGACGCGATCGACACCACCGAAGTCATCGACCCGCTGCACGTCCGCTTCACCCTCAAGCAGCCCTGGCCGGCGCTGGTCGAGAACTTCAGCAACATCAAGATTTATTCCAAGACCGCCACTGATGACTCGATCCGCACCGCTCCCAATGGCACCGGCCCGTTCAAGTTCATCGAGTGGAAACAGAACGACTACATCCGCCTGGAAAAGAACCCCAACTACTGGATGGCGGGTTTACCCTACCTGGATGCGCTCGAGTTCCGCCCGGTCAAGGAGCAGGAGACGCGCATCTCGATTATGGAGACCAAGGGCGCGGACGTGATGTTCAGCCTGGAGCTGAAGGACATTCCGCGCATCGAGTCTAACCCCGATCTGGTCGTCCAGCGCTCCAAGTTCAACGACAACGGCGACATCCTGTACGTCAATAACAACCGCCCGCCGATGAACAACCAGAACCTGCGGCTGGCCGTTTCGTACGCGCTGGATCGCCAGACCTTCGTCACCCAGTTCCTGGCGGGCTACGGCAGCCGCAACACGAGCCCCTGGGACCCGCAGCACTGGGCCTACAGCCATGAGGCGAACGACAACGCCTTCCCCTACGATCTGGACAAGGCCAGGGACTATCTGGCCCAGGCCGGCTACCCGGGCGGCAAGGACGCCAGCGGCAACCAGCTCACTATTAACATCGTTTTTCCGGTCGGCTACCCGGAGTGGAAGCAGGGCTCGATCATGCTCCAGTCGGCGCTCAAGCAGCTCGGCGTCGAGAGCAAGGTCGAGGAGCTGGAGCTGAGCGTCTGGATCGACCGCATCGTGAACACCGACGAGTTCGACCTCTCCTGGGATTTCCACGGTGGCCACGTCACCGACCCGGCTTCCACCCTGGCGCTGGCGTTCTTCTATCCGCCCGGCCCGAAGAACATCTGCCGGTACCACGACGATCAGCTCGCCAGCCTGATCAACCAGGGCGGTAGCACCTTCAGCCAGGATGACCGCAAGAAGATCTATGGCGATTTCCAGAAGCGCTGGAACGAGATCCAGCCCGGCTACATCGTCGGCCAGCGCTTGATGGCCCATGCCACCCAGGCCTACGTGAAGGGCTTCGTGACCCATCCGCTCTTCTACCAGGACCTGCGCGGCGTCTGGCTGGACAAATAGGAGGCTGGCTGGGCCGAACGGCACATGGGCGCTTCTTCGTCCGCCGGGTCGGGGTGCGGCGCCGCCCCGACGGGTGGCCAGACCGGCTGTCTCTCCCAAACACCGCCAGCCGCCACCTGGCAGGCACAGGATCCAGGCCGGGGTAGGGCGCTTTCCGCGCGCCTGCCCGGATGCGCTCCAGACGCTCGGCGCCCCGACGGACGGCGATGATGAGCACCTACCTGCTCAAGCGGCTGGCCGCGGCGATCCCGGTCCTGTTCCTGATCACGCTGGTCGTGTTCATCGTCGTCTACTTCATCCCGGGCGATCCGGCGATGGTGATCCTGGGCCACGACGCCAATGCCCAGGCGCTGGCGGCGGTGCGCCACAGCCTGGGGCTGGACCGGCCACTGCATGAGCGCTACCTGATCTGGCTCAGCCACGTGCTGCGCGGCGACCTGGGGCTGTCGATCCTGAGCCGCAAGCCGGTCCTCCTGATGATCGCGCAGGCGCTGCCGGTAACCCTGCACCTGGTCCTGCTGTCGATGCTGCTGGCGGTGCTGATCAGCGTCCCCTGCGGCACCATCGCCGCGCTCAAACACAACACCTGGGTGGATCTGCTGGTCTCGAGCTGGTCGCTGTTCGGCCTGTCCGTGCCCGGCTTCTGGCTGGGGATGGTACTGATCTACATCTTCTCGGCACAGCTCAAGTGGGTGCCTCTCCAGGGCTACATCAGTCCATTCAGCGACTTCTGGGGCAGCCTGCGCAGTATGGCTCTGCCGGTAGTCACGCTCGGCGTATTCCTCTCTGGACCGCAGACACGCTACCTGCGCGCCAGCATGCTCGACGTCCTGGCGCAGGAGCATGTCGTCGTCGCCCGTGCCAAAGGGCTGCGTGCCCGGAGCGTGATCGCCCGCCACGTGCTGCGCAACGCGCTGATCCCGTTCGTCACCGTGCTCGGCATCCAGTTCGGCTACCTGCTCGGGGGCGCAGTAGTGATCGAGGAGATCTTCGCCCTGCCGGGGCTGGGCCGACTGGCGGTGAATGGGATCGAAAGCCGCGACTACCCGGTCGTCCAGGGGATCGTGCTGGTGGTGGCGACCGGGTTCGTGCTGGTGAACATCCTGGTCGACGCGCTCTACTCGGTCCTCGACCCGCGCATCCGTCTCGGCGGAGGCTCGTCGCACTGATGGAGACCACCGTCCCGCGGGAGCTCCTCGCGCGGCCGCGCGCCTCCCGGCTGGGGCTCGCCCGGGCCTATCAGGCGGTGGCGCGCTGGAAGACGCTGAGCGTCGGCCTCGCCCTGATCGCGCTGTTCCTGTTCTGCGCCCTGGCCGCCGGCGTGATCTCCCCCTACGACCCGGACGCGGTGGTTTACCCCGACGCGCTCAAGCCCCCTAGCACGGCGCATCTGTTCGGCACCGACGATCACGGCCGCGACATCCTGTCCCGGGTGATCTACGGCACGCGCGTCTCGCTCGTGATCGCCACCATTTCGGTGGCCATCGCCTCGCTGATCGGCATCCCGGCCGGGCTGATCTCCGGCTACAGCGGCGGCTGGGTGGACGGCATAATCGGCCGCGTTCTGGACGCGCTGTTCGCCTTCCCGGTGATCCTGATGGCGATCGCGATCATTGCCATCTTCGGGAGCGGGGAGCGCAGCGCGGTGATCGCCATCGGCCTGATCGCGATCCCGGAGTTCGCCCGCGTCGCCCGCGGGGCGATGATCGCGGAGAAGGAGCGGGAGTACGTGCTCGCCGCACGTGCGCTCGGGGCGAGCTGGGCGCGCATCGTCTTTCGCTCGATCCTGCCTAACACCTTCGGGCCGATCATGGTGCTGATCTCGCTCGGCTTCGCCTTTGCCATCCTGAACGAGACGGCGCTCTCCTTCCTCGGCCTGGGGGCTCAGCCGCCTACTCCATCCTGGGGCGCAGACCTGGCGACCGGCCGGCGCTACCTGGTGCAGGCGCCCTGGTACTCGTTCTTCCCCGGGCTGGCGATCTTCCTGCTGGTCCTGGCGCTCAACCTGACCGGCGACGGCTTGCGCGACCTGCTCGACCCCCGCGGCCGCCGTCGCTGAGCGCAGCCTGTCCACTACCATGAGCGGAGGCCATTGCTACACCCTGGCCGTCGCTGGAGACAAAAACGGAGCTGGAGGGGAATCGTGCCCGCCTACGAGTTTGTCAAGCTGACCTGGGAAGAGGTGAACGACGCCGTGGCCGCCGGGAAGGTTGCGCTGATCCCCGCCGGCACCATTGAGGACCACGGCCTCCATCTCCCGATCGACACGGACGTGGTGATCGCCGACACCATCTGCCGGCGGACCGCCGAGCTCATCCCAGACGAGCTCGTGCTGCTGCCGCCGATCACGATCGGCTACAGCCCGCACCACCTCGACGGGCCGGGCACGCTCACCATCCGCTGGGACACGTTCATCAACTACGTCAAGGACATCACCGCGAGCCTGATCCACCACGGCTTCCGCAAGCTGCTCATCCTCAACGGCCACGGCAGTAACCGGCCGGTCCTGGAGCTCGCCGCGCGGCTCACCGTCGTCGAGCACCCGGACACCCAGTGCGCCATGCTCTCCTGGTGGGACCTGCTCCGGGTGCAGCAGGCCGTGGCGGAGTTCCGCGAGTCCGAGTGGACCGGCCATGCCTGCGAGCTCGAGACGTCGGCGTACCTAGCGATCGACCCGGGGCGCGTCAAGATGGACCGGGCGGTCAAAGATATCAATCCGTATATGAGCAAGCACTTCTGGGCCGACCTGGTGGGTCGCCGCCCGGAGGGCTACGGCAACCCCGCGGTGCTCATCGAATACTGGAGCACCGTGTCGCGGACCGGGACCTGGGGCGACCCGACGGTCGCCAGCCGCGAGAAGGGCGAGCGCATCCTGCAGGCGGCCGCCGAGGAGCTGGTGGAGCTGGTGCGGGAGCTGAAGGCCCGCCCGATCCGCCCGCGCGTGCCCCACCAGCTCCCCGAGGTGGTGGCTCGCAACGGCTAGGAGCGAGCCTGAGCCGGCCGCACGGCGCGGACCCCGCCGAACGCGGAAGAGGCAGGCTCAGCGTTTACGGCACCTGCTCTTCGGAGCGGCCAGCGGCGACCGCCGGCTCGAGCGTCGCCAGGAACTCCAGCGGGTGGTGGCAGACGATGCGGTGGCCCGGGGAGGCGTCGCGGACGGGTGGAGGCTCCTGGTCGCAGATCGGCCCGATCTGCAGCGGACAGCGGTCGGTGAAGACGCAGCCGCGCGTCCCCGCGCCGATGCTGGTGACGCTGCCCGCCAGGAAGATGCGTTTGCGGCGTCGCTCGGTGTAGTTGGCGATCGGGATGGCCGACAGCAGCGCCTGCGTGTACGGGTGATAGGGCGGAGCGAAGATCTCCTGGTGGCGCCGGTGCGCAGCCAGGCAGGCCCTGGCTGCTCCTGCTTCCGGCCAGCGGGTTGTGGATCACCAGCCGCCGTGGACGGTCTCCAGCCGCGCCAGGGCGATCCGCCGGGCGCGGTGCACCAGCCCCTTACGGGCTCTGCGAATCCTGCTCTGCCTCAGGCATCCTGGCCGCCAACGGGCGGGCGAAGCTCAGTTCGTGCCCATCCGGATCGCAGATGTGGAAGTAGCGCTCGCCCCATTCGGCATCGCGGGGGCGCGTGGCAGGAGTGTAGCCGGCGGCCAGAGCGCGCCGATACAGGGCGTCCACGTCTGAGACGTAGAAGATGATGCGGCCCCACCAGGACCACTGGCTCGTAGGGGAGGCTCGGACCAGGTTGAGATAGCCGTCGCCGACGACGAACGTAGTAAAGTCCGCCTCCTCGCCGCCGTGCCGCGGGACAAAGCCGAGGGCACGGTAGAAGCGGACCGCCCGCGCCATGTCGTGCGTGGCGAGCGTGACGGCGCTGATCGATAGGATCGTCGGTGTCGCTTCGTGCGGGCGCTGGTCCGGCGTCTGTGCTGCATGCTGCATCGTGAGCGGCACTGGCCTCCGGGTCGCTGGCAGCAGAAGCAACTTCGATGCCAGCCAGGTACGGCCCGTGCACCAGCAGGGCCAGCCAGCGGGAATCGCTCCGCGACCACCGCCGAATGGGCCTGGTGATGGCACCTAACCCCTCGTCTCACCCGGAAGGAACCCAGGAGATGCTCCACTCGCCCCGCGCCGCCCGCTGGCCTGCCCGCGTCTTGGATGAGCACGAGGCGACGAGCCCGCCGGGCGACGCGGAGCGGAAGGCTCGCCTGCTGGTCGGGCTCCTCGCGTTGGTCATCCTCATGCTCGTCGGCGGCGGGCTCGTCGGCGGCGAGGCGCGCCAGTTCGCGGCGATCGGCGCCACCTATGCCCCGTTCATCCTCCTGGCAGGCCTGCACCAACTCCGGTGCCGTGCCGCCTGGGCGGGTGTCGTCGCCTGGATCGGCTTCTGGCTCCTGCTGGTCGGCGTCGCGCTGGGCACGCTCGGCCTGGTGGGTGCGGCGCTCCTGCCTGACGTCGGGGCGCCGGTGCCGCCCGAAACCCGCGCCCGGCTGCTGCTCGCGGCCGGGACGCTGCTGCTCTGTCTGGCGCTCGCGGTGGCGCTCGTCGCCTCGGGCCGCTGGCTGGTGGTTGGCTGCTGGCTCGGCGCGCGGCTGGACCCTATGCGTCTGGATCACGCGCAGGGTCTGGTCGGTCTGCTCTGCTTTTGCGGTATCGCCCTGGTGCCGCTGCTGGCGCTCGGTGGCGAGCCACCGCTGCTGCGCCTGATCGCCCGCGACCCGGCCGCGTTCACCACCACGCGCGGCTCCGCCGGGCAGCTCACGGACGAGGTGTACGGGCTGCTCTGGGTGCTGCCGTTCGCGCTGCTCGGCGTTGGCCTACCGCTCCGCTGCGGGCTGCGCCAGGCGCTGGCCCGGCTCGGGATCCGCCCGCTTCCCCGCCGCCAGCTCCCGCTGCTGCTGGTCGTCACCCTCGCGCTCGTCGCGCTGAGCTTCGCGCTCGACGTGCTCACCGCGCTGATCTGGGGCTGGCTAGGCTGGCCGCGCACCAGTTCGGAAGCGGTGGACCGCCTGTTTGGCGCGGCGATTTCGCCCGTGGGCGCGGTGACGACCGGGGTGACCGCGGGGGTGGGCGAGGAGCTGGTCGCCCGCGGGTTGCTGCAGCCGCGCTGCGGCTGGCTGCTGCCCAACCTCGCCTTTGCCGCCAGCCACGCCTACCAGTACGGCCTCGACGGAGTGCTGGCGGTGTTCATCATCGGCGCGGCGCTGGCGGCAGTACGGGCACGTTGGAGCACCTCCGCCTCGATGCTGGTGCACGGGCTGTACGACTTTACCCTGTTCTTCGGCAGCACCATCGGCCTGCCCGGGTTCTAGCAGGGGCAGCGCCAGACGGCGCGCTGCGGGAGCCGGGGCTGGAGCGTCAGCGCGTATCGAAGGCGTCCAGCCCCACCGCCGTGCCACTGGAGGCCGGGTTCCTGGCCCCGCTGGGCGAGAGCTTCACCGTGTGGCGACCGTAGACCAGGCCTGTTGCGCTGTACACGAGCTGCTGGTACTGGAGGGTGGGACGGTAGAGGTCCAGCACCACCAGTGCCCCGTCCACCACCACGTATGCCTCGCCCATCATCGGTCCGGTCGCGCTGATCACCTGCACGTCTGTCCCCGTCCAGGTCAAGCTCGCGCTTCCGCGCGGATCGGTCGACTTGTGACAGGTCCCGCCCGAACAGCTGGCGCCGTGAATCTCTTTGACCTCCTTCCAGTTCCCCGTGTAGGTGACGTTCGGCGAAGTATCCTCGTTGCGACTGTACGTGAGCACTGGCGGAGTGCCCGGCGAACAGGCCATCGGGGGAGTGGCGAAGACCGCGCAGACGCGGTAGACGTAGCTGGCATACGGAATCACCGAATAGTCGGTGCAGCTCGTGCTGTCGGCCGGCGCCGCCTGGCAGCCCGAGACCGCGCGGTAGCTCGCATCCGCATCGCCGCTCCGCTTGCGCTGCACCTGGAAGCTTGTCTCGTCGGCGCTCTGGTCGCCCCAGGTGAGCGTGACGCTGCCATACTTCACATCGCTCACCGTTACCGGACCTGGCGGACAGCAGGGTGGCGCCCCGCTCGTGCTGAAGAAGGCGTTGGGGTCGGGGTCGCCGTTCGAGAACGAGAGGCGGTTGTCGCCCCAGCTATAGTAGGTCGTGGTCCCGTCGGCAAAGTTCTGATTGTAGTCGCCCATGTAGCAGCCGACGATCGCGAAGTCCTGGTTATCCCCGGAGATATTCGTCAGCGGGACGGGGAAGGGCGCCGAGATGGTGGTCTCCGGCTGGAACGCCCCGTCGAGCTGGTCGCGGGCCACCAGGGTGATGTTCGTGTTCGCCGCGTCGGCGCTGTACCACTCGAAGTGGAACCCACGCGCGTCGGCCGCGACCGCGGGCTGGAACTGCTCGCCGGCGGTGGTGGTGTTGACCAGGCTCGGTGCACCCCAGGTGGCACCGGCATCCGTGCTCACCGCCTGCAGGATGTCGGAGGTTCCGAAGCGGCGGTCATTCCACGTCACCACCACCGTAGTCCCCTGTACCGCCGCACTCGGGTTCTCATCGTTGCGTACGGCGCGCGTGGAGTCCGGGAAGTGAAAGGTATCGCGGCCGAAGCAGTCGGAACTGAAGGGGGTAGCCTGTGTAACGCTGGACACGGTCGTGATCGCGCTCCAGGTGAGCCCACCATCCGTGGAAGAGCGCATCCGTAGCGCCCGCGGCGGGCCGAAGTCTTCCCAGAACACCAACAGCTTGCCGGTAGACGGGACGACCAGCGGGAAGGTGAACTGGCAGTCGCAGTTGGCGACCGCAAACCCGGAGAGCGCGTGCCAGGTTGTTCCACCATCGGTCGAGCGCGCTGCCCGCAGGGTCGGATTCCCAGAGAAGGGGAAGTCGGTCCAGGTGAGGTAGAGGTTATCGCGTGCCACGAACGGGTCGCGGCCGATCGCGAGCAGCTCCTTATCGGAGACAGCGGTGGTGCCGACGCCGGCGTCTACCCAGGTGGCGAACGTGCTATCTCCCGCCGGCATCCTGGCTACTCCCAGACCAGTCGCTGAACTGGTGAGCATCGCAAGGTAGATGTTGCCAGCGGAATCCTTCGCCAGCGCTGGGTCGCCGAAGCTATTCTGGAAACTTGGATTGGGCGGCGCGTCCTTGTCCGTCCAGCTTGCACCGCCGTCCGTGGAGACGGAATAGCCGGTGTAGTCGTGGGTCTGTGCCGCTGCGAGCGAATCGTTGTACGCCTCAACGATCGTTGACCCACTGGCGATGACCATCGTCTCGCTCTGGGTGGCGAAGGCTGGCCCGCTGGGATCCGGGGCGTTGACCTGGAGGTTCGTCGGATTACTGGATCTTCCCCGGCTCGAGCCTGGGCGGGCCGACACCCGGGGCAGCAGCCCGGCCGCCGTGCGCAGCCGCGCTTCGAGACCAGCCGAGTAGTGGCGTGCGCCGTCCTGCGCCAGGAGCTGCTGTGCCTGCTCGGGCGTCAGAATCTCCTGCCCCCCTGCACTGCTGCTCGCCGTGAGCTGGTTGCCGGGAACCGCGGGCGCGTGGGCGACCTCGCCTCCAGCGGGTTGACCGGCCTGCTCGTCCAGCAGTGGCGGAGCCGCCCAGGCTCCGCTCGGGAACGCCAGCGCGACGATGGCAAGGAAGAAGAGGCTGCGCGAAACAGCATTGCTGCTGTGCCTTCCGCGCCAGTACAGGAGCGCTGCGGTCATGGGCGATAGGCGGCGCATGATCTCCTCCGTCGCGCTTACGTCGCTTGCGCTGGGCACTCTCCTCGCCACCTGGCCGTGTGAGGGAGAGGCGAATACAGCAGAAGCACCGGCCAGGCCCTGAGGCACCTGGCCGGTCGATAGGGCGCAGGGGCGAGAGCAGCAGGCCGGAGGCCCGCTGCCGGTCACCCAATCAAGCCTCGCTCGGGATTCGGTGGCGCGCATCCTACGCCAATCTAGTTACGGATGCAAGGGGGTGCGCGGAACAATGCTCGCCGTGCAAGGTGGGAGCAGTCAGATAGCTGATCAAGAATCTGACAATCAGGCGTCTGGGAGCCTGTATCTCGGCCGAAGCGGCCACTCTTCATCCGAGGAGCCACGCATCGATGGAACCAGCGCGCGCTGTCATCACCCGTGAGCGCTCCGGTGTGCTGGGGCGCCACTCCGGTCGGTGAGGCGCGGTCCGGCCAGCCGCGCTCGAGCCCGCTGATTCATCCGCTCCTGGTATCGAGCGGTTGTCTGAAAGGTCATGGGGGTCCCGGTCAGTATCCTTGCACACCCCACGGAAAACTGGCTGCTATTGCAGTGTGACAACGATGTTGATAAGATCGCTGTGCTGCCCGCCCAGGTCGCCGGTACGCGTGGCGACTTCATCGTTGGATACGATTGGGCTGCCAATTCGGACGCGCAAGAGGCTGCGCTGGGGCCTGGATAGGGCCCTTGCATGGGACGGATGGGGGTGTGCCATGCGTATGGATCAGGAGAGACGCGCGGCTGTCCTGGCGGCGCTCCTAGAAGGCCGCTGCACGGTACCCGAAGCGGCGGCGACGCTCCAGTTGTCCACGCGTCAGGTGCAGCGCCTGAGAGCCGCCTATCTGGTGCGGGGCGCGAGCGCGCTGGTCCATGGGAATCGCGGTCGCGTCTCATCGCGCGCTGTGCCGGCCGATATCCGCGCTCGAGTGATCGAGCTCGCCACGACCAAGTACGCCGGCTTCAACCAGCGGCACCTGACGAACGTGCTGGCCGAAGCCGAGGGCGTGCATCTGAGCCGCTCGACGGTGCGGCGGATTCTGATCTCCGCTGGGCTGGTGCGTCCGCGGCCACGGCGGCCCCGCCGGCTCCGCCCGCTGGTCTAGCCGGAGCGGCAGCCCAGGGGAGGGGCGCGAACGGACGTCGGGGCCGCCGTGGCCCGGCCAGCTTCGGCGGGGATGTGTGTGCTGCGGTTACGCGTGGCGGGCGTGCGGCCACGCACCGAGCGCGAGAGGGGATGGAGCGCAGCGGTGGTGCCCCGTCGGGGCTGCCCAGTAGAGTCTAATCCGGGCCGCTCCAGTCGAACGGGATATGCTTGCTGGATCGCCCGCCCCACTCGAACTTGAAGCCGAACGCCTCCGCTCGGTCTTCCGCCGCCACTCCCCAGGTCGCTACTCCACCGGGGCCGACCTCACAGCCGGGCGGGTTCAGCGTCTGCACTCGCTGCCCGGGCAAGGTCGTCGGGCCAGTCAACGCCTCCCCGCGTGCCGCCACTCGGCCCGGGACCTCCGCCCGCCAGTAGGCCAGGTCGCTGGCAACCTCGAACTCGATCGGGACGTACTCGATCCCACGGAGCTCGCCGAGCACGGTGGCGAACTGCCCGGGCCAGCCACCGGCTTGGCCGCCGAAGATCGTCTGCAGCGCCTCGCGCTGCCGCTCATCGGCGCGCTCGTCGATGAACAGGCCCATCGCCACCTTGGCGCCGGCCCAGACGTTGCCCTGGAAGTAGCCCACCCCGATCAGGCTCAGGCCGTCCAGCCGCACATCGCCGTACTGCCCCTCGCGGATGTGCCAAGCGAGGACTCCCTCGCAGTCGCCGTAGCTCGGCGCCTGGGCAAAGGTGCACGGGCACGGGACGTTGCACTTGCAGACATCGAACCAGTCGCCCCTGGCATACCACCGCGGAACTTCGGCCATGGCCGCTCCCTCCTTCTCGGCTGCGCCCTCACATGCCCTGGCCGCGCAGGGCGAGCGCGAACTGCGGCTGGGCGGCGATCAGGACACCCAGCCCGAGCAACACGACGCCGGTGCTCCGCGCTGCCCACTGCCCCCTCGGCAGGAGCTTCTCCGCGGCCACCACGAGCGCGATCAGCAGCACCCAGGCGAGCCCCATTGCCCCGGCCGCGACTAGGACCGCCATCAACCCCCAGCAGCAGCCGGCACAGTAGGCTCCGTGCTCCAGGCCCATGCGGAGTGCTCCCCAGGCCTTGGGCTTCCAATGTTCCATGAGGAAGCCGAGCGGGCTCCGGCAGGTGCGCAGGCAGACGCGCTTCAGCGGGGTAAACTGGTAGGCCCCTGCCGCCAGCAGGACGAGCGCCACCCCGTATGGTGCCCACCCCGCGAGCCGCGCGTTGCCCCCGAGCGCCACGCCAACCACCTGCCCGGCCAGGTAGACCACGATCCCGAAGGCTGCCCAGACGGCGAGGTAGCCGGAGACGAAGAACCAGGTGGGGACAAGCGAGCCGCCTCGAGCCGCCTGGCCGCGGGCCACCACATGGTACAGCAGGATCATCGGGGCGGCCGACGGCAGCATCATCGCCGCCATCATCACCACCCAGGCGGTGACAAAGGCGGCCAGGCCGGCCGGCGTAATGAGCGGCGCCATGTCCGTGGCCATCGCGATGCTGGGGGAGAGGCCGCTCATCGGCATGGCGGCGGCCTGAAGGATGACGCCGGCCCAGGCGGCAACGGTCACGAGCAGCAGAAGCGCAACCATGACGAGGGTGAGGTAGTCATCGGCCCGGGACCGCGACGCCATAGGCACCGTCCCCAGCAGGGTCTCGGCGCGGGGCACACCGGGCGTGTCCGGCACCGGCCGAGCCGCTCAGCCCGTGCGTCGAGTTAATGCTAGTGAATACCCCGGCCGGGGCGGCTGTCAAGCGGGTCAGCGGCCTGCTCTAGCAGGCCGGCCTGGGTGGGCAGGCGAGCACCGCTTCTGTCGAAAGCGAAGGAGGAACCCGGCGGCGCGAGGCGCTCCCGACGTGCGCGAAGGAGGTACTGCCCGGAGCGGGGCGGACGCCGTGCCCGCGCTGCCAGCCAGGGGCAGCGGCGCCCGCCGGCGAGCCGTCAGGCCGGCGCCAGCGCGCCCGCCTCCCAGAGCTGGGCACAGGCATCTGCCGCCTCAGCGTCCCAGGTGGCCCGGACACGGCGGACCAGGCCGGCGCGAACCGCGGCGAACAGCACCGCCTCGTGGACCGTCGCCCGGCGCGCCAGATTCGGCAGTCGCGGCGCCAGCAGCAGCAGATGCTCCGTCGCTCCCGGCGCCGGCGGGGTGGCGCCGTTCAACAGCGCGGCGATGACCTGCTCGGGTGGAGCGGAGAACGCCACCACATCGGCGGCCGGGTGTGTCTGGATGGCAAGGCCCGGCTCCAGCGGCCGGCGCCCGCCAGTGCCCGGGGGCTCGAACGCGGTGGTCTGGGTCAGGAGCAGCAGCGCGCGCTCGAAGCGGGCCACGCTGGCCAGGTGCGGCACATCGGACTCGCGGGCGAGCAGAAAGTCCAGGAAACGGAGCGCTTCGCGTAGGAAGAACGTGGAGGGAGCGGGGCTGGCCCGCAGGTACGCTGGCACGATCTGGGCGCAGCGTTCGGACCCGAGCGCTGCCAGCGTGAGCGGAAGGGTGGACCGGATGCGGAACTCACGCCACCAGTGCTGCACCGCGCAGGTAATCTGAAAGCCGGGCTCCGCGGCGACCCGGTCCAGCCAGCGCCGCTCCGAGCCGGTCAGGGGGGCGGCGCGGACGATGGGCATGGGGGGTGGGAAGCCCGCGGGGGCCGCGTGGGCGATGACGAGATCGGCCAGGGTGCTTTGCCAGTGTTGCAAGGCCATGCGCTTAACTCCGATGATGGCGCGCCCACGCCTCTTGCAGGCGGACGAGCTGGGCGCGAAATCGATCGCCGCCGACCAGGGGGAACGCCGGCTCCTGCACTTCGTAGACCACGCCGGCCAGGTTCGGGGCGCGCGCCAGAAGCCACTCCAGTGCCTCCCACACTGCCTCCGGCACGACGTCGCTGTGGGAATCGAGCAGAAAGCCGTTATGCATGTTCCCGCCGGCGACGTGGACTTCGACCACGCGCTCCAGCCGCAGCCGCGACAGCGCCGCGAGCAGGTCGAAGCCGTGGTTGACGCTGTTGCAGTACAGGTTGAACAGGTCCAGCAGCAGCCCGCAGGAGCACTGCTCCACGAGCCGATTGAGAAACACGATCTCATCCCAGCCGGGGTCGGCCGGCAGGTTCGGCAGGTAGTAGGCGGCGTTCTCCAGCAGGAAGGGGACGCCGTAGCGACGGACCAGCGCCTCGGCGCGCGGGGCGACGCAGTCCACTGCCTCCTGGGTGAAGGGCAGCGGGAGCGGCACCCCGGCCTGCACCCGCTCGCCGCTCGGCCGGACCGCCAGCAGGTAGCCCAGGTGCTCGCTGTGCCAGCGGAAGGGGCGCGCGGCGTGGAACTGGTCCAGGATGTCCAGGTATGCCGCGTTCCAGCCGGCCGCGGTGCCGATGGACAGCTCCAGGCCGTGGACGGTCAGGGGAATGCCCTCGGTGGCGCGAAGCGCGTCGCGGAACAGCCCCGGGAGAAACGCCATGTGGGTCTGAGAGCCGCGCTCCACCTCGCGGCAGAGCATGTCAGGGCTAACTTCGACGAAGTCGATCAGGTCGCCAACCCGGTCCAGCACTCCAGGCAGGGAGGGGAGGTAGGAGCAGCCGATGCCGAGCGGCATGGGTGGGGCGAACACTCGCAGACTCCTTTCGGCCCGATGTCAGGGCCGGGCAGGCGCCGACCGCCTGCCCGGCGGAGTGGGGATGGGGCTAGCTGCGAATGCCCACCTGCTGGCCGAGCTCGTGCACGCTTTCCAGTGAGCCAATCTGCTTCAGGCTCTCGATGACCGGGTCGGGTTCGTCGGCCTTCAGGAACAGGCTCAGCCGGCCGCACGGGTTGCAGCCGGTGCTGACATACACCGCCTTGACGGCCTCCAGCACATCCTCCAGGGGCGCGCGGGCGTTGAATGCAAGCAGGAGCGGTCGCGTTTGGCGCGTGGGTTCCATGCGTCTTCTCCCTCCATCTGTCAGCACGACTGACAGGTGTCTCTGTGTGAGCGGCAGGCTGACCCGCCGCTCCACTTTCATAAACGGCGTGCCGCGAGGGAATTCGGAGCCGTAGGGCTTCCCATACCCAGATACGCTCGACTCGCTTTACCTGTTCACACCGATGGTGCAAAATACTGTGTAAATGGCGGCTCACTCGTTGGAAGAAGAATCCTCGGTCTCGCTGCTGGAGGCGGCGGCGCGGCTGGGCCTGTCGGTGGATACGGTGCGGCGGCGGGTCAAAGCCGGGATGCTGCCGGCCCGCAAGGTTCCCACCCGCTATGGTCCCGCCTGGCGGGTGCTGCTGATCGGCCCCCTGCAGCAGGCGGCGGCGCGCCCGCCGGCGCCGGCCACCAGCGACGTGAGCACGGTGGAGGCGCTGCGGCTGGTGGAGCGGCTGCACCAGCAGGTGGCGGAGCTGGCGGAGCGGGTGGGCTACCTGCAGGCGCGACTCCAGCAGGCGGAAGCGGCGCTGCGGGGGTGGACAGAAGGTGCCCCCCCGAGCACCCGGACCAGTTGATCGCGTCTTGCCGGAGGCAGCAAGTCGGTGCTGCCCGGCTAGCACGGGCGGCATGCTGGTGTATGGTCGGAGCGGCCCACCGAAGCCCTGGAACGGTTTGTGCTGGGGAACCCTTCTCTCTCATAGAGGAGGGACCGTGCCGGGGCATGAGATCATTGTCCTGGGCGCCTCCGCGGGCGGCATAGAAGCGCTCACGCGGATCGCCTGTGGGCTCCCTCCTGAGCTACCGGCCGCGATCTTCGTGGTCGTGCACATGCCGGTCGATGCCCCCAGCCACCTGCCAGGGATTCTGGCCCGGCGGAGCCCGCTGCGGGTCAGCCATGCGCACGATCGGGCGCCGATTCGGCTGGGGCGGCTGTACGTCGCGCCGCCGAATCGGCACCTGGTGTTGGAGTGGGGCCAGATGCGCTTGACCTACGGCCCGCGGGTGAACGGGGTGCGGCCGGCGATCGATCCGCTGTTTTACAGCGCCGCGCGGGCGTATGGGCCGGCGGTGATCGGGGTGTTACTGTCCGGCGCGTTGGACGACGGCGTGGCCGGACTGGCGGCGATCAAACGCCGTGGCGGGTTGGCGGTGATCCAGGACCCCGCCGACGCCCTGGTGCCCAGCATCCCGCTCAGTGCGTGCGAACGCGTCCCGATCGACTATTGCCGGCCAGCGGCGGAGCTGGGACCGCTCCTCGCAACGCTCGTCCATGCGCCCCTATCCAGCAATGGAGGGAAACTCTTGGCGGAGGAGAACGAGCAGACCAGGACTGGCGAGCTGAGCGAACCGGGATCTACTTCTCAGGACCAGAAGCGTTCGGGCCGTGCCTCGGGGCTGACCTGCCCCGAGTGCCACGGCTCGCTCTGGGAGGTGCATGACGGCGAGCAGCTTCGCTACGTCTGCCGGGTCGACCACGCCTTCTCGGTCGACACGCTGCTCTTTGAGCAGGCCGAGGCGGTGGAAGCCGCGGTCTGGGCGGCGGTCAATGCGCTGCAGGAGCGGGCGGCGCTGATGCGCCGGCTCTCGGCGCAGGTCGCGGACCGGGATCCAGGGCGGGCGGCACACTTCCGGGAGCAGGCCGAGCAGGCCGAGCAGCAGGCAGACGTTATTCACCAGGTGCTGATGGCAGCCGTCCGAGCCCAGAGTACGCAGCCAGAGTGAGCCCCGGGCACGGGAGCGCCGCCGTCCCTCGCTCACGTTGCCGGCGGTGAGGCTTGCTCGGCGAGCGGTAGCCAGACAGTAAACGTGGCTCCCTTGCCAACCTCGGAGCGAACGCCGATGTCGCCGCTATGCGCGCGCACGATCTCGCGGCTAATGTACAGCCCCAGCCCCAGCCCCGCGGTGCTACCCGGGCCTGCCTGGCGCCCCTGGTAGAAGCGCGAGAAGAGGCGCGGCATCTCCTCGGGCGGAATCCCTACCCCGTAGTCCTGCACCTCGACCTCCGCCTGGCCGTTGACACGCCGAAGCCGGACGTCGATGCGCTCGGTGCCCGGGGCATACTGGATCGCATTCATGAGCAGGTTTGTGAATACCTGCTCCAACCGGTGCGGGTCGCCGTCTACGACCACCGGGCCACCCGGCTGGTCCAGCTCGATCCGCTGGCCCAGGGCCAGCGGCTGCGTCTGCTCGATCACCTGGGCCAGCAGCGCCGCCAGGTCCACCCGCTCGTGCTGGAGATGGAATTTGCCCGTGCGCAGCCGTGAGACGTCCAGCAGTGCATTCGCCAGCTTCGCCAGCCGGTCGGCAGCGCTCAGCGCTTGCATTGCCTGACGCAGCGCCTCGGCCTCGGCCTCCTTGCCCTGGAGCCGGCGGACCAGAAGCTCCAGCCGCCCGCGCAGCGCCGTGAGCGGCGTCCGCAGCTCGTGGCTCGCCGCGGCCATGAACTCGTCTTGCAGCCGGCGCAGGCTACGCTCCGTGATCTCGCGGATCACCACCACGCCCTGCGCTTCCTCCCCGTGCTGGATCGGCCGGCCGTTCGCTTCGAACCAGCGGCGCTCACCCTCCGCGCCGATAGGGATGGTGAACTGCATGTCGAACGCTTCGCCGCGGGCCGCGCGTTGCTGTGGCGTCTGTTCGGGTGGCAGCGGCCGGCCCTGCTCGTCTTCGAGCGGCCGCTGGGCGAGGTCGCCAGCGAACAGCCGATCGTAGGCGGCGTTGGTCAGGACCGGCGTACCGGCGGCGTCGACCACGAGCACCGCGTCGCCCATGCTGGCCAGGATCGTGGTCAGCCGGGCCCGCTCCGCCTCCAGGCGGCTCGCGAGCTCCTGGAGCTCGGAGCTGCGTGCCTCGAGATCAGCGTTGGTGGTGTTGAGCTCTTCGATCGTCGCGTGCAGCTCTTCGTTGAGTGTCTCGAGCTCTTCGTTGGAGGCTTGCACCTCCTCGTTGAGCGTCTCGACCTCCTCGATTGCCGCCTGTGCCTCCTCCTGCCCGAGCAGGAAAGCATCGCGGGCGGCGGTGAGCTCTTCATTGACCGCGATCAGCTCCTGGTTGGCATCTAGAAGCTGCTGGTTATGTTCGGTGAGCGTCTGGATACGCGCGGTGAGCCGCTCGATCTCCTGCTGTGTGCGGGCGCGCAGCGCCTCGAGCTCGCGCTGCAACGCTGCCTGCTGCTGCTCCAGGGTATGCAGCCGCAGCCGCGTGCTGGTGACGTCGCTGACAAGCAGCAGCACCGAGTCGACCGGCTCGGGGCCGCTCCCTAGCTTATACGGTGAACACCGAATCTGTAGAAAGCGGGGCTCCTCATGGGCGAGCTGCTCGACTTCGACCTCTTCAAGGGTTGTCTCTTCACCCCGCAGCGCTGCATCGATCGCGGCGCGCAAGGGCCGCTGCGGCAGGCTCTGGGCGAGGTGCAGAAAGTCGTCCCCCACCGCGGGCTGATTGATGCCGAGCAGCCGGCGGGCAGCGCTGTTAATGCTCTGGATATCGTAGCGACGATCGACAACCACGATGCCCACGGGCAGGCTGTAGAACAAGCGCTCCGCCTTCTCGCCCGCGAGAGGCAAACGCGGGGTGGAACCCAGGGCAGGCATCGGAGGTGAACCGGGCGATGAGGCCTGGATGCTGCGCGGGACGAGCCGTAACGCTGAGCGGGGCGCTGGCACCGCCTCCCAAAGAGGTGCCGAGGGCAGCAGCACCGGCTTGCCGTAGCGGCGGTAGACCTTCAGTCGAGCATCTTCGAGCATAAAATATTCCGTGAGCGGGCTGGTCGTCTCGGCCTTGCCCAGCACCAGCAGCCCCCCTTCCCGCAGGGCGAAGGCGAACGATTCCAGCGCCCGCTTCTGCAGCTCGGTGGTGAAGTAGATCAGCACGTTGCGACACAGGATGAGGTCGATGTGTGGGAACGGCGCGCGCTGGCCGAGATCATGCTGTCCGAAGATCACCAGCGAGCGGATGAATTTCTTGACCTCGTAGGCATGGTCGGCTGGCGTGAAATAGCGCTCGACGATCTCCGCTGGGACGCCAGCCAGCGCCGCGGGCAGATAGATGCCGCGGCGAGCGAACGTGATCGCCTCCATATCGAGATCAGTGGCGAAAATACGGATATGAAACTGCTCCAATTCATCGCCCAGGACGTCGGCGAGCAGGATCGCCAGCGAGTAGGCCTCCTCGCCTGTGGCACAACCGGCCGACCAGAAGCGCAGGGTATTGCCGTGGCCACGCGCCCGCTGAATGATCTCCGGGAGCGCTCTGGTGCGCAGATAGTCGAACAGCTCGGGGTCACGGAAGAACTCGGTCACTTTGATCAAGAAGCTGCTCGCGAGCCGCTGGTACTCTTCAGGATGCTGCTCGGTATAGCGAATGTATTCGCGCAGGGTGTTCACTCCCGTCGCGGCGATGCGGCGCTGGAGCCGCCGCAAGATCGTCGGCCGGCGGTACGTGCTGAAGTCGATCCCGCTCCGCTCACGGAGCCTGGCCAGAAAGTTCTCCAGAACCCGCTCGTCGCTCGGCCGGGTCGGCAAGTAGGCCCCGGTCACCAGATCGTTGAGCAGCGGCCCGATCGCCTCCAGGTTGGCGACGACGTCGACCACCGTGGAGGGCAGCGACTGTGGCATACCCGGGAAGCTGGCCGTCTCCGGGTTCTGCACGACCACGGTTCCGCCTGCCTCTTTCACCTCGCGGGCCCCGGCCGCGCCATCCGAGCCCGTGCCGGTGAGAATGACCGCGATCAGCCGCTCTCCGTACGCCTTGGCGGCACTCGTTAGCAGCAGGTCGACGGAGGGCACCGGCCCTCCCTCGGTCGCCTCGCGGACCCGCACCTGGCGGTCGGTGACCTCCACGTCCCGGTTCGCCGGGACGACGTAGACCACGCCCGGCGCCAGGTCTTCGACGGCGGTGACGATGCGCACCGGGAGGCGCGAGTGCCGGGTCAGGATCTCGGCCAGGTGGCTGGGCCGCTTCGGATCCAGGTGCTGGGCGATGACGATCGGGGCTGGGAAGTCGGCGGGCAGGGCGGCGAGTAGGGTGGACAACGCCTGGATACCCCCGGCGGAGGCGCCGATAACGACGAGCTGGGGTTCACGGAAACTCTGCTCCTCGGCCACGGTCGGCCCCTCAATCCTGATAGCCGGATAGCCCGAGAGTATACTCTCGGGCCGGCTGACGTCTATCCCTACCGGTTGTCCGTAGGCACAGGGCATGCCCGTGGCTACCCGTGGATGGCTCCGGGCGCTACGCCAGCAGTGCACGCAGCCGGGCGGCGTCACGCACCGCGTAGCCGCTCGGATCGTTGTTGAAGTACACGTACACGTCTGCCCCCTGCTCCTGGAAGCGGCGGATCCGCTCCGCCCAGGCCTGAAGCTCCGCCTCGCTGAAGCCAACACCGTACTGCCCACCGTGCATGCGGAGATACGTCCACGGCGCGGTGAGCTGCTCGTCGCGTGGGAGGCCCCAGCCGACGGGCAGGCACAGCGCCGCCCGCGCCCGCTGGAGCAGGTGATACACCTCCGGGACGAGCCAGCTCGGGTGGCGGAACTCGAAGGCGAAGCGCTGGGGCGCATAGGGCTCCAGCGCCGCGACGAAGCGCTCCAGTCGCTCCAGATCGCGGCGCCACTGGGCCGGGAACTGGAACAGGATCGGCCCCAGGGCGTCTTCCAGCCCGCGGGCGCGCTCCATCAGCCGCGCCAGCGGTTCCTCCGGGTCCTTCAGCTTTTTCATATGGGTGAGGTAGCGGCTGCCCTTGACCGCGAAGAGGAACCCGGGTGGTACCTGCTGGCGCCAGCGCGCGAACGCCGCCCGCTCCGGCAGCTTGTAGTAGGAGAAGTTGATCTCTACGCTGGCGAAGTGGGCGGCGTAGAACGGCAGCAACTGGTCGCTCGGCAGGCCGAACGGGTAGAAGACGCCCATCCAGTGCGGGTAGACCCAGCCAGAGGTGCCGATCCACAGCCCGGGCATACCGCCTCCGTTGCAGTGGGAGGGCGCGACTGCGCGGCGCTGGTGGCGTCCTCCGCGCACGGGACGATGGTAGCGGGTCGGGCCGCCTCGGCTCAGCGGCCGGCGGGGCTCGGGCGGGGCTCGGGCGCGGCCGGGCTCGGCTGGGCGCGTGGCGCCAGGGAGCCGACGTTCTTCAGGTCGAAGCTTGTCGGCAGCACCAGCGGGGGCGGGGAGGCTGGCTGAAGTCGAAGTCAGCGCGCAGATCGCCGAGCTGCGGTACGGTCTCCCGCACCGTGGGCCGCGGGTCCGGCCGCCCGTCCGTCTGGGGGTCCAGCCGCTGGCCATCGAGGAACAGGTCTTCGATGAACTTCAGGTAGGCGTCGAAGCTGAGCGTCTGGTGGTCGATGTAGCCCTGCCTGGCATAGGGGCTGATTACCAGGCCCGGCACCCGCAGCCCGTAGCCGTTCTGGTCGACTGTGGGTGGCACAACGTGGTCGTAAAACCCGCCCCAGTCGTCCCAGGTGAGGAAGATGGCGGTGCTGTTCCAGTTCGGCCCCTGCATGATGGCGTTGATCAAGCTGGTGACGTAGGCCTGGCCGACGCTGACCAGCGCCGGGGGATGCTCGCTGACGACGTTGGTGGGGGCGACCCAGCTCACCGCTGGCAGCGTGTCGTTCCTGGCCGCCTCGTAGAATCGCTCGATCGGCTGGATGTGGCTCAGCTCGCCGTCTTGCTTGACCGTCACGAACCAGGGCAGCGGGTTCCAGATACCCGGGGTGCGGACGCGCTGGGGCACCGGCATGCAGTCGGTGGCGTCGTCCTCGCAGTCCGGCTCGGTCCCCTCGAACACGTAGTAGGCCCAGCTCACCCCGCGCGCGTGCAGCAGGTAGGTGAGGTCGGTCCAGGCGTAGGTGGGTGGTGGAAACGGGGTGGGCGCAGGCGGCGGGGTGGCGTTCTGCGCCTGGCGGGGCCGGGGCGGGCGGAAGTCGGGCGGCAGCGGCGGAACGCCGTCGTCGTTCTGGCAGCTCATCGGGTCGCCGCTGCCGCAGCGGGCCGACCAGGCGGACACCAGGAACAGGTGCGAGGGCAGGCTCCAGGAGGCATCTGGCTGGAACAGATGGTCCAGGAGCACGAACTGCCGGGCGTAGGTCCAGTAGTTCGGGATCTCCCGCTCGTCGTGATAGCCCATCACGTCGACCGCTGTCCCGGCCGCGCCACAGTTGGGGTCGTTAGGGTCGGCGCAGGTGCGCTGCTGCTCCGCCTCGCGCTGGCTGATGAAGCCGTCCATCTTGCCGCCGTCGATATCGGCCCGGGCGTTGGCCGCTCCGTGCGGCCCGCCGGCATTCCGGTCGTTCGCGTCGTGGTAGGGCGTCACGCACTGGTTCATCCGTGGGTCGGGCACGCAGACGGTGGGGACACCGGTGGCGTCCCGGGGGATGCCTTCCGCCCCGGGGTAGGTGCCGAAGTAGTGGTCGAAGGAGCGGTTCTCCTGCATGATGATGACCACATGCTGGATGCGGTGCAGGTCCGCGACGGGGGAGGTGGACAGCGCGGCGCGCGCCGCCTCGCTCGGGGCCAGGGCGGGGGTGGGAACCGCTGGCGCGGTGGGCGTCTCCCCGGCCGCTGCTGGTGGGGACGGCAGCGCGGGCGTGGGGGTGGCTGGTGGCCCGGAACAGGCGGCGCCGAGCAGTGCGAGCGCCACGGCCAGGGTGGCGAACCGACCGCGTCGTGGCAGGGATGGCATCGACGAACCCTCTTGATCAGCGTGACGCGCCAGTTAGCAGGGTGGCGGTGGCCAACGCGGCCGACATCTCATCCTCGCGATCACCATGATGCGCCAGCCAGGCCGGGCGCAGCCACCGGCACGGGGATGCGCCCGGCCGTGCAAGGAACGGGCCAGGCAGGCTTCATCCCGCTGCCCGAGCAGCCCGTCCGGGCGCGAAGCGCCCCGGCCCGGTAGCGCTACCCGGCCGGGGCACGGGTGGGGGGATCCGCGGAATGCGCGGCTAGCGGCCGCTCACCCCGCTGGTGACCCGGTCCCAGGCCTCGCGGATGCTGTCCTTCACCTGGTTCCAGGTCGACTCGTGGTAGCGGCTCTCCCAATTGCGGCGCAGCATCGGCTCCACCTCAGTCCAGGAGCGGCCACGATACTCGGGATCGTTCGCCCGCTCCCAGGCGAAGCGGTAGCGGGGCTCATAATCGGTCCAGTTGCCCGTAGCCCCGTAGCGCTGCTCCCACCAGCTTCGGTAGGTGGGCATCACCTGGTCCCACGTCGTCGTCGTGGTGCTCTCCCCGGTCGTCGGCGTGGTTATCGTCCGCTCGCTCTCGGCCATGCCGGCGCCTCGCCGTTCGACCGGAACGTCGCCCTCGCGCTCGACCACCGGCTTTTCGCGGCGCACGGTATCTGACACCCGCTGGGTCTCGGCCACCTCGCGCTTGCCGACGGTGACCTCGCCCGTCACCATCGGCTGCTTCTCCACGTCGACCCGCTCTTCGGTCACCGGGACGCGGATCTCCCGTTCCTCCTCGGTGAAATCGGCGCGATCGGCCGGGCGAGGCGTGACCGGGCGCCGCTCGACGACGACCTCCTCGCGAGTCACCGGGACATCGATCTCCCGCTGCTCGGTGACAACATCCTTGCCGACACGGACCTCGCCTGCCTGCACTCGCTCCTTGTCGGTGCGGAGTTGCTCTTCGCGCAGCAGCATCGTCTCGCCTTCGCGCAAGGTTCGGCCCGCAGTCCCAACGTCCCTGTCGTAGGTGCCACGCTCGGTGGCGGTCTCAGTGGTCGTGCCCCAGGTGCCGCGGTCAGGCGCAGTGCTGGCCATGCCGCCGCGGGTCTGGATATCGTAGGCGCCGTAGCTGCGCAGGATCTCCTGCGCCTCGTTGTAGCGGCCATCCGCCTTGACCGTAACGATCACGCGGCCGGCCTCGAACTCCTGGTTGTAGTACTGGGCCTCCTCCTCTGGGACGCCCATGCCCACCAGCGCCCCGATGAGGCCGCCCGCTGCGCCGCCGATGACTGCCCCACCGACGATGCCGGCGAGCAGGCCCGCGGCGATGACGGGGCCAATGCCCGGGATGAGCCCGGTCGCGAGCGCCCCGAGGATGGCGCCAATGCCGACGCCCGCCACAAGCCCCGCGCCCGCGTCCGCCCCCGCGCGGGTCTCGCCGGTGGTTGGCCCCTCCGCCATAGCCCCCGTGGTCCCGGTGTCACGCATTGCCAGGCCGATCTGATCGTCGGTAAAGCCGGCCCGGTGTAGCTCGTCAACGGCGCGTTCCGCCTGGTCGCGGCTGTCGAAGACGCCAACGACGGTCGGTCGCGGTGTCGCCATTCCCATCCCTGATCTCCTTCTGTTCCTGGTTTGTGCACCTCGCCTGGCGGCACGACGAGATGCCGCCGTGGTCCGCCAGGTACTTCACGTCCAGCCCAGCGGCGAGCAGCATCAGCGCCTTGGTGCCGAGTGGGCTGCCAAGCAGCCCGGGCTGGTTCTGGTTCTGGGCGGCTGCAGGAGCCAGAAGCGGGCATTGCAGCCATCCCTTCGCCAGCCGATCGCGCTTCTGGATGTGCTTCGTGGCTGTGTCTTGGCATCCCCTCCACGGTGTCGATTCGCCGCACGACGCGCTCTGATGTCGTACCGCCATGCCCTTGGGCGGCCTGGCATCCAGCCCGCTGGGCACGCTCGGCCGAGGCGCAAGAAACGTACCCCTGCGCCCAGCCCGCTCCAGCGCGGGCGTGGCGGTCAGTAGCGCGGCACGCCGAGGTCGACTGTACAGAGGCAGTCCTGCACGGTCGGCGCTGGCGACGCCGGAGGACGTGGGAGAGACGCGAGCGTGGGCGGATTAGACGGCGGTGATGCCGCCGTCCACGCAGTAGGCCCCACCGGTGCAGTACGACGCCTCATCGGAGGCGAGGAACAACATCAGCGCCGCGACCTCGTCGGCCGTGCCCGGGCGACCGAGCGGGATCGTACGCAGCAGAGCGTCGCGCTCCTCAGGGTTGGCCATGATGGTGCGTACCAATGGAGTGTCGGTGAAGCCGGGGATGACGGCGTTGACTCGAATAGTGTCTCGGGCGTAGTCATTGGCCACATCATCAACGCGCTGGCGCGCGAGGGGCGGGTCGTCCTGTTCGCCTCCAGCGAGCTGTCCGAGCTGGCCAACCTCTGCGATCTGCTGGTGCTGTACCAGGGGCGAATCCGCGGGGAGCTATACGGGCCGGCGCTCACCGAGCACCGCCTGCTGGAGGCGATCAACACCGGCGAGGTGTGAGCGCCACGGCTCTGCCCGTCGCCTCCGCCCAACCTTGTGCAACGGCCATTGCGCCGGCTCGCCGAGCGTGAGGCGGCAGGAAACACCAGCCTCGGGCCGCGACGAAATTGGGCGCGGCGTGCTTGCGGCTCGCGGCTGGCCGCGCGTAGACGAGCTCAGCGGCTCGCGTCGGCCGGTCCACGCGCGGCCAGCGGAACGATGGGCGGCTGGTCAGCCCGTGGCGATCACGTCGCCGTCGTTCCACTCGGGGTCCGCCTCCAGCAGCGCTCGCAGCCGCTGGTACCAGCGGTCCTGCTCGGGGTCGCTGGCGTTCTTGCGGTAGTTCTCCTCCGAGTCGAACACCGCCACCCCGATGAGCTCGCCCGAGCTCGTCCGTGGCTTGAGCAGGTACCCACCCACCACGCCGGCAACCTTCGGGCGGCGCTCCCGCTCCCAGCTCTGGAACAGCTCTACCACCGCCTGCTCCTGGCCCGGCTTCGGCCGCATCCGAAACACCGTTCCGAACATCGCGCTCCTCCCCGTCTGGGCGCTTCGGCCCAGACACCCCTCAGTTGTCTGATTCACCGTGGGCGGCCCGGCGCCGCCTGCTGCCCGGCTCTGCGCCGCCTGGCAGTGCCAGGTTACTTGAAGTAGAGCCCGTTGCGCTCGCTGGCGAGAACGGCGTACTTCCGCGTGGCCGAGGTCGAGACGAAGCTGAACCCGGCCTGGGTGGACGACCAGCCGAGAGTTGCATCCGTTTCAAAGAACTCGCCGGCGAATCCGTTGGTCGTGTTCCGCACCGGCCCGGCCAGCCCACCCCGAATAATCCCGTTCCAGTTCACCGCGAACGAGACGGTGGCGGGGACGCCTGGGCCATGGTGCAGCGCGTTCATCAGGTCATGCTGGTCTGTGATCGCCAGATTGCGCACCACGAACTCGGCCTGCGCCGCGCGCTGGAGATCGACGCTGACCGCGCTGCGTGGGACGGCGATCGTCCAGAACAGGCCGCCGGTGCTAATACCGGGATTGTAGTCGTGCACCTGAGAGCCACCCTGGCTCTCGAAGAGGTCCAATCAAACGAAGCCGAAGGTGCCTTCGTGAATCTGGCCGTCCACTCCGGCGTACTGGCCATCCATGAAGCGCACGTCGGCCTCGTAGGTGAATGTGCGAGCGATGTTGGTGGTGGTGTCCGTGCCGACCCCGACGCCGGTGATGTCTGCCAGGCCCACCGTGCCGTTGAAGTCGCCAACCGTGGATGGCTCGTTGCCGGGCTCGGGCAGAAAGACGTGGAACAGCTCTGTGCCCGGGCCGAACGGCTGCAATCCCCCGGAGATCGGGCGAGGTGACAGCGAGCTCTCGGCGTAGGCGAGTGCGGGCAGCCACAGCCGGGCGCTGGCGGCTAGCCCGGCCGCGCTCGCGGCGGATTGCAGGAACTGCCGGCGTGGGAGCGCGCGCTCCCAGAAGTGGCGGTGACCCGAGCCCCGTGGGCGCCCGGGCGATCCTGCCCAGGAGTGGCCGGCCTGTGCTCGGACAGGCTCCGGCCAGGAGGCGAGCTGGCGAAGGCTCATAGAGTTCCCCTGTTCTCTTCGAAGACCGTTACCGCGAGCCGCGGCAATGCCTCGCTCTTGCTCCTGTCGCTCTCCCTCACCTCCTCTCCTGGCGCTGGAGTGCCCGGACCGAGCTCGCGCCTGCCGAATGAGCTGGATGCTCTGGCGCCGGCTCCGGGCTCGTGCGCTGGAGCGGCAAGCTGGCTCCGCGCAGTGTGACCAGGGGCTGCAGCGGCGTGGCAGATGGCGCGCGCCCGAGCGCTGGCATGGCCCCCCCGAAGGGACCCAGCGAGTGAAACCCGACGCAGTGGTCGCACGGCGCCCGCGGAGATATCCCGCAGCGCCTGGATGGAGACGCTTCGGGTACCAGACTACTCTTCTGCTTCCTTGCGCGCAAGAGGCTTACACCCGTTGGGTGAAGGGCAGTGCGCGGGAAAGGGCGACCGCGCAGCGCGCCCCCAGCCGTCTCCCGCGACAGGGCGGGCATCGGGATCTCGGCTCCTGGACCGCGGTGCCACAGTCGCCGGCCAGGCGGCCTCACCGGCCCGAGCTGCCTAAATGTCCCAGAACTGCCGCTCCATATGTTGACGTCACTGTCGGTCTGACTTATTGTCAGTCGCATCGAGCCGCGCTCATTGACAAGCACGCGCTTTGTTCTGGGCACCGGGCGGCTGGGGGGGGCAGCCTATGCCTGCCAGGGGAATCCACAATTTGCCGGCTCAGCGCACTCGGCTCATTGGGCGCGAGCAGGAAGCGGCGACGCTGCGGGGCCTGGTGCTGAGCGCCGAAGGGCGGCTGGTGACGCTCACCGGGGCCGGCGGCTGTGGCAAGACCCGGCTCGCCCTGCATGTCGCGGGGGAGCTGCTGGACCGCTTCCCGGACGGCGTCTGGCTGGTCGAGCTGGCGGGGCTCTCGGACCCGGGCCTGGTCCCACAGGCGGTTGCGGCCGTGTTCGAGCTGCGCGAGGAGCCCGGACGCTCCCTGTCCGAGGCGCTGGCCGACTGGCTCGAGCCCCGGGCGCTGCTGCTGGTGCTGGACAACTGCGAGCACCTGGTTGACGCCAGCGCTCGGCTGGCGGAGGCCTTGCTCGAACGCTGCCCGAGGCTGCGCATCCTTGCCACCAGTCGGGAGCCGCTGCGCATCCCGGGCGAGGTGAGCTGGCGCGTGCCGTCGCTGCGGGTGCCCGACGTCGGGCGCGCCGCCTCTGCCGAAGAGGTCCTGCGCTACGCGGCGGCCCGATTGTTCGTCGAGCGGGCGCAGGCGGCGCAGCCGGGGTTCGCGCTGACGGCGCAGAACGCCGCCGCGGTCGCCCAGATCTGCGCCCGGCTGGACGGCATCCCGCTGGCGCTCGAGCTCGCCGCGGCGCGAGTGCGGGCGCTCGCCGCCGGGCAGATCCTGGAGCGGCTGCGAGACTGCTTCCTGCTGCTGAGCGAGGGAGCGCGGACGGCGCCGACCCGCCAGCAGACACTGAAAGCGACGTTGGATTGGAGCTCCCACCTGCTGTCCGTCCCGGAGCAGGGGGTGTTTCGGCGGCTGGCGGTCTTCGCCGGGGGCTGGACGCTCGAGGCGGCCGAGGCGGTCTGCGCCGGCGAAGGCATCGTCTCTGCCGAAGTGCTGAACCTGTTGACGCGCCTGGTGGACAAGTCGCTGGTGGTGGCCGAGGAGCAGCAGGGCGAAGCGCGTTACCGGCTCCTGGAGCCGATCCGCCAGTACGCCCAGGGATGGCTCTCCCGGGGCGTGGAAGAGGAGGCCGCCAGGCGCCGGCACGCCCTGTACGAACTGGAGCTGGCCGAGCGGGCGGATCCCGAGCTCCGTCGCGCGACACAGGGCGTCTGGCTGAGCCGGCTGGACCGCGAGCACGACAACCTGCGCGCGGCGCTGCGCTGGGCGATTGACCGCGGCGACGCGGAGATTGCGCTGCGCCTGGGCGGGGCACTGGCCTACTTCTGGATCGTCCGCATGTCTTTGAGCGAGGGGCTGCGCTGGCTGGAGGCAGGACTCGCCCTGCCGGGCGAGGTCTCCACTGTCGTACGGGCGAAGGCCCTGAGCGGCGCCGGCTTCCTGGCCTGGAACCGGGGGGAGTACGCCACCGCTACCAGGCTGTCTCAGCAGGCTCTGGCGCTCCAGCGCGAGCTGGGCGACGCCTGGGGAATGGGGCTGTCCTTCATGAACCTGGGCTTCGCAGCCGGCTATCAGGGCGACCTCGCCAGCGCCTACGATCTGCATCGCCAGAGCTACCTTCTCTGGCGGCAGACCGGCGATCCCTGGGCGATCGCCCAGGCGTTGCAGAACATGGGCGACTTCGCCCGCTACCGCGGGCAGTTGGAGAAGGCGGGCTTGCTGTATATGGCGAGCCTGGCGCTTCAGCAGAGGGCGGGCGATGCGTTCGGTATGGCGCTCTCACTCGCCGAGCTGGGGCTGGTGGCCCGAGATCAGCACGACTACGAACGGGCGGCGGCGCGAGCCGTCGAGAGCCTGCGCCTGCTGCGCGAGCAGGGCAGCACCTACTACGTGCCCGATTGCCTGGAGCTGCTCGCGGCAGTGGCGAGTGCCCAGGGGCAGCCCGAGCGAGCGGCCCGCCTGTTCGGAGCGGCGGAGGCGCTGCGCCAGGAGATCGGAGCCCCGGTCCCTCCCCCGGAGCGGGCCGCGCACGCCAGTCGCGTCTCCGCCGCCCGGGCGGGCTGCGACGCCGCCGCGTTCGCCGCGGCCTGGGCCGCCGGGCGGGCGATGCGGCTCGAGGAAGCGATCACATACGCGCTGCTGGCCGAACCGGCTCCGCCACGTGTGCCGCCCGCTCCCCCGGAACCCCAGCCGCCGGCCAGCCCGCTCAGCCGGCGCGAGCAGGAGGTGGCCGTGCTGGTCGCCCATGGGCTGACGAATCGCCAGATCGCGGCCGAGCTGGTGGTGGGCGAATCGACCGTCCAGACGCACGTCAGCAACATCTTGAACAAGCTCGGGCTCAGCTCTCGGGCGCAGATCGCCGCCTGGGCCGCTCGGCAGCGGCTGCTCGGCCGCCCAGGCTGACCATTATTCCCTCCTCCCGGTTCGTCCGCTCCATTGGCCGGGAAGGCTGTCCCTCCACCGGTCTGGGGAGGCCGCCCGGGCGGGCCTGGCGTCGAGATGAGGTGCGAATTCCCCCGAATGAGGGATGCGCGTAGCCCCGCTGGGCCGTAGCCTGGGCAAGCGTTAGGCCGCGCCTGTACCAGCCCCGAAGCGCCCCGCCCCGCCTGGCCAACTACGGGGTCGGGCCGGAGGCGCGGTGGAGTTCGCCGAGGCGACGCCGGAGCGCCTGGCCGAGCGGATCGCCCACGCGCTGGCCCAGGCGCCGGAGTATCGGCCGATCGAGGCGGGCGGGGTGGAGCGGGCGCGCGGATGATCGCGGAGCTGCTGTAGGGGCGCCGCGAACGGAGGGGCCCGAGGCGTTAAGAGCGCTGGGGCGGACGAGCGAAAGGAGGTGAGACCGTCGGGAGAATGTCTACCGGATGGCAACCCGTCGGGAAATAGGCACCGAGCGGCCGACACCGCGGCCGCCGATAACACCACAAGGAGAGTTTGCCATGACGTACCTGCTCGAAGGGAAGCTCCTCGAGGCCTGCTCGTGTGGCGGGCCGTGCCCGTGCTGGGTCGGCGACGACCCGGACGGCGGGTCGTGCGACTCCATGCTCGCCTACCACTATGACCGCGGCAGGATCAACGGGATCGACGTGTCCGACCTCACCCTCGCCTTCGTCGTCCACATCCCCGGCAACGTTCTGGCGGGGAACTGGAAGGTGGCGGCATACGTGGATAGCAAGGCGACGCAGGAGCAGAAGCAGGCGATCCTGGCCGCGCATACCGGCCAGCTCGGCGGGCCGCTGGCCGACCTGGCCCAGCTCGTCGGGGAGGTCGTCGGCGTCTACGACACCCCGATCCAGTTCAACCTGGCGGAGGGGAAGGGGACTATCCGCATCGGCGAGGTGGCATATGCCGAGATGCAGCCGTACACCGATAGCCAGGGGCGGCCGACCAAGCTAGTCGATACCGTCTTCAGCACCATCCCCGGCTCGCCAGCGTACGTCGGGAAGGCGAGCACGCTCAAGGCCGACCTGCCCCAGCATGGGATGAGCTGGGAGTTCAGCGGCCGCAACGCCATTCTCGGAGAGTTCCGGCTCGAGGGGTAAAGGGCCGCGGAAGAGGAGGCGACCATGATCGGGGCGATGCGTGCTCCTGTCGACCAGCGCTGGTATCGCCTGTCGCTCGGGATACTGGTGCTGTCCGCCTGGGCAGCGCTGGCGCTCTGGGGGGCGTCGCCGTTCTCCGGCCTGCTCAACCACCGGGAGAGTGGGGGGAGCAGCTTCCCCCCGCTCCTCCGAGTGGGCGCGTTCGTCGTCGGCTGGACCCTGATGACCGTGGCGATGATGCTCCCCAGCAGCCTGCCGCTGGTCAACCTGTTCCGTCGCTTCGTCGTCCAGCGGCCGAATCGAGCCCGCCTCCTGGCGTTGCTCCTCCTCGGCTACCTGGGTATCTGGGCCGAGTTCGGCCTGCTGGCCTACCTGGGCGATAGCGCCCTGCACGCGGCGGTGGCCGTCCTCCCGGTGCTCCAGAGCGCCTCGGGCACGATCGCCGCGAGCGTGCTGCTCGTCGCGGGCGTCTACCAGTTTACCCCGCTCAAGCAGCTCTGCCTGGACAAGTGCCGCTCGCCCTACTCCTTCCTGGTCCAGCACTGGAGCGGCCGGCGCGCCGGCCGGGACGCGCTGCGGCTCGGGCTGCACCATGGCCTGTTCTGCTTGGGCTGCTGCTGGACTCTGATGCTGCTCATGTTCGCCATTGGTGGGGTCAACCTTGGCTGGATGCTCCTGCTCGCGGTGTTCATGACCGCGGAGCGCACCACCCGCTGGGGCCGCCAGCTCACCCGGCCGCTCGGGGCGCTACTGATCCTGTGGGCGGCGCTGCACCTGGCTGGCCTCGCTCCCTTCCCTGGCGCGGAGGGCCTGTGAGGACCGCAGCCGCGCCGGGGAAGGGAGCGCCACCGGCCGCGCTACCGGCCGGGTGCTGGCGGGCGCTGGCTTTCATCGCCCTCGCCCAGGTTGGCGGGATGAGCACCTGGTTCAGCGCCGCGGCGGTGGCCCCGGCGCTGGCGCGCGACTGGGGGCTGTCGCCCGCCCAGCTCGGGCTGCTCACGGTCGCGGTGCAGATCGGCTTCGTCGCCGGTGCGCTGGCCGCCGCCATCAGCGGCGCGGCCGACGTCCTGGGCACCCGGGCCGTTTTCGTCGCCGGTGCCCTCGCCGCCGCGGCCGCCAACGGCCTGCTCGTGCTCGCGGACGGCCGTCTGCCGGTGGCGATCGCGCTTCGCTTCGCGCTCGGCTTCTGCCTGGCCGGGGTCTACCCGACCGGGATGAAGCTCGTCGCCGGCTGGTTTCGCCAGCGCCGCGGGCTGGCGATCGGGACGCTCGTCGGCGCGCTCACCCTTGGCTCCGCGCTGCCGCACCTGATCGCCGGCGTCGGCCTGGCCGGGCAGCTCTCCTGGCAGGCCGTCATCGCCGCCACCAGCCTGGCCGCCCTCGCCGCCGCCAGCGTCGTCGCCATCTTCGTCCAGCGCGGACCGTTCGAGGCACCCAGCGCCCGCGTCGACCTCGGCTGGGCGGTGCGCTCGCTGCGCGATCCGGCGCTGCGACTGGCGAACCTGAGCTACTTCGGGCACATGTGGGAGCTGTACGCGATGTGGACCTGGCTGCCGACCTTCCTGCTCGCCAGCCTGCGGGCCGGGCTCCCGCCGGGCGACCCGGCTGCCAGCCGGCTGGCCAGCCTGGCGGCGGCGCTGGTCATCGGCGCAGGCGCCCTCGGCTGCGTCGCCGCCGGGCTGGCCGCCGACCGGATCGGCCGCACCATCACCGCCTCCGCCGCGATGATGGTCAGCGGCGCCAGCGCGGTGCTCACCGGGCTGCTGTTCGGCCAGGCGCCCGGGCTGGTCATCGCCATTGCGCTCATCTGGGGGATCAGCATCGTCGCCGACTCCGCCCAGTTCTCGGCCGCGATCAGCGAGCTGGCCGCGCCCGAGCGGGTGGGCAGCGCGCTGGCGCTCCAGACCGCGCTCGGCTTCCTGCTCACTGCGGTGAGCATTCAGCTCTTGCCCTACACCCAGGCGTGGATCGGCTGGCAGGGCGCCTTCGCGCTCCTGGCGATCGGCCCGGCCTGCGGCGTGGTCGCGATGCTCCGCCTGCGCCGCCGCCCGGAGGCGCTCCGCCTGGCCGGTGGCCGCCGCTGACCCCACCCGGCGCTGCCGGGCGGACGTCAGGCGGTGCGGAAGTGGGGCAGCACCTCGCGGCCCAGCACCCGGATCGCCTCCAGCGGGTCCGGGCCGAGCGGCGGGCCAAAGCTGAGGTGCCGCGCGCCCCGTGCCACCAGTCCCTCCAGCCGCGGGATCAGCTCCGCCGGGGTCCCGACCACCCCGATCCGCAGCATCGTCGGGGTGACCAGCGCCCGCGCCCGGGCCGGGTCGCGCTCCTGGTGGAGCGCCCGCTGGATCGGGGCGAAGTCCTCCCGGGTCAGTCCGAGCCGCTCCAGGATGAGCGGGCTGAGCGCGTGGCCGTAGTAGGCGATCTTGTCCCGCAGCGCGGCCTCGGCCGTCTCGCGCTCGGCGGCGACGGAGCACCAGATGCAAGCGGCGATGTCGATCTCGTCCAGGGAGCGGCCGGCCCGGGCAGCCCCTTCGCGGATATAGCGCAGCGCGGTCTCGAAGTGCTCGGGTGGGAACAGCAGCGGCAGGCCGCCATCGGCGACCTGGCCAATGGCGCGGAGCATGGCGGGGCTGAGCGCGCCGATGTAGATCGGAATGCGGCGGCTGGGGAAGCGCAGGTAGGCCTCTTCGGTCCAGCCACGGAGGAAACGCCCATCCGGGCGGGCGGCCGTGCCGTCCAGGAGCTGGCGGATCGCAGTGACCGTCTCCATCACTGCCGCGACGGGCCGCTCCTGGACGATCCCGATCCAGCGCAGGAAGTCGGCCGCCCCGGCCGAGATCCCCAGGTTGAAGCGCTGGCCGGACAGCTCGTCCAGGGCGGCGGCGGCCATCGCCATCTCGGCCGGGTGCAGCGTGTACGGGTTGACGATCCCGGTGCCGAGCTGAATTCGGCTCGTCGCCTGGGCGACGGCGGCTAGGATCACCCAGGCGCTGCGCAGGAACAGGTCGTCGCTCACCCAGAGCTGGTCGAACCCGGCCTCCTCGGCGGCCTGGGCCAGCCGCGGGTAGAGGGCGAGCGGCAGGTCGTTGTTGATGCGAACGCTGAAGCGCACCGGCCGCTACGCCCCGTCGCCGATCACTGCGTCCGCCTCGATCTCCACCAGCCGCCCCTCGACCAGCGCTCCAACCTGGACGAGTGTGTTGGCCGGCCGGATCGAGCCGAAGACCTCGCCGTGAGCACGCGCCACCGCCTCCCAGTCGTCGATGTCGGCGACGTAGATCCGGGTGCGAACGACGTCCTCCAGCCTCGCCCCGGCCTGCGCCAGCGCCGCCTGAATCTTGCCCAGGATGTAGCGCGCCTGGGCATACGGGTCGTCGCCGCCGACGAGCTGCCCGCGCTCGTCGCTGGCGGTCGTCCCGGAGACGAAGACCAGGGTGCCCACGCGGACCGCCCGGGAGTAGCCAGCCACGGCCTCCCAGGGGGTGCCGGACGAGATGTTCTGGCGTGCCATGCCCGCTCCCTCCGCTACAGGCTGCGGCGCAGGCGCGGATCGAGCGCGTCGCGCAGCCCATCGCCGATAAAGTTGAACGCCATCACCAGGGTCAGGATCGCCAGGCCCGGGAACGCGCCCACCCACCACTGGTCGAAGTTCTGGGTCCCCGCCGCCACCATTGCGCCCCACTCCGGCGCCGGCGGCGGGGAGCCCAGCCCCAGGAAGCTCAGGCCGGAGAAGGCCAGGATGGCGTTGCCCAGGTCCAGGCTGGCCATCACCACCGCCGGGCCCAGGCAGTTGGGCAGCACCGAGCGCAGCAAGACGCGCGGCTCCGAGGCGCCCAGCGCCCGCGCCGCCAGCACGTACTCCTGCTGCCGCACCGACAGCACCAGACCGCGCAGCACCCGGGCGTAGCGTGGCCAGGACACGGCCACCAGCGCGATCATGGTGTGGACCAGGCCCGGCCCGAGCGCGGCGGCGATCGCCATCGCCAGCACGATCGGCGGGAAGCCCATCACCATCTCCGTCAGCCGCATCAGCAGCCCATCCAGCCAGCGGGGGCCGAAGCCGGCCGTGGCGCCGACGCTGCCGCCGATCACGAGCGCGATCGCGACCGCCAGGAAGCCCACCGGCAGCGAGATCCGGCCGCCATAGATGACCCGGCTCAGAATGTCCCGCCCCAGCGCATCCGTCCCGAACGGATGGGCCAGCGACGGCTCCTGCAGCCGGTGCACCACGTCCTGGGCCAGCGGCCCACGCGGGGTGAGCAGCGGCGCCCCGAGGCTAATGGCGATCCAGAACAGCAGGATCACGCCGCCGACGAGCGCCAGCGGATTGCGGGCAAGGAAGCGGCGCGCGGCGCCCAGCCCGCCCCGGCGCGACACCCGTGCCCCACCCTGGGGGCGCTCCGCCGCGCCCAGCGGCAGCGGCTGGTGCTTCACCCGCAGCGCCGCCATCGCTCAGCCCGCTCTCCGCAGCCGCGGGTCCAGCACCAGGTACAGCACGTCGGTGACGAGGTTGACCAGGATGAAGATCGCGGCGATGAGCACGCTTACCCCCAGGATCGCCGGGAAGTCCAGCGTAATGGCGGACTGGAAGGCATAGCGGCCAACCCCGGGCCAGGAGAAGATCGTCTCAGTGAGGACCGTCCCGGCCAGGATGTCCCCGAAGGTCAGGCCGACGATCGTGACCGTGGGAATGAGCGCGTTGGCGAGCGCGTGGCGGAAGACGACCAGTCGCTCCGGGAGGCCCTTCCCGCGCGCGGTGCGGATGTACTCGGCGCCGAGCACGTCCAGCATGCTGGAGCGGGTGAGGCGGGTCAGCAGCCCCATGGTGGCCGCGGCCAGCACGAGCGACGGCAGGGCGAGGTGCTTCAGCGCGGCCAGGAACGTGCCCCAGCTCCCGGCGAGCAGACTGTCCAGCGTGTACATGCCCGTCACGCGCGGCGGCTCCGGCATCCCCACGTCCAGCCGGCCGGGCCCGGGCAGCCAGCCGAGCCGGAAGTAGAAGACGTACAGGCTCACCAGCCCCAGCCAGAAGACCGGGCTGGAGACGCCGAGCAGCGAGACGGCGCGCACCAGGTGGTCGACCAGGTGGTTGCGGCGGACGGCGGATAGCACCCCGAACGGGACGCCCACCAGCACGCTCGCGATCGTCGCGGCGAACGCCAGCTCGGCGCTGGCGGGCAGGGCGCGCCCCAGGTCGCTCGCCACCGGCTGGTGGGTGCGGATGGAGACGCCCAGGTTGCCGCGCAGCAGGTTCAGCACGTAGCGCAGATACTGCTCGGGCAGCGGCCGGTCGAGTCCCCACTCGGCGCGGAACGCCGCGACGATCGCCGGGTTCTCCATCGACCGCTGCCCGAGGTGCGCCGCCACCGGATCGGCCGGAATGCTATGGGAGATGACGAACGCAATCAGGCTCATCCCCAGCAGTTGAGGCCCCATGAACAGCAGGCGGCGGAGGATGAAGCCCTGCATGCGTGACCCCGAGCGGCCGGGTGTTGCCTCTACGTCTTGGACAAAATGAGCGGGTTCACCCGCCAGGCCGGGTTGTAGACGTAGTTCTGGACGTTCGCCCGGAGCGCGACGTAGGCGCCCGGCTGCAGGAGCGGAGCGTACGGCCCATTCTGCTGGAGGTAATCCTGTACCTGCTGCCAGAGCTGGGCGCGCTTGGCGTTGTCCACCTCCACCGCGATCTGGTCGCGGAGCTGCTTGATGGTGCTGTCGGCGTTGGCGTTGGTCCAGTTGGCGCGCTTGCCGACGATGCCCTCTGGCAGGAACGCCAGGTAGTCGTTCGAGTCGAAGTAGTCGGCGCCCCAGAGCCAGAACCCGAACGCCTGCTTGCCGGCGCGATACTCGGCCAGCGAGGTCTGCAGCTCACCGGGGCGGAGGGTGACCCGGATGCCCGCTTCGGTGAGGTCGGCCTGGATCTTCTGTGCCACCAGGTCGAAGCTCACCCCGCTGCGGGCGAACTTGGTTGGGTAGTCGAGCTGGATGTCGAAGCCATTCGGGTAGCCGGCTTCGGCCAGCAGCGCCTTCGCCTTGTCCAGATCGCGGGTGAACGCCTTGTCCGGCGGGTAGGCGCCCAGGAAGCCGACCGGGAGCATACTCGGCGGCGTGACCGCGGGGCCGCCGACCAGCTTGCGGATGCCGTCGTAATCCAGTGCATAGCGGACCGCGAGCTGCACTTTGGGGTTGCTCATCGTGCCGCCGCTCAGGTCGGGGTTCTCGTTCATCAGCAGAAAGAAGATGTCGGTGCCGACCCCTTCCACCACCTGCACGTCCGGGTTGCCCTTCAGCGCCGGCACCTGGTCCGGGGAGACCTCGGTGGCGATGTCGATGTCGCCGGCTTCGAGCGTCAGCTTCTGGGTCGCGGGCTCGGGGATGTTGCGGTAGATGACCCGGTCGAAGGGCACCGAGCCGCCCCAGTAGTCGCTGAACTTCTCCACCTCCACTTCTGTCTCGGGGGTCCACTTCTTCAGGATGAACGGCCCGGTGCCCGCCGAGTTCTGGTTGAGCCAGTCCTCGGCCTTGTCCGTGTCCTTGGCGTCGGGGCCGCTGGTGCCCCCGTGCGCCATCACCGTCTTGCTGTCCAGGACCGCGAAGACGCCGAAGATGCTCTTGGCGATGAACGACGGGTCCGGGTCCGTCTTCCTGATGACGACGGTGTAGTCGTCTGGGGTGTCCACGCTGGCGATCCCATCCAGCAGGAATGAGGGGTTGCCCTTGATCCCCATCGCCCGCTCGTAGGACCACTTGACGTCGGCAGAGGTCATCGGGTTGCCAGAGTGGAACTTCACGTTCTGGCGCAGATGGAAGGTGAAGGTCTTGGCGTCCGGCGAGACCTCCCAGCTCTCGGCCAGATCAGGGACGATCTTGCTGATGTCCTTCTCGTCCAGCGTCACAAGTGTGTCATAGGTCGCTTTGTGGACCATACTCGTGATCTGCTCGAAACCGCGGGCCGGGTCGAGCGACTTGATGTCGAACGCGGCGCCGACGACGAGGGTATTGGCATCGGTGGCCCGGGGCGCCGCGGCGGGAGACGCCAGCACCCCGGCGCTGCCGACCAGCGCCGCCAGCAGGAACGCCAGAATCGAAGCAAGCGTGCGATGCATCGAATCCCTCCCCTGGATGCAATGATCCACGATAGGGGCGTTGTCTGCCGCTGTCAACCGAGCGCGCAGCCGGGCGGCGCGTGCTGGTAGCGCACTCCGCGGCGTTAGTCGATGACCTGCAGATCGCGGCGGTAGCGGGTGAGCAGCCGACCGCCACGCTCGCTCACCACCACCACATCCTCGGTGCGGGCACCGAAGCGGCCAGGGATGAAGATGCTCGGCTCAATGGTGAAGCACATCCCGGCGTGCAGGACGGTCCGATCTCCGCGATCCAGGTAGGGCGGCTCGTGGACGTCCAACCCGATACTGTGCCCCAGCCGATGGCGGAACCAGTCGCCATAGCCCCCTTCGGCGATCACCCGGCGCGCCAGGGCGTCGACCCCTTCGGCGGTAACACGGCCGTCCTGGAGCGCCTCGATGCCTACCTGCGCCGCCTGCATCACCAGGTTGTACACCTGCCGGTACTCGGCGGGCGGCTCGCCCAGGAACACCGCCCGGCCGAAGTCGTAGCAGTAGCCCTCGTACACCGAGCCGAAGTCGAAGCAGAGCGAGTTGCCCCGCTCCAGCGGCCGCCGGCTTGCCTTCATCGCCAGCGGGCGCACCTCCCCTGGTCCCATCTGCCAGACGTTGGTCGTGAAGGAAGGGCACTCGGCGCCGTGGCGCATCATCAGCCGGTCCAGCTCCAGCGCCACGTCCAGCTCGGTCTGGTCCGTGTCCGGCCGCAGGAATGGGATGATCTCCGCCATCGCCTGGTCCACGATCTCGCCCGCCCGGCGCAGCAGCTCCAGCTCCTCCGCGTCTTTCACCATCCGCAGCGGGGCGAGCACCTCGGAGGCGAGGCGAAGCTCGGCGTCGGGCAGGACGCGGCGCAGCCCGAGCACCAGCTCCGCCCAGGCCCGATTCTCGACCGCAACTACACGGATCCGCGACCCGAGCTCGCGCAGGAGCGTACTCAGGAACTCCACCGGGTCACCCTGGTCGGGCAGGACGCGGGTCTCCAGCGGGGTGTTCGGCTCCAGGTCGTACTCCGCGGTCATCCGCGGCACGGCCAGCACCGGCCCGGCCTGGAGCCCGAGGAGCAGGCCCTGCACCCAGCCACCCGGGTAGTTCACGTTGCCGAAGTGCGGCCGATGGCGTCGCCAGCCGCTCAGGTACTGGGCATTGGCGCCGGGCGACAGGTACAGCAGATCGATCCCAAGCTGCTCCATCCGCGCCCGGGCACGCTGGACGCGGGCGGTGTAGTCAGGCATGGCGTTCGCTCCCCCCAGATGCAAGCCGATCGAGCGTGTCGATCTCGTCCCTCAGCCCCAGCCATTCCCAGCGCTGGAGCGCGATCGGGACGTTGCCATTCTTCCAGACGAAGTCGTGAAACGCGCGTAGACGGAAGCCGTCGCCCTGCGCCAGGCGCGCGTCGGCCAGGAACTTCAGGAGCTGCAGCTTGCCGATCTGGTAGGTCATCGCCTGGCCCGGGCTGGAAGCGAAGAAGACCGCCTCATGGTGCGCGGTCTCCCAGTCCATCGGGACCATGGTGGCCAGCTCGCGCGCCGCCTCGTCCAGGTCGAAGCTCCCCAAGGCCAGCCGAACGTCGACCTCCACACGCAGGGCGCGCAGCCGCATGAAGCTGTAGATGATCTCGCGCGTCCGCGGGCTGTCGTCAAACAGCCCCGCCTGGAGCAGCATCTCCTCGGCGTAAAAGCCGATCCCCTCATTCGCCCCGGAGTCGTAATAGTGGCGGCGGAGCGGGTTCTCGTGCGCCCAGGACAGGGCGAGCTGGAAGTAGTGCATCCCCTCGTGGGCGATGCCGGTCCGAGGGTCGCGCGCGTTCGCCAGCGCAAAGTAGCCGAGCGTTGGGGACGGCGGGGCGATATAGCTCGTCCCGTCCTGGTCGAGCCGCGTTGGCGAGGTCAGGTCATCGGTCACCCCCAGGAAGGCGAGCGGCTCCAGGTAGGGCGGGAGCGGTCGGAACCGGTAGTGCCGCAGCCAGGCCGGGAAGGTCAGCAGATCGCGCGCCTCGCAGAAGCGCCGCACCGCCAGCTCGTCCTCCGCCTCCCGCCGCATCTCGGCCTCCTGATCCAGCAGGAGCGCGAGGGGCGGCAGGCCCGCGTTGCGCTGCTGCTCGTATGCCTCGAAGGCGACCGCGCGCTCCCACTCCTGCCGCCCCCTCGCCAGGAGCTGCTCCGGAGTGAAGGGCATCAGCGCCACGTGCGTCAGGAAGAACGCGTAGGCGTCGCGGCCGATGGCCGTGCCGTCCACCAGGGTGGGGAGCTGCTCCGCGAGCCAGGCGCGGAAGCCCTCCAGCGCCTCGCTCGCCGCCTCGCCCGCCGGGCCAAGCCGCGCTGCGCTCTCCGACGGCAGATAAGGCGCGAGCGCCCGGAGCGCCGCTCGCAGCCGCGTCGGCGCCTCCGCCAGCCGCTCCAGCGCCAGCCGGGCGAAGGGCGCAACGGCGTGGCCCACCAGGTTCGCCCGCGCGTCCTGCAGCGTGCGGGGGATACTCTCCAGCCGCCGGACGATCTCCTCGCCACGCGTCCGGTCGAACGGTGGCGGCTGCAGGAGCCGATCGAACACGGCGCCGAGCGTCTGATCCAGGTAGAACAGCGGGTTGCGCTGCCAGGTCCGCAGAATTTCCAGCTCCCAGCGTCCCCGAGCCAGTGCCGAGCCGACGAGCCGGTAGTCCACCTGCCGCGGGATCGGCCAGTCGCTCGGGTCCAGCGCCCGCCAGCGTCTCTCGAAGGCGGCCAGGGCTGCCCGCTGCGCCGCGATCGACGCCGGCGACCAGTCGGGAGCCCATTCAGCCGGGCGGTCGATGCGGGGGATATCGTCACCGGTGAACGGCTGGTGGACGGCGCGCCAGGCCCAGAAGTCGCGGCCGAGCGCGTCGAGCGCGTGGAAGCCCTCGTCGCCGGGAGCGCCCGTGGGCTCGCCCATTGCTGGTCACCTCAAGAGAAGCGAGTCGGGACGCCAGCAACCCTGCGTGGCGTGGTGTCTTCATGCCACCGCTGGGGTCGCTGCAAGTATAGGCCGCTCAGCCCCATACGCCCATTGCACCGTGGGACCAGGGGAGGTCTACTTCGGATCTATCCAGGGGAGCACCACGACCTCCCCGCCCGCAGCTAGCCTGCCGGCACCAGCAGATACTTCGCTTCCCACTTGGCGTAGTCGTCAGTGAAGTACCTGACCCTGGTCTTCTTGTACTCGCGAGTCGAGTACAGCGCGCGGTACTCGGTGATCCCGGTGGCCTCGGAGATGGCACGCAGGATGGCGGTGCACTCCTCGTCGCTGCGGCCGTGGATCATGGTGAAGATGCTGTAGGGCCAGTCGGGATACACCGGCCGCTCGTAGCAGTGGCTCACCGCGGCGAAGGCGGCCATCTTCGGCCCGATCTCCGCGGTGCGCTCGGGGGGCACCTTCCACACGCCCATCGCGTTGGAGCGGAAGCCGGCCTTGCGGTGGTACATGATCGCCGCGACCCGACGCAGGAAGCCGCGCTGTTGCAGGTCCTGCGCCGCGGCGAACAGCTCAGCGGTGCTCCAGCCGAGGCGCGCAGCCATGGGGGCGTAGGGCTCGGGGATGGCCGGTACGTCCTCCTGGAGCTCGCGGATCACCGCGATATCGCGCTCGGTCAGCCGGCTGGAGAGCGCCCGGGCCCGCTTCGCCTCGGTGTACTGGGGCTCGGCCTGGGCATCCGGTGGCCGCTCGCCGACCATGTCCAGGTCCACCCCGATCTTGAACAGCTTGAGAGTGTACAGGATGCGGGTGGACTCGGCGCCGGCCAGCTCGTGCAGGCGCCAGACGACCGCTTCGAGGTCGCTGCTGGGAGGCACGGCGATGGTGAACCAGAGGTTGAACTCGTGGTTGCGCTCGTAGTTGTGGCTCACCCCGGGGTGCTCGTTGACGATCTGCGCCGCCTCGTGGACACGGTGCGGCGCGGCGCGCATTGCCACCAGGCTGGACTTGTAGCCCAGCGAGCGGGTGTCGAAGATGGCGCTGACCTGGCGGAGGATCTTCTCGGCGCGCAGCCGCTGAACGCGCGCGAGCACGTCGTCTTCCGTCGTCCCGATCTGGCGGGCCAGCGCCAGGAAGGGTCGGTCCACCAGCGGAAAGTCGTTCTGCATTAGGTTGAGGAGGTGTCGGTCGCGATCGTCCATCTGGTCCCTCGGGGCCGCCGGACGCGGCCCGCGCTATGCGATTCACCGTGTGGCTGGAGGCAGTATACGCCCGCCTCTCGGGAGGGTGCGACCGAAGGGTGGGCGCGGGCAGGCGCGGGGAGGGGCACTGGCCCGGGCGACAGGGCCCGGTGCCAGCGGGTAGCATGGTCTCATTCACAACGGGGGCGACTGTGCTGGCGCTGCGCGAGCTCCGTCGGCTGTACTATGGCTGGGTGCTGGTGCTCACCCTGGGGATCACCGAGACGATCTCCTGGGGGGTGCTCTACTACGCCTTCACCGTGTTCGTCGCCCCGATGCAGGCGGAGCTGGGCTGGTCGCGCGCCGACACCACCGGGGCGTTCTCGCTGGCCCTGTTCCTGTCCGGTGTCGCCGCGTACCCGGTCGGCCGCTGGCTCGATCGGCACGGGGCGCGGCTGCTGATGGCCGCGGGCTCGTGCGCCGGGGTGCTGCTGGTGCTGGCCTGGTCGCGGGTGCAGTCGCTGCCGACCTTCTACCTGGTGTGGGCGGGCATCGGGCTGACGATGGCGATGCTGCTGTATCAGCCCGCCTTCGCGGTGATCGCCACCTGGTTTTCGCGCCGGCGCGCCCGGGCGCTCACACTGCTCACGCTCATCGCCGGCTGGGCGAGCATCATCTTCGTCCCGCTCGCCGGCTGGCTGGTGCAGGCGCAGGGGTGGCGCGCGGCGCTGGCGACGCTCGCGCTGATCCTGGCGGCCGGGACGATCCTCCCCCACGCGCTTGTGCTGCGGCGAAGGCCGGAAGACTTGGGGCTGGGGCCAGATGGCGTCGTCGCACCGCCCCTCACGGCGCAGCCCCGCGAGCGCCACCCTGCGCCCATCGGCGCGGTGCTGCGGCAGCCGACGTTTCGCTGGCTCGCCGTCGCCTTCTGCCTGGCCGGCTTCTCGGAGGCCTCGCTCTCGGTGCATCTCGTCCCCTATCTAATCGGCCACGGCTATCCGCCGAGCTTCGCCGCTGGCCTGGTTGGCCTGGTCGGCGGCGCGGCGCTGCTCGGCCGAGTGGTGTTCGCTCCGTTCGGCGAGCGAATGCCCCAGCAGCAGGTGGCGGCCGGCATCTTCCTGTTTCAGGCGACGGCGCTGCTGGTGCTGCTGCTCCTGGGCCAGTCCGTGGTCGGGGTGCTGGCGTTCGCCATCCTGTTCGGCGCCGGGCGCGGCGCCACCACGCTCGCCCGGGCGAATCTCCTGGCGGCGCTGTACGGCCGCGAGCGCTACGCCAGCATCAGCGGGGCGCTGGCGCTGTTCATGGTGAGCGCCCAGTCGATCGCCCCGGTGACCGCCGGCGCGGCTTTCGACGTCCTCGGCCGCTACGAGCCGCTGTACTGGGGCCTGGTCGGGCTCTCGGTCGCGGCCGCAACCGCGGTGTTGCGGGCGACCGGCCTGGGGGAGGGCGAGGCGCCGGACGCCCGCCCGGCGCTGGAGACGCCTGCCACCGACCCATGGCGCGGGCCACCGCGCTAAGTCGCCGCCCCGCCCCGCAGCCCTGCCGCCTGGTGCGTCTCCCGGGCAGCGACCTGGAGGGGCGGATCGGACACCCGCTCCAGAGGCGCTTGTTGCGCGGGCGCGCCCGGCGTAGACTGCATCCTGTTGGACGGCGCGGGCCGCTCGACGAAACAGTGGATGGAGGTGTGCCCATGCCCGCGCAGAGGCCCGAGGAGACGGACATCCTGGTGATGCAGGCGATCAACGCGGGAGACGTCGAGGCCGCCGTCGCGCTCTACGAGCCGAATGCGTGCTTCGTGGCCGGCCCCAACACCGTGCTGCAGGGCACGGAGGCCATCCGCGGCGCGTTTCGGGACATGATGGCCGGCCAGCCGTCCGGGACGATCCGGGTGCCAGAGGTGGTTCAGAGCGGCGACCTGGCGCTGCTGCTGTCCGAATGGACCGTCACCAGCACCGGGGCGGATGGCACCCGGACCACATCGAGCGGACGGGGGCGGGAGGTCGTCCGCCGCCAGCCCGATGGGACCTGGAAGTTCGTCATCGACCATCCCACCGGTGGCGGCTCCTGACGCTCGACGGCCGGACAGAGCCAGTAGGTGGGGCAGCGGCTCTGGCGCGCCGCCGCGGTCGCAGGCCCGTTCGCTCCCGGCTGGCGGCTCAGTCGAGCTGGTACAGCATCAGGTAGATGAGCCAGCCGGTGACCACCACGTACAGCCAGATTGGGAGCGTGATCCGGGCGAGCGCCCGGTGGCGGGCGAACTGGCCGGTGAAGGCCCGGTACAGCACGACGAGCGCCAGCGGGCCGACCGCCATCGCCAGCAGAGTGTGCGTTCCCAGGATGACGAAGTAGACGGTCCGGATCAGGCCCTGGCCGGGGTAGAGCTTGGTCGGCAGCAGCGCTGCCCGGGTGACATAGACAGCCAGGAACAGCGCCGCGAAGATGGTCGCGGTGAGCATGCTGCGACGGTGCCACTGCACCTGCTTCTGGCGAATGAAGGCGTAGCCGAGCAGCAGGAAGACGCCGCTGATCACGATCAGCGACGTGTTGAGCAGCGGGAGCCAGGACGCCAGCAGCGGCGAGAGGGCGGGGGCGGGCGCCTGGTGAGCCAGCAGCACCGGACCCCTCCTAGCGCAGCGGCCGGTCGCGCTCGGCGCGCTCGGCGTCCCGCCGCAGGTCGCGCGCCCGGCTGCTCAGGCTCCAGACGTAGCCGGCGAGCACGAGCACCGTCGCGACGAACGCGACGAGCAGGTAGATGCCGTTGCCCGCGAACACTTACGCGCCCTGGCCAGCCACCCCGAGCTGCGCGGCGCGCAGTCGCTGCGCCGTCCGCTCCAGCCCCACGCGCCGCAGCAGCAGGTACATGTACAGCAGCGTGAAGGCGAGCAGCGACAGCGCCAGGATCTGCACCATGAAGGGGGGCATCGCCGGGCCCTCGGGGCGCACGATGGCGATCTCCGGGTGCAGCGTGCGCCACCAGGTCACCGACAGGTAGTTGATCGGGACGTCGACGAAGCCGAGAATGCCGAGCACCGCCGAGTAGCGGGCCGCCCGCCGCTCGTCCTCCACGTAGCTGCGCAGCATCAGGTAGGCGAGATAGATGAACCACAGGATCAGCGTCGTCGTCATCCGTGCGTCCCAGGCCCACCAGGTGCCCCAGATCGGCTTGCCCCAGAGCGAGCCGGTGATCAGCGCCAGCGTGGTGAATACCAGCCCGACCTCGGCCGAGGAGCGGGCGATCGCATCCCAGCGCGGCTCGCCAGTGCGCAGCACCTGGATGCTGGCGCTGAAGACGACGAAGAATGCCAGGTACGCCACCCAGGCGCTGGGGACGTGGAAGTAGATGATCCGACAGGCCTGGCACTCGACCAGCCTGTCCCCGATGGGGTACAGAATGGTGGGCGAGGCGAACCAGGCGACGGCGGCGACGAGCAGCAGCAGCAGCGCGGCGAGGCCGACGAGCGTGTCACGCCGGCCGGTGCGATCGGTCATCATGGTGGTTGTATCTCGAGCACGAGGCGAACCCGGCGCGCGGCACGGGAGTCGGACGTTCACATGATGCCACCTGGTCGCCCGGGCTCGCTAGCCATTTCCCCGCGTCGGAGCAGCGCCCGGGTTGATAGGCGTGGATGCTGGCCGCGCTCGGTGGGACGGAGGTGCGATGGTGCAGGAGACCGCGCAAGAGCTCGCCCGACAGCAGGCGGAGCGCTACAGCGCGACCGCGCTGAGCTACGCGGAGTGCTGGAGCCCCGTTCTGCGCCCGATGGGGAGCCGGCTGCTGCCGGCGCTGCCGCTCGCCACGGCGCGGCGAGTGCTGGACGTGGGCACCGGCGTGGGCGGGCTGGTGCCCGATCTCCAGGCGGCCGCGCCGGCCGCGACGGTGATCGGGGTGGACCGCGCGGAAGGGATGCTGCGCGTCGCTCGGGCCCGCGTGCGCGTCCCGCTGGCGCTGATGGACGCGGAGCAGCTCGGGCTTCGTTCCACCAGCGTGGACGTGGCGGTGTACATCTTCTGCCTCCAGCACGTCTTCTCGCCCGCCCAGGCGCTGCGCGAGGCACGCCGGGTGCTACGCCCCGGCGGTGCCGTGGGCACCGCCACCTGGGGGCAGGAGTCGATCCTGCCGGCCGCGGACGTCTGGAACGAGGAGCTGGAGCGCTTCGGCGCCGGCCCTGACCCCGGCCAGCCGATCCAGCAGGACGCGCTGGTCAACACCCCCGAGAAGATCCAGGCGCTGCTCGCCGCGGCCGGGTTCAGCCCGGCGCGTGCCTGGTCCGAGCGCCTGGAGCATCGCTACGATCTGGAGACGTTCGTCGCCCAGCGCACCCGCTACGGCCGCTTCCGGCTCCGCTTCGAGACGCTCCCCGCCGCGGCGCGCGCCCCATTCCTGGCGCGGGTCCAGACGCGTCTGCGCCACCTGCCGCCAGAAGCATTCGTCCATCGCCGCGAGGTCATCTACGGCGTCGGCTCGACCGGCTCGTAGCGCCCGCCGAGGGGTCAGTCGGCGACGACGTGCTCGAAGGCGAGGAACGACAGCGCGATGAAGATGGCGTCGAAGGCGACCAGCAGGTTCAGCCAGGGCAGGTCGTCCGCGCTGCCGGCGCCGGTCACCGCGGCGGTTGCCTTGACGGTGGCGATGACCACGGGCAGCGCGATCGGGAGCAGTAGTACCGGAAGCATTACCTCGCGGGCGCGGGTGCCCGACGCCATCGCGGCGAAGAGCGTCCCGACGCCACAGAAGCCGAGGGCGCCGAGCAGGGCGACGAGCGCGAGGCGCGGCCAGTCGAACGTGACCCCGAACAGCGCCGAGAATACGGGCAGGGTAACGATCTCTACCAGCAGCACGAACAGGGTGTTGGCGAGCAGCTTGGCGAGGAAGAGGGCGCTGCGGTCGATGGGTGCAAGCAGCAGCCCCTCCAGGGTGCCGCGGTCGCGCTCGCGGGCGAAGCCGCGGCCAAGGGCGAGCAGCCCGGCGAAGAGGTAGGTGGTCCAGAGGACTCCGGGCGCCACCGCTTCGGCGCGATCGAGCCGGAGATCGAGGGCGAAGTTGAACACCACCAGCACCATCAGCGCGAACACGAGCGCGGCGGTGAACGCCTCGCGGCTGCGCCATTCGGCGAGCAGGTCCTTCCAGAGCAGCACCTGGATGCTCCGTAGGTAGGCGGTCATACGCGGCCAGCCGTCAGCGATGGCCCGCCCGCGCTGGGCCGCCTGGCGGGGCGCCTGCTTTCCCGCTCGCGCCGGTTCGCAGGCATCTGGCTGCCACATCCGTCACCGCTGGGCCAGGTGCTGGCGGTAGACGGCCTCCAGCGCGGCCGGGTCGAGGCTGGCGCTGGGGGCAGCGTAGACGACGCGGCCGGCGACGAGCAGCACCACCCGGTGGGCGAGGCGGAGTCCTTGCTCCAGGTTGTGGCTGGCCAGCACCACGGTGCGCTCGCGGCCGGCCGAGCCTAGCAGAAGCGCTTCCAGCACCTGGAAGGAGGCGAGGTCCAGGCCGGTGTCGGGCTCGTCCAGCAGCAGGATAGGTGGGTCGTGCAGCACCGCCCGGGCCAGCGCGAGCCGCTGCTGCATCCCGCGCGAGAGCGCCGCCACCCGCTCGTCGCGCCGCTGGTACATCCCCACCTGCTCCAGCACCGCGTCGACGCGCTGGTCGGCGGCTGCCACGCCATACAGGCGCGCGTAGAAGCGCAGGTTCTCTCGCGCGGTGAGCTCGTCGTACAGGTAGGTCTGGTGGGCGACGACCCCCACCAGCCGGCGCGCGCGGAGCGGATCGCGGGCTATGGGCTGGCCGCCGATCAGCACGCTGCCAGTGGTGGGGCGGGTGAGGCTGGCGAGCGTCCGCAGCAGGGTGGTCTTGCCAGCGCCGTTCGGTCCGAACAGCGCGACCCGCTCGCCCCAGCCGACGGCCAGGTCGACCCCGGCGAGCGCCCGGGTTCGGCCGTAGATCACGCTGAGCTGCCGCGCCTCCAGCGCCAGCTCGGACTCACGTGCTCCCCGTTCCACTCAGCCCTGCCCTTCCCCACCCGCCGCGACGCGCGCTGGCCCGGGGGCACGGCGGCGCCGCTGGGCAGTCTACCGCCCGCGGCGCTCGGCCTGTGCTGCGTCTGGCTCCAGTTCGCCATTGGGGGTTCGGGGTTCGGAATCGGGGGATCGAACGCCATCGGGGGATCGAACGCCGACTGCCGAATCCCGAATTCCGACCTGAGCCGCGGCGCTTGGCTCCGCTAGCGCGGGATGCTCGCGCAGCAGCGCCACCAGGCGGCGTTTGGCGACGTCGCGCGAGCGCTGGTACTCGGCCTGGTCCAGCTCCCCGGCCTCGTAGCGCTCGTCCAGGTCGGCCAGGATGTCCAGCAGCCGCTCGCGGCGCGCCGCGGCGGGCTCTGCCGCGGGCGCGGCGGCTGGCGTGGTCGCGCCCCGGCGCCAGGCGAAGACGAGCGCGGCGATGGAGATCGCCGCGCCGGCGACCAGCAGCAGGTATCCCAGCCGCTGCGCGGTGGCGCCGGGCATAGCGGGTAGACCGCTGAAGCGCATGCTCACCTGCTCGCCCCGCGCCAGGTGGCTGGCGCTAAACACCCGGTAGGTCTGGCCGCCCAGATCGCGCGTCCCGTCGTCGGAAAGCTGCGGGCTGCTCACCTGTAGCCCGTCCTGGAGCGGGACGAACAGCGAGAACGTCTCGGTGGGGTACGCGATTCGCCGGGTGAGGACGACCTCCTGGCCGCTGGCTGGCAGCTCGTAGCTGTAGGCGAGCTGGTGCTCGCCGGGCAGCACCGGGCCGTTGACCACGAACCCATCCGGGCGCTGGCTGACGCTGTTCGCCAGGAAGCCGAAGCGCGGGGCAAAGTTCTCCGCCCCGGCCGGAAGAGGGAAGTGGAGCGTCTCTGCCCCGGTGTAGGTGTGGTCGCCGCTGTTGGCGACCACACCCATCTCCATCAGGTACAGCCGGTCGGGCTCAGCCCCGGTGACGATCATGTTCGCCCGGGGAACGGCGATCTTCTCGTCGCTCGGGGTCGGCTCGTAGATGGTGATCTGTACCGACTGCGCAGTGCTGTCCTTGAAGGTCAGCGGGTCAGAGTAGTACGAGACCCCCTGGTAGTCCACCACCGGGAAGTAGATGCGCTCTGGCGCCGGGTCCAGCCCCTCGAAGCGGAAGTGCCCATTCACGTCGGTCGTCGTGTGCTGCTCGTCCACCTTCTGCTCGTCCTTGAAGACGAGCAGCAGCACCGGCAGCCCGGAGACCGAGCCACCCCCAGGGGTACCCTGTGTCACCGTGCCGTCCAGCGTTCCGGTCGCTTGCGCCGAGGCCGTGCCCACCAGCCAGCCCAGCAGGCACAGTGCGACCAGGCCGCCGAGCGCCGCCAGCCCGAGTCGCCGACGCATCAGCCTGGTCACGACGCGCCGGGCCATGTGATCCCCCGGTCGAAGCTGCGGTACAGCCGCGACTGCGCGTCGAGCAGGTACAGCGGGGCGGGGCCGCCGTTGCCAACCCCCGCGCCGAGCACTCGCACGTCGCCGTGAAACGGCAGGCGCGACCAGCTCGCCCCGGCATCGAGCGAGCGCGACAGGCCGAATTCGGTCCCCACGTACAGGGTACCGTGGAACGTGCGCCCGTTCGGGGCAGTGGCGGTGTCGCCGCTGTTCGGGTCGAACAGTAGGGCACGGACGTGGGTGCTGTCGAGCAGGCCGTTGGCGAAGCCGTTGGCGGCGTGCCAGGTGGCACCGTCGTCCTCGGACGCGAGCACGCCCTGGCCGTCGGTGCCCACGACAAGCAGGTCGGGCGCGCCGGGCAGCACCGCCAGCGCGGTCAGCGGCGCCGGGGCCTTCCCGGGCAGCGTGGTCCAGGTCGCGCCGCCGTCCGGGCTGCGGTACAGGCTGCCGTCGTCGCTGGCGGCATATAGCGTGTCGGGCCGGCTGCCGTGGGCGAGGGCGACGAGCCGCGGGCTCGGGGCGGGGCCTGTCCGCTCCCAGCGGCTGCCGTCGGGGCTGCGCTCGATCGCCGTCTCGGTCGCGGCGTAGACGGGCTGCGTCCCGTCCGGGCTGGCGAGCACGGCTCGCGCCGCGCTATCTACCTCGGCGACCGGCACCCAGGTGCGGCCGAGGTCGCGGCTGCGCAGCAGCCCATCGGCGGCGCCGAGATACAGCAGCGGCGCCGGCCCGGCGGTGGCGGCCAGGCCGCGCGGAGCGGCGACATCAACCGTGGCCAGTGGCGTCTGGGCGGCGTGGTCGCGGCTGAACGCCAGGTAAAGGGTGAGCGCAGCGCCGGCGAACATGAAGACGCCGCCGAGCGCGATCCAGGCCCAGGTCTGCCGCCGCCCGGGCTCCGCAACCGGTCGCTCGGGCAGGTCGCGGCCGCCGACACGCCGCGGCACCCGCGGCTGGGTCGCGGCGCGCTGGGCCAGCACGCCGCGGCTCGCCTCTTCGCGGCGGGCGACCCGGTGCAGCGCCACCGCCTGCTCGATCTGCTCGTCCAGCTCCGGCTCGTGTCCATCCAGCGCCCGCAGCACCGCGACCGCGCGCTGGCGGTAGCGCTCCCGCAGGTCGCGGTAGTCCGCCTCGTCCAGGTTGCCGAGCTGGCGGTCCAGGTCCAGCTCCGCCAGCGCCCGGTAGGCGGCCTCCCGCTCGTCCAGGAGCTGATCTTCCTCGGCGCGGGCGGCAATCCGCGCGCGCTCGCCGGGCCGGCGCCGGCCGGGCCGGAGCAGCGGCTGAACGGCGTACAGCAGCGTCGCGACGACCACCACGACTCCCAGGATGGCGAAGGCGTCGGTGCTCATCAGCCAACCCGCTCGCGATACCGCGCCAGCTCCGCCTCGAGCTGGCGTTCGTACCGGTCCGTCTCCCCGCTCCCAGCCGCCGGGTCAGCCTCCGGCCTGGCAACCGGCTGAATCGTGGGCGCGGCACGCCGCGCGGCGAGGCGGCGTAACGTCAGGGCGACCAGCACCAGGCCCAGGCCGAGGGCGAGCCAGGGGCCGAGCCAGACCAGGCCGGTGAACCCGCGGTGCGAGGGGCGGAGCAGAATCCCCTCGCCGTAGCGCTCGACGAAGTACTGCTCGATCTGCTCCCGTGTCTGCCCCTCGTCGAGCTGCTTGGCGATCAGCGCTCGCATGTCCTTGGCCAATCCGGAGGGCGAGTCGGCCACCGAGAGGTTCTGGCAGACCGGACACTGGAGGTCCTTGGCCACCTCGCGCACCCGGGGGTCGGTGTCCGGGTCCGTGATCGGCTGCGCCAGGGCCGTCCCCAGAGCCAGCAGGAGCAGCAACGTGGCCAGCGTGCTCGCGGCCAGTCCGATACCAGCACCGCGCGGAGCCTGCCGTTCGCTCAGGGCTCGCCGCACCTTACGCCTCCACCGCCACCGCCTGGGGGCGGGATACGAGCGGCCGCGGGGTGCCCAGGCGGGGGCGCTCCGGCCAGGCTGCGATGACCGTTCCGAGCAGGAACAGGACCCCGCCGAGCCAGATCAGCGACACCAGCGGGTTGACGAACACCTGCAGACTGGCCGAGCCGTCCGCGTTCGGGCTCACCAGCACCACGTACAGGTCCTCCAGCCAGGGCCAGGTGGTGGTGATCGAGATGCTGCTGGTCGGCTGCTGCTCCCAGTTCACGTAGGTGTGCTTGCCCGGACGGATCACGTCTAGCAGCGCGCCATCCGCCTGCACCGCCATCTGGGCGTACACCTCCTGGCGGCCCGGCTGCGTCTCCTGGAACAGCCCCTCGTTCGTCAGCGTGTAGCGGCCGACCGTGGCGGACTCGCCGCGCGCCAGCCGCAGCCCGTGGTCCTGCTGGAAGAAGGTGGAGCCGATGATCCCGAGCGCGACAAACACCATCCCGAGGTGCACCACGTAGCCGCCGTAGCGTCGCCGGTTGCGCCGCACCAGGCCCACCAGCGCAACGGGGGCCGGCTCGCCGGCGCGCATCCGAGCCCGGACGCCGCGCCAAAACTCCTGCGTGATCGTCATGAACACGAACGCCGCCGCGGCGAACGCGACAGTCGCCCAGAGCTGGCGCATCCCGAGCGCGACCAGTACCAGCCCGCTGGCGAGGCCCACGGCAATCGGGGCCAGGAAGTTGCGGCGGAGGCTGGCCGCGGAGCTGCGGCGCCAGGCGAGCAGCGGCCCAATGCCCATCAGCAGCAGCAGCGCCAGCAGGATCGGCCCGTTGACCGCCTGGAAGTAGGGCGGACCGACGGCGACCCGGGTGCCCTGGATCGCTTCGGAGACGAGCGGGAAGATCGTCCCCCAGAACGTCGCCGCGGTCATCGCCACCAGCAGCAGGTTGTTAAAGAGGAAGCTGGACTCGCGCGACACCAGCGCGTCGAACTCGCCCTCGCTCCTGAGGTCCGGCAGCCGGTAGAACAGCAACGACAGGGTGACGACGAGCGTAGCGCCGAGGAAGCCGAAGAAGTACGGCCCGATGGCGGACTGGGCGAAGGAGTGGACCGAGGAGATCACCCCGCTGCGGACGACGAACGTCCCGAAGATCGACAGGTTGAACGCCGCCAGCAGCAGCCCGACGTTCCAGACCTTTAGCATCCCACGCCGCTCTTGCACCATCACCGAGTGCAGCAGCGCGGTCGCCACCAGCCAGGGCAGCAGCGCCACGTTCTCCACCGGGTCCCAGCCCCAGTAGCCGCCCCAGCCGAGCACGTGGTAGGCCCACCAGGCGCCGGCCAGCAGCCCGCAGCCCTGGATCGTCCAGGCGGCCAGCAGCCAGGGGCGCAGCGCCCGCAGCCAGTCGTTGCCGAGCCGACCGGTCACCAGCGCCGCGACCGTGATGGCGAACGGAACGCTGTAGCTCATGTAGCCAGATAGCAGCAGCGGCGGGTGGATACGCATCCCGGTGTCGAGCAGGATCGGGTTCAGCCCCCGGCCGTCGGGCGGAGCGACCGGGACGCGTTCGAACGGGCTGGCGATGAGCGTCAGGATGCCGAGGAAGAACAGCAGGATCAGCGCGAGCGTTCCGGCCATCACCGGGACGAGCCAGGGGGAGCGGCGCTGGGTGCGCCAGACGGAGAGCGCCGACAGCAGCGCCAGCCCGAGCGCCCAGAACAGCAGCGAGCCGGCCTGGCCGCCCCAGAAGCTGGCCAGCGTGTCCAGGGGCGACATCAGGCGGCTGGAGTTCTCCGCCACGTAGCGGATCGAGAAGTCATGGAGCTGGAACGCTGCCGCCAGGGCGAGCGCCGCGACCACTACCAGCGCGCAGGCGCCATACAGCGCCCGCCGCCCGCTCTCCAGCAGGTCGTCACGCTCGCGCCAGGCGCCCAGCAACGAGGTCGCGGCGGCCAGGGCGGCCAGGAGCAGTGCGCCCAGCAGGCTGAGGTGGCCGAGGTCGCCCATACCCTAGCTCTTCGCCTGGGCCACCTGGCCCTCGAACTTGGACGGGCACTTGGCGAGCAGCGTGGTCGCGTGGAAGGTGCCGTCTGCGCCGTACTTGCCCTCGGCCACCACCTCCACCTTCTCGGCGAAGATGTCGGGGGTCGTGCCACCGGTGTACACGACTGGGAGGCTCCCCGTAGCGTCTTGCACGGTGAAGCGAAGCGTCAGGCTGCTCGGATCCTTAGCGATGCTGCCTGGGGCGACGATACCGGCGACACGCACGGACTGCTGCGACGGGCCACGGCTCAGCAGTTCGCTGACGGTCAGATAATAAACCGTAGTGGTCTGAAGGCTGGTCAGCGCGAGGTAGGCGACCGCGATGGCGAGCACCACCCCCACCGCCAGGACCTTCGGCCGGATCATCCCGTTAGCCCGCTTTCATACAGCGTCTTCAGCACTGCTGCTAGCAAGATGATGAGCGCGCCCAGCCCCACCTGCCAGCGCGCCAGCCAGAGCCGGCGGGCCGGTTCCGCCCGGCGCAGCCGCGCCGCCAGGAAGAACGCGACCAGCGCCAGCGCGAGCTTCGCCGCCAGCACCCCGGCATACGCGGGCGAGGCTGCGACGCTCGACAGGCGGTCGAACGTGAGCACCGCCCCCGAGATGATGAATACGATGATCGATGCATCCGTCAGCTCGCGAAAGCCCTGGGAAACCGCCCGCCAGAGCGGTCCGGAGCCCTCGGAGCCACTGAAGCTCCGCAGCGCGGGCTCGAGCACCCAGAGGAGAAAGAGGTTGCCGCCCACCCAGGCCACCGCGGCCATCGCGTGCGCCCACCGGACCGCCACGAGTAGAAGCTCGGCGGGGGCCACCCCGGCGGTTCCTCCTGGGTCACGCTGACAGTGTAGCCCCGCGCCAGGCGCTGGCTCAAGTTTACGCGCGGCGCCACGGCCGCGACGCCGTCCCGGGAGCGGACGCCGGTATTCTTCCGGCAACAGCTCGGCTGAGCTGCGCCGGGTGCCGCCCGCTTAGGACCGACTGAAGAGCGCCAGACTGGTCAGGGCGGCCAGGGTGTGCTTCACCAGCTCGCGCAGGAACGGGATCTTCCCCAGCTCGGCCGGAGGTGCCTGACCAAGCTGGGCGGAGACCGCCAGCGTGAGGTCGCGCGAGCGCGCGTCGCCCTCCTGCTCAAGCAGCCAGGCCTGCCGGCGCAGCCGCTGCCGGAGCTGCTGCCGGGTCGCGTCCACCAGCAGGTGCTCCAGTAGCGGTTGGTACTGCTTGTTGGTCAGCCGGACGCTGGAGGGCGGGGGCGTGGCGAGCAACGCGACCGAGGTGTCGGCAAGCTCGAAGGCCCAGTCGACGAAGAACGGATGCTCGGCCAGCGCGGCGCTGCGGGCGAGTAGCTCGCGCCGCCCCGCATAGGGGGCGTCGTCCAGCTCTGGCTGCAGCACGGCCTCTGTCTCCAGAGGAGGATACGTGTCGTGCAGAAACGGCTCCCAGAGCTCGAACTCCGGGGGAATCGGCTGGCCGGACAGGGTGTGCGCTTCCATCGCGGCCGCGATGGCGCCGCGGGCGGCGGCGACCTCGACCGCGACCAGCGGGACGCCGGCCTCCTGAAGTCCTGTGATCAGCTCGTCCACGAGCGCGCGATCGGCGTGGACCGAGCCGTACACGCCGCGGATACCCCAATCGTCGCGATGGAGGAAGTCGGCAAAGAGGAAGATCTCGTCGGCGAGCTGGCGGACCACGATAGCCACCTGGCCGCCTACGGAGTCGACGTGGCTGAGGAAGGCCTGAGCCACCGGCGGCAGCGGCCGTGGCGCGCCTTGTTGCGCCGCCCCCACGACCCGAAGCTGGAGCCGCTCGAGGGCCGCCATCGCCTCGGCCCGCACCGCTGGATCGGCGGTAGTGTGAGCGAGCCGGCGAATCGGCCCCTCCGTGCCGGGCTCGCGGAGTCGGACGAGCTCGCTGAGCGCGAGGCGTTGGGTAGCGGGGTTACAGAGGTGGAGCGCGGCGCGCAGCAGCCAGGCCACCTGCTGGCCGAGCTGGCGCGCCGCCCGGGCGAGCACCGCCTGCTGCTGGCCCGCGGGCAGCGCCGCCAGGTAGCCGAGCACCTCTTCGAGCATCTGGGCATCCGGGGGCCAGGGAGCGCTCGCCAGCTCCACCGCCTGCACGAGCGTCGCCTCGGCATCCTGCAGCGTGGCGAGGAAGGTGAGGCGGCGCTTGGCTTCGCCACGCTCCGGCCAGCCCGCCCGACGCTGGGCGCCGAAGCGGATGATGTCCGGGACGACGCGCTGCTCCGCGACGCGGCGGAGATAGGTGGCGGCTCGCGGCCCGGCGAAGCCGGCGAGGAGCTCGAGCTCCAGGAAGGGAATGCGGCTGCGCCCCTCGATCAGCCGCCGCGTCAGCAGCTCCGGTAGCAGCCGCCTCGCTTGCCAGAGCGACCAGGTAGCGGCGTCGAGCCGGGCCTGATCGCCGGCGAGCGTCGCCTCCCCGGCGTCGTCCAGGATCCGGTCGAGCTCCGCTTCGGAGAGCTGGCCCCGGGCTAGCCCAGGCTTATGGGAGTCACGTTCGCGGCGTGGCATCGTCCCCTGCTCCCTGGCGAGCCGCCTCATGCCCCTGCTGGCGGCGACCAGCCTGTCGACCTGTGGAGCGCCAGCACCTCAGCGCCTCAACACTGGCCTGCGCTGCCCCAACGACCTTTGTAGCGTACCAGGCCAGCAGGCCCGCCGTTTGGTTTCGTGGCTGTGTTAGGTCGTTGGGCAGCGACGAGCTACTCGGTCCGTGGCTGGGCCAGCTCCTCCCAGAGAAAGGCGGCTGCCTTGATGCCGCCAAAGAAGTTGTCCAGCACGAAGTTCTCATTCGGTGCGTGGGCGCGCTCGTCGGCATTGCCCATGCCCATCAACACCGCCGGGAGCCCCAGCACCTCCTGAAAGCTGGCGACGATCGGGATGCTGCCACCGCCACGGATGAACCGCGCCCGCTTGCCGAAGCTGCGCTCCAGCGCCCGCAGTGCTGCCTGCACCCCGGGGTGGTCCAGGCTGGTGACGCTCGGCTTGCCAGTGGACAGGCGGGTGAGCGTCATTGTGACCCAGGGCGGGCAGATCCGGCGCAGGTGCTCCTCCACCAGGTCGGCGATCTGCTCCGGATCCTGGTCTGGCACCAGCCGGCAGGAGAGCTTGGCCGAGGCCCGGGCGGGGATGATCGTCTTGGAGCCTTCGCCGGTGAAGCCGCCCCAGATGCCGTTGATCTCCAGTGTGGGTCGGGCCCAGAGGCGCTCGAGCACGCTGTAGCCCTGCTCGCCGTGCAGCGCCGGGACGCCGAGCATCGCGCGGTAGGCGGGCTCGTCGAACGGCAGCTCCTGCCAGGCGTTGCGCTCCTGCGGGCTGATCGGGCGCACGGCGTCGTAGAAGCCGGGGATCGTCACGTGGTCCTGCTCATCCTTCAGCGAGGCGAGCATCTGCACCAGCGCCCAGGCCGGGTTGCCCACGGCGCCGCCGTACTGCCCGGAGTGGACGTCGTGAGCAGGGCCCTGGAGGTCGACCTGGAAGTAGGCCAGGCCGCGCAAGCCGTAGGTCAGGGAGGGGACGTCGTTGGCGAACCAGGAGGTGTCGGAGACGACGACCATGTCCGCCCGCAGCAGGTCGCGGTAGCGGCGCATGAACTCGTCCAGGTGTACGCTGCCGATCTCCTCCTCGCCTTCGAAGATGAACTTCAGGTTGATCGGCAGCCGGCCGCTGGTGCGCAGATGGGCCTCAACCGCCTTCAGATGCATGAACACCTGCCCCTTGTCGTCGGCGGCGCCACGGGCGAAGACGCGGCCATCGCGGATAGCGGGCTGGAAGGGTGGGGTGTCCCACTCATCGAGCGGATCTGGCGGCTGGACGTCGTAATGGCCGTAGACCAGCACAGTGGGCTGGCCGGGCGCCTCCAGCCACTCGCCGTAGACCGCCGGGTGGCCACCCGTGGGGAGAATCTGGACGTTATCGAGCCCCAGGGCGCGTATCTGGCCGGCAAGCCATTCGGCGCAGGCGCGGACGTCGGCCGTGTGCCGCGGATCCGCGCTGACGCTGGGAATTGTCAGGAGCTCCACCAGGCCAGCCAGGAACTGTTCGCGGTTGGCCTCGATGTAGTCCACCAGGGCGCTCATACCACATGTCCTCCTTGCGGGACGAGGGTAGCGACTCGGCAGGCAGACGCGCTACTGGGGGATCAGGACGTCGATCTTCCACTGGCCGTGGATGGGGTCCTGGTCACCCTGGTCGTTGTAGCGGTGGAGGTTGAACTGCACCTTGCCGCTGCTCACCGGCGGCTTTGTCTCCCAGGGCTCGGTGTGCACTTCCAGGAGCCCGAAGTTCTCCACCACGTCGCTCGAAACGACCTTCGGGCCGGGGCCAGCGCGCTCGCGCAGCCAGCTCAGTGCCAGGTCGCGATCCATGGTTTCCGCGCCTTGGTCGCCGCCGGGGGCGATGGCAACCTGGTCGATCATCAGATCGCGCAGCGCGTCGAGGTTGCCGGAGTCCAGCGCTTTGGCGATGGCGTCGACCGCGGCGGCGATCTGCTCCTCATCTGAGGGGCCGCTGGTGGGCGAGGGGCGGGGAAGAGGGGAGGGTGGCACCGGGGCGGTGGGGGTGCGGATCGGGGTGGGGATCGGGGTCGCGGCGCGCCGAGCGGCAGTGGCCGCGGCGCCCGGCACCTCAGTGGCAGTGGCCGTCAGCCCAACGTCGCCGCAACCGGCGAGCGCCAGGCCAGCCAACAGGAACGCCGCCGCTAGCAGCCTGCGCCTCACCCGCGCTGATCCATGCCCACGGGTCTCCAGAGGGCATTGTAGCGGAGAGCGGTCAGCCGTCAGCGCCGGGCAGGCAGCGGATAGGTCGCCGTGGCCACTAGCGGAGATAGTCGCGCAGGCGCTTGGCGCGGCTCGGGTGGCGCAGCTTTCGCAATGCCTTGGCCTCGAGCTGGCGGATGCGCTCCCGGGTCACCCCGAACTCGCGGCCCACCTCCTCCAGCGTCCGCTGCCGGCCATCGTCCAGGCCGAAGCGAAGGGCCAGGATCCGGCTCTCCCGCTGGCTGAGCGAGCCGAGCACACTCCGCACCTGGTCGCGTAGCAGGCTCATCGTGGTTTGATCGAGCGGGGAGGCCGCGTCCCGATCCTCGATCAGGTCAGACAGCTCGCCATCCTGGTCGTCTCCAACGGGTGCAGCGAGCGACACCGGCTGCCGCACCGCCCGGCGCGCGTGCTGGACCCGGCCGGCAGCGCGCTCCACCTCTTCGCGCAGCGGTGAGGGGAGCCGGTCGTAGCGCGGGAGCGCGCCGCTGTCGAGGATCAGCCGCCGCCGGGCGGCCGAATCCTCGGGCGGCTCCCAGCCGATCTCCAGCACGATCGCCTGCTCGGTCTCGTCACAGAGCAGCCCCATCGCCAGCGCAATCTCGGCGGGGTGCGGATCGCGACCCAGGTCCTGGATCAGCTCACGGGAGACCTGGTTGAGCCGGTTGATCACCTCGGTCATGTGGACCGGCACACGGATTGTGCGCGCCTGGTCGGCCACCGCGCGGCCGACCGCCTGCCGGATCCACCAGGTGGCGTAAGTGGAGAACTTGAAGCCCCGGCGGTGGTCGAACTTCTCGACCGCACGCATCAGGCCCAGGTTGCCCTCCTGGATCAGGTCCAGCATCGCCAGACCGCGGCCAAGGTACTTCTTCGCAATGGAGACCACGAGGCGCAGGTTCGCCTCGGTGAGATGCCGCTCTGCCCGGCGAGCGCCGATCAGCACCTGGGCGAAATGGGCCTCTAGACTGAGCTCCTGGCCGCTCAACGCCGCTTCCATCGCCGCCAGGGGCGGCAGATGCCCGTCGTAGCGCTCCAGCAGCTCCAGCGCGGCAGGCGGCAGCAGCCGCGTTTCGACCGAGAAGTCGATCAGGGCCCGCCGCGCCTCGTCCAGGCTGATCTGGCGCTGCTGAGCAATCCGTTCGATGAGCTCGGGGTCCGGCACGTAGTCGATCCGGGCTCGGACCGCCGGCAGGCGGAGCAGCCCTGCTCGGCTGCCCTCGCCCAGCCGCTCCGCCAGCAAGCTCACGATATCGCCGGCCTCGACGAGCCGCGCGCAGAGGCCGATGGCAATGTCCAGCGCACTCGGCTCCCGGCCGATCACCTCGCGCACCAGCGCCTGCACGCGCAACAGCCCGGCGCGCTCTTCAATGCGGCAGGCGAGCTCACGCTCGTCGGCGGCGCTCAGCAAGTCCACTTCGTGGATCTCGCGGAGGTACGTCCGCAAAGGGTCGTTGGCGACGTCATCGTCGAGGTCGCTGGCGAATACATCCTGCAACGGCCGATCGGACCGGGGAACGACGTCCAACGCAAGGGCTGGGGACGCGAACATACACCGCTCCCGCCAAAAGCTGGGACACCAGGCCGCAATGCCGCTGGAGTGGCGCCACTATACGCGTTCGCCGCCCCCCGGTCAACAGGTTGTTGGACCGTGGCCGATTGTAGACGGCCGGCCGAGAGAGAACCACCCCATACCGGAGCGGGGGCGATTTGCGCTCCTGCGCGCGGGTTGGATAGAATAGCTGCGCCGTGCCGAAGTGGCGGAATTGGTAGACGCGCTACGTTCAGGGCGTAGTGGGAGTACTCCCGTCAGGGTTCGAGTCCCTGCTTCGGCACCTGTCCCTTCCCCCAGCCCGCCCTCGGAATGAGGGCGGGTTTTCGTCTCCCGGCTGCTCCGTCTCCTCCTCTGCTGCACCCCCTGACTGCGTCCACCAGCCGCGCGACCTGGCCTAGCGCCAGTGGGCGCGGACGGTAGGACGCGGTACGAGTATCGTCCCCGCTAGGGTGGTGGCGAAGGCGGACTGAGCCACTCTCCCCTTCTGGCCCCCAGAGAAATCGGGGCCACAAGGGGTACGACTTCCACGTGCTCGCGTAGCGCACCCGTCCGACCCGATCAGGTTCGCCTCGCGCGTTCTTCGCTGGTCAGCGCGATCATCGGTGGCCGCAAGCATCTCCAGGTCGTACCGACTGACTTATCTGGCATCCCGGCTGAGGGCGCGCGGGGGCTACTGGCCGAGGAAGGTGAGCACACCGTCGGCGATGCCGCGTGCCACCGCGTCTGGGTTGCCGAGTAGAACGTCGCGGTCGGCCGCATTGGTCAGGAAGCCGGTCTCGATGATCGCCTGCGGCACCCCGGGCGCCACGGCGTGGCAGTAGCGGCGGGAGTTGAAGGCGTAGTAGTAGAGCATCCGTCGACTGATGTGCGCGTCGTCACGCGGCAGTCCGGTGGCGGCGCTGTAGGCTGCCTCAAGCGCGGCGACGAACTGGTCGTCTACCGCAGGGATGGAGCTGAAGCCGGGGCGGGCGATCTTGAAGCCGCGCGTTTGCCCGGTTGGGTCACCGTCGACGTGAATGGCGAGGAACGCGTGCGCCTGATAGCGCGGCGGCACGGTGGCGGGCAGGAGGTCGACCTGGACGCCGGCCTGCTCCAGCAGCGCCCTGGCCCGCTGTGCCAGGTCCAGCGTGACCTGCCACTCGGCCTTGCCGCCACCGCTGGTGCCCTGCTGCAGGCGCCCCAGCTCGGGCGGGGCCTCCTCGGTGCGCCAGTGGCCGGCCTGGAGCCCAACGCGCTTGGGGCCGGGCGGGTTCCAGCGCGGGGCCGGGGGCAGCGGGGCACGGAACGCGCGCCAGAACGCGGCTGCGTTTGGATCGCCAGGCGCGGGGAGCGGGACGAGCGGCCCTGACTCGCAGGGCGCCGCGGCGTCGCCTGGCCCGTTGCCGGCAGGACTGGTGGGCTGTTCCACCACGGCGCTGGCTGTTGGGGACCGCGCCGGGACCTCGGCGATCGTCGAGGACGGCTGGGCAGCCGGGGGCGTGGGTGCCGCCGGCACGGTGGGCGGCACTGGCACCGTGGCCGGCGCGGAGCGCTCCGTTTCCGCCGCGCGGCTCTCGCGCGTGGGGCCCGCCTCTGGCCGCCCTACGGCGGGGGCTGTCGGGGGCCCCACGCGACCCGTCGCGTGGGGTGCCCCTGTCGGCGCGGGCGTCGCGGTCGCGGCGAGCGCGGGAACCGTCGCCATGGGTGTCGCTTCCCCCCCGCCGGGTGTCGGCCGGGCGATCTCGGGAGCGCGGGGGCCGCAGGCGAGCGCCGCTGCGGCCACGAGCAACAGGACGAGCCACAGGCGCAGCATCGGAGCGCATGCTACCAGCGCCGCCGCCAGCGCGGCGGAATTTCTCTGCCTGTCCGCTCGCCCGCGGTGTCCTGGCGCCGCCTGCTCACCGGGGACACTGCGATCAGTATCGATCTGCCCATCGCGCCAGTGTGCGCCTGCCGCTTCGGCTGGGAGCGGGCCTTTATGGAGAATTTATCTTCAAAAAGGTGTGGTGGATGGTCGAGGCCTATAAGTTGCCTGTAGGAGCCACTGATTGACGCCGGAGTGTTGCAGGACCCCGGCTCCCGCCTGCCCCGGGCCGCCTCGGGCCGGGCAACACCACAGGAGGGCATAGGGGTTGCGAGTCTGCCTGGCTTCTCTCCACCCAAGGGTTCTCAGCGGCCAGATCGATAGTCTCACCGGCCTGGGGCGGGCGCTCGTTCGGCGCGGCACTGAGGTGACACTGGTCGCTCCATTTGACACCGGCGCGCTCCTTAACGGAGCCTTGGCCGAGCTGGACACCGGGCCGACACGGCTGCTGCCCGCGGCCCGGCAGATGCTCGGCGCCATCCCGCGGGTGGTACAAGCATCCCGCGGGTGCGACCTGGTTCACCTGGCGCTCCCTACCCCGGCATTCGGCTGGCTGGGGAACGTCGTGCAGGCGCGTGTCGCGGCTCCGGTGCTCGTCGGCTTCGAGGGCCACCTGGTGGATACGCGAGAGCTCTTCAAGGCCCGGCGGCGCTCGCGCGCCTGGCGCAGCCTGCTCATCCTCTGGGCGGTCAACAATCGCCTGTTTGGTCGGCTGCGCCCGTACCGCTGCCGGGCCTACGTGGTGAGCAGCCACTACCAGCGCGACGAGCTGATTGCGCTGGGCGCGCCGGTCGATCGGGTCGTCGTTCTGCCCAATATGGTCGAAGAGAGCAAGCTCGCCGGCTGCGCCCCGCGCGTGGCGCGCCGCTGCCTCGGGCTTCAGGATGGCGTGCCCGTCGTCGGCTACGTGGGCCATTTCAACGACGGGAAAGGGGTCGACGTGCTGGCTGCAGCGTTTCGCGCGCTATCCGAGCGACTACCGTCGGCAACGCTCGCGCTCGCCTGGAGCGGGCAAGGAGACCCGAGGCCGATCCAGCAGCGGCTGGCCGGGCTCGAAGCCCGGGTGACCTGGCTGCGCAAGGTCCATGTGGGCACCTTCCTGTCCGCCATCGATGTCCTGGCGCTGCCTTACCGATCGACGGCGGGCCAGGCCGCGTTTCCGTCGCTGCTGTTGGAAGCGCTGCACGCCCGCCGGTCCCTGGTCACCACCGACCTCCCGCTGCTGCGCGAGGTGACGTCGCTGGGGCCGGTGGCGCTGAACTGTCCGCCCGAGCGGCCCGATCTGCTCGCCGAGCGGCTGGAGCTGCTGTTGCGTTCCGAGGAGCAGCGGCGGGCGATGTCGGAGGCACAGGGTTGGGTGGTGCAGACGCACTTCGCATCCCAGGCCCTGGTGCAGCGCTACGAGCAGCTCTACACCTCGATGCTGGAGGTCAATGATGTCGCTCGGCTGGCGGCCTAGGCGGCCACACAGCGTATCGTTCGCGCGGGCCGCGCTGGCCGGCGCGGCCCTGGGCGCGCTGCTGGGGATCCTGGCGGCGACCGGCGAGGTGGTGTGGGTGGCCTGGTCGGTGCGCGGCGCCGGCTTCCGCCCGGAGCTACTCCTCTATGGCGCCGTCATCGAGGGTGGGCTCGGGCTGGCCGTCGGGCTCCTTCTCGGCCTGGTCTGGAGTGTGTGGAGCGCTGGTCGTGTTCAGGCGCGTGCTCGGGTCGGCCTGGTCGTGAGGGAGGCGTCTCCGGCGGCCGGACCGACGTTGACGCGTCGCGCGGCGCTGCGGCTCGGGCTGGCGCTCGCCTCGGCTGGCGGGCTCGGGGTCCTGACGCTGGCCTGGGCCACCGACGGGCGCCGGCAGGCCGCCTGGGCGCAGGCCGCCCCGGCCCGGCTGGCCAGCCGGGCGGATGGCCCGCCGAACATTCTCCTGGTCACGCTCGACACGGTGCGGTCCGATTACCTGCGCGTCTACGGCCATCCGTCGATCCAGACGCCGAACCTGGACCGGCTGGCGGCGCAGGGCGCTCGCTTCGACCTGCAGATCGTGCAGCAGCCGCAGACAAATCCCTCGCATGCCAGCATGTTCACCGGCATGTACCCATCCAGCAGCGGCGTGCGCGTCCACATGGTGGACACGCTTCCCGCCAACCTGGATACGCTCGCCACGCTGCTGAACGGGGCCGGATACGCCACGGCGGCGCTGTATAGCTGGCTGAGCTTCGATCCCCAGTACTGCCAGTTCCAGCGCGGGTTCCAGGTCTACCAGAACGTTGCGCCGGGTGGGCCCGCGGCGCTGGACAATCCTATCGGCAAGGAGGTGGCGGCCGACTACCGGGTCGCGCGCGAGTATCTGCTCCTACCCAAGATGCTCAACCAGGCGACCGGGGTGCAGCAGCGGATCGAGGAGATCGCCAAGGGGCGGGCTGATCTGACGACCGACGCGGCGATCGCGCAACTCCAGGCAGTGCATGGCCAGCCGTTCTTCCTCTGGCTGCACTACTTCGATCCGCACTATCCCTATCAGCCGCCGGCGGAGCTGGCAGACCAGTACGACAGCGGCTACAGCGGGCCGATCGACTCGAGCATGGCGACCGTTGACGCGATCGACTCGGGCGCGCTGGTCCCGCGCGGCGCTGACCTGCGGCGGCTGGTCAGCCTGTACGAAGGGGAGCTCACCTTTCTCGATCTCCACCTCGGGCGGTTGCTCGCCGCGCTCGATACGCTGGGTCTGGCCGACACCACGGTCATTGCCGTCACTGCCGACCATGGCGAGGCGTTCGGGGAGCACACACAGGAGATCGTTGGCCCGCCCTTCTTCCATCCCCACAGCCTCTACAACACCGAGCAGCGCGTGCCACTGCTGCTGCGCTATCCACCGCTGATCCGTCCCGGCACGGTCGTCTCCGTCCCGACGCAGGCGATCGACCTCTTCCCCACCCTGCTCGAGCTGGCCGGCGTGCCGGTGCCGGCCCAATCACAGGGGCGCAGTCTGCGCGGTTTGCTCGACGGCAGCGACGACGGGCACGACCGGGCCGCCTTCTCCGCGCTGGCAGACTACACCTTCACCTCGGTGACGGTGCCGGGCTGGAAGTTCATCCTGAACAACGCCAGTGGCCATCGGCAGCTCTTCGACCTGCAGGCCGACCCGAACGAGACGCACGATCTGGCGGGCGCCCAGCCGGATCTCGCTCAGCGGCTGGCCGAGCAGACGCAGACCTGGATGAAGGCGGTGGGAATCTCGTGAGCATCAGCAGTCGTACGGCACTCGCCTGGGCGCCGCGCTGGGTGATCCTGGCCGCCGGCCTGCTCGCGGCCGTATTCCTGGCGATTGGCCTGGCCGTGAGCTGGCAGCTCGTCCAGACGGCCGGCTGGTCGAGCGGAGGTGTGAGCTGGCTACCGGCCATGGCAGCGCTCGGCGTCGGCAGCTACACGCTGCGATTCCTGCGCTGGCACCTGCTGGCGCGCCGGGTGGCGCCGCGGCTCTGGCTGCGTCCCAGCCTGCGGATCTACATGGCGGGGTTTGCGATGGGCCTGACGCCGGGGCGAGTCGGGGAGTTTTGCAAGTTCGCGCTGTTGCGCGACGAGACCGGCGTGCCGGAGGCGCGGAGCGCCTTCGTCTTCCCGCTGGAGCGGGCGACCGAGGCGACCAGCTTCGCCGGGCTGGCGGTGGCCGGGGCCGGGCTCGGGCATCTCGGGCTCGGCCGGCTGGGTCTGGGAGTGCTGGGGGCAATCGCCGCACTGCCAGCGCTGGCGCTCATTGGTCTGGTGCTCCACCGGCGCCGCGGAGGGGTGGCGGCCCGCGGCGCCTGGCTGCGGCAGATGACGCACGGTATCCAGTCACTCGTGAACCCGGGAGCGCTCCTGCTGGCGCTGCTCTGCGCGCTGGCGGCGCGGTGCTGTGACGCCCTGCTCTTCTGGGCAGCCGCGTCCGCGGTGGGGGTGCCGCTCCCGCTCGCCGGGGCGGCGCTCGCCTTTGGCCTGGCGGGCCTGGCTGGCGGGCTCCTGCTGCTGCCCGCGGGCGTCGGTGCGGTCGAAGGCTCGCTGGTCGCCACCGCCGCGGCGCTGGGCGGCGATCCCGCCAGCGCGCTCGTCGCGGCGGTGCTGGCGCGCTGCCTGACGCTCTGGGTCTGGGTCCCGCTTGGGCTCTGGTTCGCCTTCCGCGCGTCGACGCGCCCGGCGCTGGTGCAGCCATGATGACGCGCCGCGCTGATGTTCGGCCAGGGCAAGCCGCGGTCGGCGCTGGTGCGCTTCTGGCGGCGAAGCGCGGATTCTATCGCCAGCCGGAGGTGGCAGCCAGCTACGACGAGCAGCGCTTTGGGGGGGCCAGCGGCGCCTACGTCAACGCCCGCGAACTCCGGCTCGTCGCAGCGCTCTTGCCTGCCGCCGGAGTGGTGGCGGATGTGGGGTGCGGAACGGGCCGCGCGCTGCCGGCGCTCCGCCAGCGCGCGCGCTGGCTACTCGCCTTCGACGCCTCGCTCCCGATGCTCCAGGCGGCGGCGGGACGGGGCGCCGACCGGCTGGTGCAGGCGGATGCCTTCGCGCTCCCCGTGGCGGCTGGCGCCTGCGATGCCGTCACCTGTATCCGGCTGCTGTTCCACTTCGACGACCCGGTGCCGCTGCTGCGCGAACTGCGACGGATCACCCGGGTCGGGGGGACGCTGGTGTGCGATACTTGCACCTGGTCCCCGCGGGCGCTCCTCCCGCTCGACCGCCGACACTGGGGCGAGCGGGTCTTTCCGATCAGCCGGGCCCGCTTCCGGGCCCTGGCGCAGGCGGCCGGCTGGCGCGTGCGCGCCGAGCGCCCCTGCTTTCTCCTCTCCCCGTACCTGTACCGGCGGCTGCCGCCGTGGGCGGCACGCGCGCTGGAGCGGCTGGAGGAGGCGCTGCCCTCCGCGTTGCTCTGCCGTGTATTCTGGGCGCTGGAGGCCGCGGAGCCCGAGCCGATGGCGACGTGACCGGCCGGCTCGCTCAGCCGGGTCGCTGCCGCCACACCGGGTCGGAGGCCGGCGGCCCGGGCGGGGGGTTGGGGTCCAGGACCAGCGGCGGGCGGGGCGACTGGCTGAAGTCGAAGTCTTGCAACAGATTGCCGAGCTGGGGCGCGTTCTCGCGCCCCGTGGGACGGGGGTCCGGCCGCCCGTCAGTGGCGGGGTCCAGCCGCTGGCTGCCGAGGAGAGGTCCTCGATGAGCTTCAGGAAGGCGTCGAAGCTCAAGATCTGATGGTCGATGGAGCCGCGCCGAGCGTCGGGGCTGATCATCAGCCCCGGCACCCGCAGCCCGTAGCCGTTCTGGTTGACTGTGGGTGGCACGACGTGGTCGTAAAACCCGCCCCAGTCGTCCCAGGTGACAAGGATCGCGGTGCTGTTCCAGTTCGGCCCCTGCATGATGGCGTTGATCAGCCCGGTGACGTAGGCCTGGCCGGCGTGGATCGATGATGGCGGGTGCTCGCTGTGTGGCTCGTCCGGAACGATCCAGGCGACCGCCGGGAGCGTGCCATCTCGCGCCGCCTGGTAGAAGCGCGAGATCGGCTGAATGTTGCCAACCTGGTGGTCGTCGTGCACCGTCTGGAAGCGGGGCAGCGGGCTGACGAGCGTGTCGAAGTCGGCGCGCTGGGGCTTGGCCTGGCAGGCCATGCCGTCGTCGGTGCAGTCTGGCTGGGTGCCTTCGGCGACGTAGTAGGCCCAGCTCACGTTCGCTTTGCGGAGCAGGTAGGTCAGGTCGGTCCAGGCGTAGGGCTGCGCCGCCGGGTCCCCGCCCGTGCTCCCGTCCCGGATCGCCTCGACGTCCTGGATCTCGTTACGGCAGGTGGCCGAGGCGCTGGTGCGGCAGCGGGCCGACCAGGCGGAGACCAGGAACAGGTGCGAGGGCAGGCTCCAGGAGGCGTTCGGCTGGAACAGATGGTCCAGGAGCACGAACTGCCGAGCGTAGGTCCAGTAGTTCGGGATCTCGCGGGCATCGTGATAGCCCATCACGTCCGCAACGCCGCCGGGACGCTCGCAGGCGAGCTTCACCGCAGCACCAAGACAGGCCCGGCGGCGGCTATCGTCCTGCTGACGGATAAACCCGTCCATCTTGCCGCCATCGATGTCCGCCGCGGCGTCTACGGCCGAGTGCGGCCCGCCCTCTTCGACGTCCTTGGGATTGTGGAACGGCCGGACGCAGCTCTTAGTCTGCGGGTCGGGCACGCACACTGCTGGCTGGCCGCTGGCGTCCAGCGGGATGCCATCGGCGCCCGGGAAGAGGCCGAAGTAGTTGTCGAACGAACGGTTCTCCTGAATGACGACAACAACGTGCTTGATCTTGTCGTGCGGGCACGGCGGGGCGGCAGTCGCGACCACCGGCGGGGCGGGCGTGGTTGTTGGGGACCCGGGCGCGCGCTCGGCGGATTGAGCCGTATGGGCCAGCGCCGCCGGCGCCCGGGCCGTCTCGTCGGTGGCGCCGACGAGACTCGCCGGTTGGGATGGTGTACAGGAGGACAGGAACAGCATGGCAGCGGCGGCCAGGAGCGCGGCCGTCCGGCCGCGCAGGGATGGGGAGGGGGACAAAGGAAGAGATCCCGGGCTTTTTCAGCGTGCGCATTGCGCGGCTTTCACCCGGCTGGACAGGGCTCGGCCGCGTGGCGGCAATGATGGCCTACTCGCGCCTGTCCGGACAAGGCATCTCGATCGGGGCCACTGGCGGGAGCGGCCGCCTGCCCGGGGTTGAGGCAGGAGGAGCGCCCCGGTAGCATGACCTGCAGGAATGGCCCGGCGAGCAACGGGCCGTGGGAGGCGATGCGCGTGGAGCGGAACCTGGCCCTGGATGCCCCGCCGCTGGCATTCGTGGAGCTGCCCGGAGTTCGAATGGCCTACCGCGAGTGGGGGCGATCGGACGCCGCCGAGGCGGTGGTGCTGATTCACGGAATCACCAGCTCGTCGCTGAGCTGGGTGCGCGTGGGGCCCGCGCTCGGCCGGCACGCCCGCGTGATCGCGGTGGATCTGAAGGGCCACGGAGACTCGGACCGTCCGCCGGCGGGGTATCGGATTCAGGATCAGGCCGCGGAGGTGGCGGCGCTCTGCGAGGTGCTCGGGCTGCGCCAGCCGGCGGTCATCGGCCATTCCTGGGGCGGTGCCATTGCGCTGGTCCTGGCGACATCGACCGACCGTGTCAGTCGCCTGGTGCTGGAGGACCCGGCCATCGACCAGCGCCGGCGCACGCCCGAGCAGCGGGCGCAGACGCGGGAGGACTACGCCGCCACGGTAGGGCTGGACTACGAGGCCGCGCTGGCGCTGGCCCGCGCCAACCTGGCGCTCGGCTGGACAGAACAGGATGTGGCGGGCAAAGCGGACGCGGCGATGAAGGGGAGCCCGGCCGCGGTGCGGGCAGTCTTCGACGAGAACGAACCCTGGGACTTCCGCGACCGCCTGGTCGAGCTGCGCTGCCCAACGCTGCTGCTGCTCGCGGAGCCCGAGCGGGGCGGGATCGTCAGCTCCGAGGCGGTGGCGCGGGCGCGGGCGAACCCGCGTATCCAGGTGGCCACTGTGCCCGGCGCCGATCACAACATCCATCGCACCCGCTACGGCGCCTTTCTGGCTGCGGTGGAGGCGTTCCTGGCGCCTGCCGCCGACTGAGATCTGCGCTCGTTGCCCCGGTCCTGGCCTCGGCCCCGAGCAGGTGTGGGAACAGGCTGGGCACCTTTGCGGAATCCTGCTGCCCTCGCCACGCCTGCGGACGCAGGGTGTGGCATACCCCGGCGGCCGCCGGGCAATGTCGCCCTCCCCGCCAGGGGGCGCTCGCTGCCCGCCGGCTCACACCAGCCGGCCAATCCGCTGGCCTTCGTAGATGGCGCTGTCGATGTGGCGCGGAGACAGACAATCGCCGATCCGGTGCAGTTCGTAGCGGCCGGGCCGTCCCTTCAGCGCTCGGTACAGCCCGTCCTCGGGCAGCGCCGGCAGCGCCAGCACGACGGTCTCGACCGGCGCAATAGCGAACTCCCAGCCGGCCAGCGTGTGGTAGGCGATGACCTGGCCTGGCTCGATCCGGCGCACCCAGCTTGTGGGGGTAAACACACAGCGCTGCTCTGCCAGGCGCTTGAGCGCCAGCGGCAGGGTGATGACGTCCACGTGGTCGCCCGGGTAGAGCGCTCGGGTGAGAAGCTGCACGCGCTTGCCCTGCCCGAGCAGGAAGTCAGCCACGCCCAGCCCGCTGAGGTAGCCCTCGCCATCCAGCACCAGGACGTGCTCGCCCACCTCCACTGCGCCGGCCAGCACCGCCCGGGCATCCACCACGTGTGGCAGCTCCCCGCCGGGTACCTGCAGTGAGGCTGGGCGGGAGCCGGTCGCCAGCACCACCACCTCCGGCTGGAGCGCCTCCACCAGCTCCGGCGTCGCCTCCGTCTCCAGGCGCACCTCGACCGGGAGCTTGCGCACCTGGCCGATCAGCCAGCGGGTGATCCCAGCGAATTCGGCGCGCCCCGGGATGCGCGCCGCCAGCGGCACCTGCCCGCCCAGCGCGCCGGCGCGCTCCAGCAGCGTCACCCGGTGCCCACGTGCAGCCGCCACCCGCGCCGCTTCCAGCCCGGCCGGTCCCCCGCCCACCACCAGGACATGCCGCGGGCGCGGCGCGGGTGGGAGCTCGGCCCATTCCTGCTCCCGCCCGATCAGCGGGTTCTGGACGCAGGTGATTGGATCCCCGACGAAGATGCGCCCCAGGCAGCCCTCGTTCGCCCCGACGCAGACGCGGATGTCGTCCAGCCGCCCCTCCTGCGCCTTACGTGGTAGGTGCGGGTCCGCGATCAGCGCCCGGGTCATCGCCACCAGGTCGGCCTGTCCCTCCTCCAACACCTGCTCCGCTTGCTGTGGGGTGAGGATGCGCCCTACCGCGACGACGGGGACGCTGACGACCTCGCGGATCGCCGCCGCCAGCGGGACGAACGCCCCGGGGGCGATGTAGAGCCCGCCGTAGTGCGTCGCCTTGGACACCAGGTGCGCGTCGTTGCCCTGCGAGACGTCGATCCAGTCCACCAGCCCGCTGGCATCCAGGAGCTGGGCGATGCGCTGGGCCTCGGCCAGGTCAATCCCGCCTTCGATCAGCTCCGAGCCACTGATCCGCACCCCTAGTGTGAAGTCCCGCCCCACCTCCCGCCGCATCGCCTGCAGGACCTCAAGGGGGTAGCGGACCCGGTTCTCGGTCGACCCGCCATACTCATCGGTGCGCTGGTTGTAGCGTGGGGACAGGAAGCTGGTGAGCAGATAACCGTGGCCGAGCTGCAGGATCACCGCGTCCAGGTCCCCCTCGCGGCAGCGTCGCGCCGCCGTGGCGAACGCCTGGGCAATCTCCGCCAGCTCCTCGCGCTCCAGCACCTGGGGTGTCTGGCGTTCGGCCTCGTTGGCGACCGGGGAGGGGCCGACCAGCGGGGCGGCCTGGAGGCTGGCGTTGCCCATCGCCCCGAAGTGGCTGAGCTGCGCCCCGATCCGTCCTTCGAAGCGGTGCACCGCGGCGGCGATCTGGCGGTAGATCGGGATGATGCGCTCGTCCACGTTCGCCATCAGGTTGAGGTAGCCGTGGGTCCGCACCACGTTGGTGGCGCCCATGAACTGGAAGCCCACCCCACCCCTGGCCTTCTCCGCCTGGTAGAAGATCTCGCGCTCGTCGTGCAGGGCGTCGCGCACGTACCCGGAGGCATGAGGCGTGCTGACGATGCGATTGCGCAGGGTAAGCTGGCCAACTCGGATCGGGCTGAACAGGCGCGGGAAGGGGGTACTCATGGGACGCGGCCTCGGGTGTGGATCGGCGAGATGGTACCAGGGCGGACGCGACGGCAGCCGGCAAGCGCGGCCCAGGCGACAACGCGGGGAGCTGGCTTGCGTCAGGGCGCTCGACACGCTCGCGGGCGTGCGCTAGGCTGAAGGGCGGCCGATCTGGCGCTCGCACATGGGAGGGAGTCCCACGCCTGGACGCATGGCCCCTCGAGAAGTGCCCGCGGGAGATTGGGTCGAGGACAGCGTGGCTGCGCTTCGCCTGGCGGCATGGTACCTGGCGGCGAGCCTGGCGCTCACCGTCCTGGCGCTGCTGGCTGTGAGCCTGCTCGTGCAGGAGCAGCCAGCGCGGGGTGTCGCGGTATTCCCAGCCACCTCGGATCCCCATCTGGGCCGGCTGGTCGCCCGGGTGCGCGCGGTCGAGCTCCCGCAGCTTTCGCCGGCCCAGCCGTGCGTGTCTGATCCCAACCGCCGCGTCGGCCCGGTGACGGGCGCCGAGGTGTGGGTGTTCAGCCAGGCGGAGCCGCAGGTGCTGGCGGCGCGGGAATGGACCGACCGTAGCGGCGAGGCGCGCTTCCTGCTCGCCCCTGGAGACTACTGGGTAGGGGTGCCGGCCGGCGACCTCCCCGGCTATCCGGGAGTGCACACCGCGATCGGCACGCTCCCGAGCGGCCAGGCGGTGATCGCGGGGGGTGGCGTTCGGGTGGAGCGGCCGGACGGAGCTCCGGAGAGCGCCATTCGACTGGACATCGAGTTCTACCGCCAGGTGTGCATCGGCCCGCTGGAGCTGGTGGTCGCCGAGTGAGCCCGCCTGGGCGCAGTGAGAGGCCCGGTGTCCGCCTGGCGCCGTGGCTCCTCCCGTCGCGGCGTGGGCGCCAGCCTGTTCACTGGCCGAGCGCGCGCATTTCGCGCGCCGCGCTACACTGCCTGCTCAGTGAGCGCGGCCGGGAGCACTCCGCCGCGGCGAGGCGAGGTGCGGCGGATGCTGAGTCGAGTTACCGTCTCGGTCCTGGGGCTGGGGCTGGAGGCGATCGTCCAGGAGATGGGGGAGGTGCTGCTGCGCACCTCGTACTCGCAGATCCTGAACTCCAGCCGTGATTTCTCGACCGCTATCTGCGATGCCCAGGGGCGGCTGGTGGCCCAGGCCGAGCACGTCCCGATCCACGTCGGGGCGATGCCTTACGCCGTGGAGTCCATCCGTGCCTTCTTCGCCGACCGGATCCGGCCCGGAGACCTGTACCTGCTCAACGATCCGTACCACGGCGGCAACCACCTGCCAGACCTCACCGCGCTGCTGCCAGTATTCGTCGGGGAGCGGCTCGCGTTCTGGTCGATCAGCCGGGCGCACCAGAGCGACATCGGCGGCGCCACCCACGGGGGCTACAACCCGGCGGCGACGGAGATCTGGCAGGAGGGGCTGCGGATCACCCCGCTCAAGTTGCGGGACGCGGGCGCGCTGCGCGACGACGTGCTGCACCTGGTGGCGACGAACGTGCGCCATGCCCACGACTTCCTGGGCGACCTGCGGGCGATGATCGGCGCGGCGCACGTCGGCGAGCGGCGGCTGCTGCGGCTGGCGGACGAGTACGGGGCCGACACCCTGGCGGCGGCGGTGGACGAGGTTCTGGACAGTGCCGAGCGCGAGGCGCGTGCCTGTATCCGTGGCTGGAAGGACGGTGTGTTCCAGGGTGAGGCGGTGCTGGACGACGACGGCCACGGGATCACCGACATTGCAATCCGCGCGACCGTGACCAAGCAGGGCGATGGGCTGACGGTGGACCTGACCGACTCGCACCCCCAGGTAATCGGCTTCGTCAACTCGTCGTTCCCCAACACTATGTCCGCGGTACGCATGGCGCTGGCGTTCCTGCTCGATCCGCGCACCCCCAAGAACGACGGCATCTTCCGCCCGCTCAGCGTCAAGCTGAAGCAAGGCACCGTGGTCTGGCCGTTCCCGCCCGCGCCGGTGACGCTGGCGACCAATCACTGCGCCCAGGAGATCGCCGAGGCGGTGATCAAGGCGCTGGCCGGCTCCTGCCCGGAGCGGGTGATCGCCGGCTGGTCGCGCCGCTTCCGCATCGCTATCCGTGGTGTCGATCCACGCACTGGCAAGCCGTTCATCTGGCACATGTTCCACGCCCGGGGTGGCGGCGGCGCCTCGCCGGTGGGCGACGGCTGGGAGACGGCCGGCGAGGGGCAGGCGGTCGGCGGGATCAAGTTCGGCAGCGTCGAGGTGACTGAGACGCGCTTCCCGCTGTTCTTCGTCCGCCACGAGTTCCGGCCCAACTCTGCCGGCCAGGGACGCTTTCGGGGCGGGGTCGGCTCGGAGCTGGAGCTGCGGGTGGAGATCGCTGAGCCGGCGCGGGCGAACACCGCCGGCGACGGGGTGCGCCACGCGCCCTACGGGCTGTTCGGCGGCCAGGACGGCCTGCCCCATCGCTACCGCCTGCTCTCCAACAGGCAGACGCGGGAGCTGAAGACCAAGGAGGTCGGCATCCCGGTCCAGCCCGGCGACGTGTTCCTGATCCAATCCTCGGGCGGGGGCGGCTACGGCGATCCGCGCGAGCGCGACCCGGCTGCCCGGAGGCGCGACCTGGACAACGGCCTGATGACCGAGACGGGTTGAGGAGCGAGAGGGCGCGATGTATCGCATCGGGATCGACGTCGGCGGAACGTTCACCGACCTGGTGGCGGTGAACGCGGCCGGAAGGGTGACCCTCGCCAAAGCGGCCACCACGCCGGCGGACCCTTCTCTGGGCGTGATGGAAGGGCTCGGCTTGCTCGCCACCGAGCTGGGCCGCGACCTGGCGACGCTGCTCGCCGAGACCGAGCGGATCGTCCACGGGACCACGGTGGCGACCAACGCGCTGCTCGAGCGGAAGGGCGCCCGGGTGGGGCTGCTAACTACCGAGGGACACCGCGACGTGCTGGAGATGCGCGAGGGGCTGAAGGACGACCGCTACAACGTCCGCATGCCGCCCCCGCTCCCGCTTGTGCCCCGGGCGCTGCGGCTCGGGGTGCGCGAGCGGCTGCGCCACGACGGCACGGTAGAGATCCCACTGGACGAGGCCTCCCTGGCGGCAGCGATCCAGCGCCTCGCCGAAGCGAACGTCGAGTCTGTCGCCGTCTGCTATCTGCACGCTTACCGCGACGCCCGGCATGAGCGCGCCAGCGCGGAGCTGCTCGCCGCCCGCCTGCCACAGGCGTATCGATCACTCTCCTCTGAGGTGCTGCCGCAGATCAAAGAGTACGAGCGCGTCTGCACCACGGTGGTCAACGCCTACGTCGGGCCGCTGCTCGCCCGCTACCTCACCCGCCTCGCGGAGCGGCTGGCCGCGGCCGGCTACCGCGGCGAGGTGCTGATCATGCAGTCCCACGGCGGGGTGGCGCCGCTGGCGGACGCCGCCCGGGTGGCGGCCGGGGCGATCCTGTCTGGCCCGGCGGGCGGAGTGGCCGGCAGCCGCGCCAGCGCCCGGCTACTCGGGACGGGTGACCTGGTGTCGTTCGACATGGGCGGCACCAGCACCGACATCGCCCTGCTGGAGCACGGCGAGCCGCGGCTGAGCGGGGATCGCAGCGTCGGCGGGCACAAGGTGGCGCTGCCGAGCATCGACATCCACACCCTCGGCGCCGGCGGCGGCTCCATTGCGCGCGTCGATCCCGGCGGCCTGCTGCGCGTCGGGCCAGAGAGCGCCGGGGCCGAGCCCGGGCCCGCCTGCTACGGCAAGGGCGGCCAGGCGGCGACCGTGACCGACGCCAACCTGATACTCGGCTACCTCGACCCGGCCAGCTTCCTGGGCGGGCGGACGCCGCTCCACCCGGAGGCGGCGCTGCACGCGGTGGAGGCGATCGCCCGTGGCCTCGGCTGCTCTGCGGTCGAGGCCGCCGAAGGCATCCACCGCGTCGTAAACACCAGCATGGCCGAAGGCATCCGCCTCGTCGCCGCCCGGCGCGGCGTCGACCCGCGCCGCTTCACCCTGCTCGCCTTTGGTGGCGCGGCCGGCTTGCACGTCACCGCCGTGGCGCGGCTGCTGGAGATCCCCCGGGTGGTGGTGCCGCGCACCGCCGCGGTGCTGTCCGCCTGGGGCATGCTAGCGACCGACCTGCGCTACGAGCTGGTGCGGACGCACCTGGGCGAGGCGCGGCGGGTGGGCGCGGCCGAGCTGCGCGCGCTGTTCGCGGAGATGGAGCAGGAGGGGCGCGCTCGCCTGGCGGCCAGCTTCTCCGGGCCGGTCCACGTCCGCTGCGCGCTGGACATGCGCTACGGCGAGCAGATCTTCGAGATCACCGTCTCACTGGACGGCGTGGACGTGCAAGCACCGGACCTGGTGGAGCAGGCGGCGGCGCGCTTCCACCAGCGCCACGAGGAGCTGTTCACCTACAGTGCCCCGGACCAGGAGGTGGTCCTGGTCAACGCCCGCGTCGCCGTGGTCGGCGAGCTGCCGCCGCTGCCTACCGAACCGGAGACGCCCCGGGACGGCCGCCTGGCGCCACGCGGCAGCCGCCAGGCGTACCTCGGGGCCTGGCTCCAGGTGCCCGTGTACGACCTGGACCAGCTCCCGCCCGGAAGCGAGACACGGGGCCCGGCCCTGTTCGAATCCGCGACGACCACCGTGCTGGTCCGCCCCGGGGAGCGCGCCCTCGCCACCCCCAACGGCTGGCTCGAGCTGCGGCTCGACGGCGGCTAGCCGGGCTCAGCAATCACCGCCTTGCTAGACAGAGAACACCGGCTTGGGTGAGGCGACGTTGCTGGCATTCGGGAGGGCGAACAGCCCGTACCTGGCGTAGGGGCTGGTGTCGCCCACCTTGTCGTCCAGGCCCAGCCAGCACAGCAGGGTGGCGCTCGGCTCCACCCGCCTCGGAAGACCCGAGAGAGAACATCGGCCTGGTTGCGTGGAGCCTGCCTGGAACCGCAGGAACATGGGTGATACGAGGTGTATCCGCGCCTCCCCTGGCCTTTGGGTGGCAGGGCCAGCGCCTGGATATCGTACAGCCGAAGAGGGCGCGGCGTTCCCGGTGCCGCCGCGAGCCCTCCAGGGGCCAGTGGCCGTGGTCGCGAACGGGCTCTTACGGCTGCCCCTGGCTCGAACGTGTAGTCCACACTGCGGGAGTATCATGGCGCCGATTCGCCAGGGGGCAGCCGTAAGAGCCCGTGAGAGGGGACGCAGCGTGACGCGGGTGGTGGCGACGTGACCGGGGTGCAGAAGACCTTTGATAGTCCTGATGAGCCGCTCCACGCCCTCCTGCAGCACATCGACGAGGGCATGACGCAGCTCCCCGACTTCCAGCGCGGCTGGGTCTGGGATGACGAGCGGATCCGGGGGCTGCTGGCGAGCGTCTCGCTCTCGTACCCCATCGGCGCGGTGCTGATGCTCCAGGTGGGTGGCGCCGACGTCCGCTTCAAGCCGCGGCTCATTGAGGGTGTGGTGCTGGAGCAGCCGCCGCTCCCCGAGCGGCTGGTGCTCGACGGCCAGCAGCGGCTTACCTCGCTGTATCAGGCGCTGTTCTCGCGTCGGCCGGTCGGGACCCGCGATGCGCGGGGCAACCCGATCAAGCGCTGGTATTACCTGGACATCGTCAAGGCGCTCGATCCGCACGTTGACCGGGTGGACGCGATCGTCGGCGTGCCGGAGGACCGCGTGCTGCGGAGCTTCCGCGGCGAGGTGATCGCGGACTACTCCACGACCGAGCGGGAGTGCGCCGCCGAGCTGCTGCCGCTCCAGCACATCTGGGACACGTCTGCGTTGCTGAGCTGGATGATGACCTACCTGCAGGTCGAGCCCCAACGGATGGCGGAGCGGCTGGCGCGCTGGAACCGGCTGGTGGAGGAGGTCATTCAGCGCTTCCAGCACTACCAGGTACCGCTGATCATCCTGCGCAAGGAGACGCCCAAGGACGCGGTGTGCCAGGTGTTCGAGCGGGTGAACACCGGGGCGGTGGCGCTGACCGTGTTCGAGCTACTCACCGCCACCTACGCCATCGACGACCTGCGGCTGCGGGAGGACTGGGCGGCGCGGGAAAAGCACCTGAAGCACCACCGAGTGCTGGGGAGCGTGGAGAGCCCAGACTTTCTCCAGGTGGTCACCTTGCTGGCCACCTGGGACCGCCGCCGGAGCGCGCTCCGCGCCGGCGCGCGGCCAGAGGAGGCGCCTCCGATCGGCTGCAAGCGCAAGGAGATCCTGCGCCTGTCCGTGGGCGAGTACCGCGCCTGGGCTGAGCCGGCGATGACCGGATTCGAGCGCGCCGCGCGCTTCCTCCAGGAGCAGTGTATCTTTACTGCCCGCGACGTCCCCTACCGGGCGCAGCTCCTGCCGCTGGCCGCGGCGCTGGCCCTGCTAGGCGAACGTGCCGAGCGCGAGGAGGCGCGTCGGAAGCTGGCGCGTTGGTTCTGGTGCGGGGTGTTCGGCGACCTGTACGGGGCGGGGATCGAGGGTCGCGTCGCCCGCGATCTCCCCGAGCTGCTGGCCTGGATCGAGGAGAACGGTCCGGAGCCGTCGACCATCGCCGAGGCGCAGTTCGCCCCGGCCCGGCTGCTCGGGCTGCGGCGACGGAGCGGCGCGGCCTACAAGGGTGTGCAGGCGTTGCTGCTGCGCGCTGGCGCGCCCGACCTGTTGACGGGTGCGCCGATCGACGCGCAGACGTACTATCTGGACCGTATCGACCTGCGGCACCTCTTTCCTCAGGCCTGGTGCCGCGCCAACGGGGTGGATCCGCTGCGCTGCGATAGCGTGGTGAACCGCACCCCGCTCTCGGCCGCGACGGCGCGGCTGATCGGCGCCCGGCCGCCCAGCGCCTACCTGCCCGCGCTCCAGAAGCGGGCCGGGCTGGCCGAGCGGGCGCTAGACGAGCGCTTGCGGTCCCACCTGGTGGACCCGGACCTGCTGCGCGCGGACAACTTCGCCGTGTTCTTCGCGGTGCGCACCCGGGCGCTGCTGGCGGCGATCGAGCAGGCGATGGGCAAGCCACTGATCTACGATGCCCTCGTTCCCCCGCCCGAAACGCCAGCCGAGTACGAGGACGAGGAAGGCGACGCCGCGTAGCGGCCTTCGCCCGAGGGGCTCAGAGCAGGACGCGGGCGATCACGAGCGGGCCCTCCACCAGCACTTCCACCTGACCCTCCGGCTCGCCGCGCCAGTAGCGCCGGGCCCGCTCGGCCAGCTTTTCCAGCGTGTCGTGCTCGCGAAAGGTGTTGCCGAGTGTGTAGTCCGCGCGGAAGAGGCGGGCGCCGCCAACTGGCAGAACCTCATAGAGGCTGGCCTGGCGCCGGGTGCGGTGATACGCTCGTGCCACCTCCTCGCTCTCCCAGGTGAACAGGCACTGCGCCCGACTCGGCCGGTCGGGGAACTCGGCTACCCGGACCCACTCCAGCGCCATCTCGAGGATGGTCGCCGGCACTTCTGCGGTTGGCAGGGCGACGCACTCCTGGCCAGGCTGCTCGGGCGCTGCCAGCAGCGGCGCCTCCAGCACCCGGCCCCAGTAGCCGCCCGGCGTAACCACCTGGAGCTCGGCCAGCCCGGGCGGGCCGCTCCAGTACAGCCGCGTGGCGCCGGGCAGGTTCAGGCCCTCGCGCGTCTCGCGTGGCTGCGGTGGTCGGACCCTGACTCCCCCCACCATCGTGGTGGGTGTCGGCTCGATCGGCGGCGGACGCAGCGGCGGGAGCGAGCTGGACGAGGCCGGCCCTGCTGCCGGGGCCGGCGCGGCGACGGGAGCTGCTGGTGGGGCCGGCTGAGGAGTAGCCCAGCCGGCGGGCAGCCAGGCCAGGGCCCGCCGGGAGAGGGACACGGCCAGCGCCCCGAGCAGTAGCGCCAGAGCCAGGCTGCCAATGACGTCGCTCGGCCAGTTCAGCGCCGCGGCCACCCGGGCGATCCCCGCCAGCAGCGCCACCAGCAGCAGCGCCGCGCCGAGCCGCCGCTGCTGCCACAGCAGCGGCACGGCCAGCGCGCTCGCCAGCAGCACCTCCGCGCTCGGGAACGACGCGCTCGCCCCGTGCTCCACCAGCGGCTGGAGCTGTAAGGTGACGAACGGGCGGGAGCGGTGTACCACCGCCAGCAGCGCCGCCGCGGTCGCTCCGCCCAGCGCCACCGCGATCAGGGAACCGACGATTCCGCGCCGCCGCGCCGCCCGGCCGGGCGCCGGCCACCACCAGGCCAGCAGCAGCGCCAGCGGCACCAGGAGCACCAGCCACTGCGCTGCCGCTGCCACGACCCGCGCGGCCAGGGCGCTGCCGGCGGCCCACTCGTACAGCGCGCGCACCACATGCGCCTCAATGCTCCCCACGCGAACGCTCCCGGTTGTGTGATCGCCCCTCAGCTCGCGCCAGCGCTGCTCAGTGGCAGAGTCGGACCAGCCGCGACACGCAGTGGCTAATGATAGGTGTTTGGCGGCTGGAGGGGTGAGAGAAGCGCAGGCGCTCTCTCACGCGCGCCTGATACACTCGATGTGCGTGCTTGGGCTCGGCAGCCAACCCCGCAGGGAGTGCCAGGTGGTGGCTGCGCTCCGAACGGAGGGTACCACGCAGCATGATCAGGGCGGCCGCGTTTTCAGACATGATCATGCGCTAGGATGGAACCGACTACCGAGGGAGCGCCGCTTTACGGCGCTCCCGGTTTCCGGAGAGTACGGATCGGATGATGGCGAGCCGCACCGAGGTGGATGACACGGACCGGGGGCCGGTGCTAGTCGTCGATGACGAGAGCACGATCCGGTCGATCCTCTCGGAGTTCCTGGGTCTAGAAGGCTACCCCGTCGCCACGGCGGAGAACGGCGCGGAGGCACTTCATCTCATCGATTCGGTCCGGCCATCGGTCGTCCTGCTAGATATGCGCATGCCCGTGCTGGATGGCTGGGAGTTCGCGCGCCGGCTCCGACAGCGGCAGGTGCAGGTCCCGATTCTGGTCATGACCGCCGCCAAGGACGCCCGGAAATGGGCCGACGAGATCGGGGCGCAGGGGTGCCTCTCCAAGCCGTTCGAGCTGGAGGACGTGCTGGCCGCGGTCCAGTCCGTGATCGGCGACCCGCCCAACTAGCCGCTCCGGCTACTGCTGTGTCCAGTGCTGTCGCTGTGACCGCAGGACGCTGGCCTGCTCCGAGAACAGGTACGCAACGAGCGCGTCACGGTCGGCCATCGCGAGATTCGCGAACTGGCAGCCGATGCGATAGGGCAGCTCCCGCTCGGGTGAAGCCGGCCCCACCCGCAGCACGGTGGCCTCCAGGGTGCGTGTCTGCTCCCGCAGCCGCAGGGTGATCTGAAGCGTGGAGCCCACGGGCAGGCGTGTCCCCACGTCGCACAGCATCCCGCCAGCGCTCAGGTCCACAATGAGGATCTTCTTGATCTCCAGCGCCTTTTCGGGGTTGCCGCTCGGGCTCACCATCACGGCCCGAATCGGGGGTACGCCCATTCTGAGACGGAAATACTGCCTGCGCTCGTGAGACATCTGTGCTCCTGCCGAATCCTGCGAGCTGTCTCCTCCACCGAATCCGTATCGCCGCGCTGGATCGTGCAGCGGGAGCGAGCGAACCGGCTGGCCTGCGTGCGCCGCTGGGAGGCCATGGTGCCTGAGCCCTCTGCGAGAGATATTCGCCGCCCTGCCGGGATGGAAAAGGGGTGCGCCCACCTCAAGCGATGTGGCTGAGCATCCGACCCGGAGTGGTGGGATGTCGTCAAGGGCTGGCCACGCGGGCTGGCCCCGCCGCGTTGGTGTAACGCCGCCGTCGGCCACAAGATGGTGGGGAGGCGAGTGGGAGGCGCAGACTGATGAACCTCGATATGGTGGCCCGCACGATTCAGCTCGTCCTGGCGCCGGTCGTGATGGTGACCACTGCCGCGCTGATCCTCAATGGGGTGCTCGGCCGCTACTCGGCGGTCAACGATCGGCTGCGGGTGATGGCCCTGGAGCGGCTCGAGCTGCTCCGGACGGCGCCCGGTGATCCGCTCGCCCGGCAGCGGCTGGAGCTGATCGACGCGCAGCTTCCAGAACTGCTTCACCGGCACCGGATCATCCAGCAGGCAGCGTTCGCGGTCTACCTGGCGATGCTGGGATTCGTCGTGACGATGTTTGTCCTTGGGCTCGCGGTTGCCACCGCGGCCGCCGCGGTGGCAACCGCAGCGCTGCTGCTGTTCCTGGCTGGAACCGCGGCCTTGCTGGCTGCGCTCGTGCTCCAGGCGTTCGAGGTGTACCGCTCGCACCATGCGGTGTCGTTCGAGGTGGAGCAGGTGGCAAAGCTGCGGCTCTAGCGCACTGGCGCTGCCGCTGGCTCCGCTGGCTCGGAGGATCGCTCCGCAGGTCGGGCCTCCAGCGCGACGTCCCAGGCGTCGCGGACCTGGTTCTGCACCTCGTCCCAGGTAGAGCGCGTGTTCTGGCTCTCCCAGCCGCAGCGGAGCTCCGGCTCGACCTCTTGCCAGGATCGGCCCCGTTGGCCCCGGTAGGCCGGGCTGTGCGCCGCCTCCCAGCCGTAGGCGATGCTGCCCCACGCCCATGCCAATGGCGGCTCACGTCCCGGCGTAAGAGAATCGCCGCGTTTCGGTAACCTAACTCTTGACCGAGACAAAACGGAGGCGTCATACTCCGCGGACCCTTCTCCTCCTGAGGAGCGACGCGGAGTGCTCGTGACGATGTCTGTAGAGCTGCTAGCGGCCGGAGCCGGGCTGGCTGTGTACGTGGTGACGTTCTTGCTGGGCCGGGAGCTGGCCCGTGGCTTCGCCACCTGGCGAACCAACCGCAGGGACCGGCCTTAGCTCGGCCGAGGCGGGCGGAGATCCCCGCCCTCCCCGCAAGGCAGCTCGAGGCGATCGCAGCGTGAGGGCTGGTGATGCGGCTCCCTCTGGCGGCTCTGGCGTCGCTCATCGTCGGCCTGGCGGCCGGCTGCCAGCCCGTGCTGCCGGAAGGGCCGCGCGCGGCTGACACCCCGGCCGCAGGGCCGAGTGTGTTGGCCTCCGAGGTGAGCGAGACATCGGAGGAGCAGCTCCAGCGCCTGGGGCTGCACGTCGTGGGTCGGCTCGAATCAGACCTCACCCAGGATGGCGTGCCGGAGGAGATCGTCATCGCCGCGGCGGATGCCTGCGCCGCCTGCGACGTCCGCCGGGTGATCGTCTTCCATGCCGGCCGGCCGGTGCTGGATGTGGAAGCGCGCCTGCCGCGGGTTGTGCCGCTCCCCGGACGCTATGGGGTGAGCATCCGCGAGACGATCTCGGCAGCAGATAGTCCGCCCTGCTGCGAGGGCGACCAGGTCGCGCACGTATTCATCTGGGACGGGACGGCATTCGTTCCAGATCGCCGCGACGAGGCGCTGCGGGCGGGACTCACCCGGCAGGTCAACCGCTTCCTGGATCAGCTTGACCCGGCGGAGCGGCGCCAGATCGACGTGCTGGCGCTCGACCGTCTCACTCCGGCCGGCCAGCGGCTCCTGCTGGACTATCAGCAGCGTCTGGCCGCGGTCTGCTCCGCCGATGGCTTTGCGCTGCTGCGCGCCTACCGCCACTGGTGGCAGGGGCGGCTGGTGGGCGGCGAGACGGGACCGGTGCGCGAGCCGCTGCCCCAGCATCTGCTTGATCCGCGCGCTCTGGACCAGTTCGTCTCCCGCAGCCTGATGCGCGAGTAGCGCTGGCGCGGATCCCGTGCTCCAGACCTCGCGCCAGCAGGCGGGCGGCGCAGTTATGATGGCGATACCGCCGGTGGCGTAGCCACTGGCGGGGCAGAACCTGGCCGGCAAGGAGGAGCAGCAATGCAACGGGGTGGAACCATTCTCAACCCTCGGCTGGCAGCAGCCGTCGTCGGCCTGGGACACGGCCAAACGATCGTCGTCTGTGATGCCGGACTGCCGATTCCGGCAGGCGCGCTCATCCTGGACCTGTCGCTGGTGGCTGGCGTGCCCGGCTTCCTCCAGACGTTGGAGGTGCTGGCCGGGACGCTGGCTGTGGAGCAGGTGATCGTGGCGCGGGAGCTCGAGCAGGTCAACGCCGAGATGCAGCGCCGGGTCGCCGCGCTCTGGCCCGGCGTCCCGCTGCGCCAGGTGAGCCACGCCGAGCTCAAGGCCCTCGTCGGCGACGCCCGGCTGGTGGTGCGCACCGGCGAATGCAGCCCCTACGCCAACGCCATCCTGGTCGGCGGCGTCACCTTCTAGCCGAGGCCGCGCCACGCGACCACGGAGCAGCTCATGGCCGCCCGCGTGGCCGGGGTGGTGGGGGCGGGCTATACTCGCCGGGCTGCCCCGGCACGGGGCGCTGGGTTCTGGCGAGCGATGGCCGATTCCATTGTGGTGCTGGCAGGCGGGGTAGGCGCAGCGCGCTTCCTGGAGGGGCTCGTCCAGGTCGTCGCGCCGGAGCGTGTGACCGCGATCGTCAACACCGGGGACGACGCCGAGTTCTGGGGTCTGCACGTCTCGCCAGACCTGGACATCGTCACCTACACCCTGGCCGGGCTGGTGGACCCGGTGCAGGGCTGGGGACTGCGCGGCGATACCTTCGCAGTGCTCGAGCAGATTGGCCGCTACGACCGCGAGACGTGGTTCCGGTTGGGGGACCGCGACCTGGCGCTGGCGATCCATCGCACCGACCTGCTCCGCCGCGGAGTGCCGCTCTCCCAGATCACAGACCAGGCCCGGCGCGCCCTCGGGGTGCGGGTCCGGCTCCTGCCGATGACCGACCAGCCGGTGGCCACCCGGATCCGCACCCCGGACGGCTGGCTGCCGTTCCAGGAGTACTTCGTCAAGCGGCGCCAGCAGGACGAGGTGCTGGAGATTGCGTTCGCGGGTGTGGAGCAGGCGACGCCCGCGCCCGGAGTGATCGAGGCGCTGGAGCAGGCGGGAGCGATCCTGCTGGCGCCGAGCAATCCGCTGGTCAGCCTGGGGCCGATCCTGGCGGTACCCGGCATTCGCGCCGCGTTGCGCGCCGCCTCGGCGCCCAGGGTGGCCGTCAGCCCGATTGTCGGCGGGGCGGCACTGAAAGGGCCGGCGGACCGGATGCTGCGGAGCCTGGGCCACGAGGTGTCACCGGTCGGGGTTGCCCGGCTCTACCAGGACTTTCTGCACTATATGGTGCTGGACGAGCTGGACGTCGTGCTGGTCCCGGGGCTGCGAGCCCTGGGGCTGGAGGTGGTGGTGGCGCCGACGATCATGCGCGGTGCAGGGGAGAAGCGGGAGCTGGCGCGGCGCGTGCTGGCGGCCGCGGGGGTGGTCCGATGAAGCGTACCTGGGCCGTGGTGCCTGTCAAGAGCCGCGAGCGCGCCAAAGAGCGGCTGCGCGAGGCGCTGGCCGCCGAGGAGCGAGCCCTGCTGGTCACCGCGATGCTCGCGGACGTCCTGGCGGCGCTGACCGCTGCGCGCCTGGTTGCGGGTGTGGCGGTGCAGAGCACGGACCACGAGCTCCTGGCGCTGGCGCGCGGCTGGGGCGCCGAGGTGCTGCTCGAGTCGGCGGCGCTGGGCTACCACGCCGCGGCCGACGCCGCCGCCCGCCTGGCCGAAGCGCGGGGCTGGGAGGCGCTGCTGGTCCTGCCAGCCGACGTCCCCCTGCTCACCGCCCGCGATGTGGACGAGCTGATCGCGCTGAACGAGGCGCACCCGCGCGGCGTGGTGCTCTGCCCGGATCGCGCCCAGCGGGGGACCAATGCCTTGCTGCGCCGCCCCCCAGCCTGCATCGCGGCGCAGTTCGGGCCAGACAGCTTGCTCCGCCACCAGCAGGCGGCGCGTGCGGCTGGACTGACCTGCCGCGTCTGGCTGAACCCCAACCTCGCGCTGGACGTGGATACCCCGGATGATCTGCGGCTGGTGCTGGACCGCGGCGGCGGGCCGGCGACCCGGCGGGCGCTGGCGCAGCTCGGGATCGCCGAGCGCTTCCCCCGGCTGGCAGCGAGTGGAGCGGGACGGTGAGCGTGGCGGTCCGTGTTATTCCTGTGCGCAGAATCGGAGAGGTACACCCCGGCACCGACCTCGCCGCCGCGATCTGGACGGCGCTGCGCGATCAGGACGAACGCCTGGAGCCTGGCGATGTGGTCGTCGTCACGCAAAAAGTGGTCTCCAAGGCCGAAGGGCGACTTGTCCGCCTCGCCGACGTCGAGCCCTCGGTCTTCGCTCGCCGGTATGCCCAGCAATGGGGCAAAGATCCCCGCTACGTCGAGATCGTCCTGCGCGAGAGCCGCCGGGTGGTGAAGATGGACCGTGGGGTGCTGGTGACCGAAACCTATCACGGCTTCGTCTGCGCCAACGCCGGTGTGGATGAGTCGAACGTCGATGGCGGCGAGCAGGTGTGCCTGCTCCCGCTCGACCCGGACGCCTCGGCGGCGCGGCTGCGGGCGCAGCTCAGCCGGCTGGCCGGCGTCGAGCTGGCGGTGGTGATCTCGGACACCTTCGGACGCCCCTGGCGCAACGGGCTGGTCAACGTTGCCATTGGCGTCGCCGGCCTGTCCCCCATCCAGAGCTACGTCGGGCAGACCGACCCGTATGGCTACGTGATGCAGGTGAGCGAGATCGCCCTGGCCGATGAGCTGGCCTCCGCCGCGGAGCTGGTGATGGGGAAGATCGACCAGGTGCCGGTCGCGCTCGTGCGCGGCGTCCGCTATCAGGCCGGTCCGGGCAGTGGCCGGGATCTTCTTCGCCCCGCGGAGCGCGACCTGTTCCGCTAGCCGCGCCGCCGCCCCGTGCCGGTTGTAGGAGCATTGTGACGTTCCGGCACGTGGGAGTAACGTCGGCGTAATCGTCACTGCCCTACGCTTCTCTGATGGGCCATCCCACGGCCCATGATGGGGAGTGAGGATGCGACGACGGTGGCGCTGGGCGCGGCTCTGCGCGACGATCGGCGCAGCGCTCGCGCTCGTGGGCCCCAGCTTCGCCGGGGCGCGCGGAGAGGTGACGGAGATCGTGGTGAAGCCGGGCGACACCCTGGAGGGGTTGAGCCGCCGTTACGGCGTCTCGGTGAGCCAGCTCGCCCAGGTGAACGGGATCACGAACCCGGACCTGATTCGGGTTGGCCAGGTGCTCACCATCAGCGGCGCCCCGGCCGACGGCCCGAGCCCGGCGCCCAGCGCAACGCCGGCCACCGCAGACGCGGCGGCATCGGACGTGACTGTGGTGACGGTGAAGCCGGGCGATACGCTCTGGACGATCGCCCGGGCGCATGGGCTGAGTGTAGAGGAGCTGGCGCGCCTCAATCGGCTGCAGAACCCGGATACCCTGGTGGTAGGCGCCCGGCTCACGCTTCCGGCGGCGTCGCCCACGCCCGCGCCGGTGGCGGCGGCAGCGCTCCCCAGCTCCCCGATCGCCGGCCAGCTCGACAGCGCGGCGCTGAAGCATGGGGTGGATGCCACGCTGGTGCGGGCGCTGGCCTGGCACGTCAGCCGCTGGAATCCGGATGCCGGCAGCGAGGACGCGGCGCACGGGGTGATGCAGCTCACCCCGGCGACCCAGCAGTGGGTGCAGACGACCCTCCTGGGCAGGGCGCCCTCGGGCGACCCGGTCGCGGATAACATCGAGGCCGGGGTCACCTACCTGCGCTACCTGCTGGATCGGTTCGGCGACCAGTCGCAGGCGGTGGCGGCGTACCTGCAAGGCCCGGCGAGCGTGCGCTCGCGTGGAGTCAGCCCGGCGACACAGGAGCGGGTGCAGGAGGTGCTGGACCTGGCTCAGCGCCTCAGCGCGGCGGGGACTGTACCCGCGGCCGATCCCACCCCGGCGCCGGCGGCCACTCCCACCCCGTCACCCCAGCCGCCGGCCACCACTCCGGCCTCGGCCCGCGCGGGCCTGCAGGACCAGATCGAGGCGCTGCTCGCCCGCCAGCCCGCCGCGGTGGAGGTCGGCCTGGTTGGCCTCAACCTGGCGACGAACGAGCGGGTCGCTGTCTCCCCAGACGCCGTACTTCCCTCCGCCAGCGTCCTGAAGCTGGGGATTATGGTGACCCTGTACCAGGAGGCGAGTGACGGACACCTGACCTGGACGGACGCCGTGCGCCAGGACCTGAGCCGGATGATCTCGGTGAGCGACAACGACGCGGCGAACCGACTGATGGACCTGGTTGGCGTGGATCGGGTCAACGCCGTGCTCGAGGACTACGGGCTGCGCCACACCCAGCTCCGCAACCACTTCTCCTCCACCCGCAGCCCGGCGCAGCCGGGGGGAAACCTGACCACCGCTGCCGACATGGCGCGCCTGCTGCAGTTGCTTGCTACCGATCGGCTCGTAGACAGCAGGGCGAGTGCGGAGATGCGGGCGCTGCTCAGCACCACGGAGGACTTCAGTAAGCTCGCCCGGGCGCTGCCCCCGGATGTGCGGATCGAGCATAAGAGTGGCTGGTACCCGGGGGTGGCCAACGACGTGGGGATCATCCACGGGCACCGTGGCACCTACGTGCTGGCGGTGATGACGAGCGGCTCGACCAGCGATGAGGCCGGCAATCAGCTCATCGCCGACCTCTCCCGGCTGGTGTACCAGGCCTGGGGAGCGTAGGCGCGCTCCCGCGGGCGGAGGTGGGCTTTCCCGGCGCCGCGGCGTGCCGGCGGCTATACTGCTGCACACAGCGAGCGGAGCCAGGGATGCCGATCTACGAGTATCGCTGCGCCGACTGCGGCCGGCGCGCCAGCCTGTATTACCAGACGTTCTCCGCCGCCGCGGCCGCCGCCCCCGAGTGCCCTCACTGCCGCTCCAGCCGGCTGGACCGCCTGGTGTCGCGCGTGGCGGTGCATCGCAGCGAGGAAAGCCGCCTGGATGATCTGGCCGACCCGAGCAGCCTGGGCGACGTCGACGAGAACGACCCGAAGAGTGTCGCGCGCTGGGCGCGCAAGATGGGCCAGACGTTTGGCGACGAGCTGGGCGACGACTGGCACGAGGTGGTGGACCAGATCGAGTCGGGCGACCTGTCGGGCGAAGAGCCCGAGGGCGCCGGGCCGGCGGCGGGTGACGACCTGGACGCCGAGCTCTAGCGTCGTCGCGGCGCGATCGTGCCGCGAAGGGCCTGGCCGGGGTGCCCGAAGATGGCGGCCGGGCGGGCCATTTGGTCGTCCCTGGTGGCCCGAACAGTCCTTACTGTGGCTAGCAACGTTGCCAGATCATCCTGGTGTACGGCGCACCCGAGTCAGCCGCGATCCAGGGAAGGGTGAAGCGGCGGGCAGAGCATAAGCGCCAGGAGGCAGGCCATGGACGGCACCACGCCCACCCCCGCTGGAACCCGCAAGCCACGCCGCAAGGCCACGCTGAGCGTCCTCTCCCACGAAGAGGCCGACGCGCTGATCGGGCTGAACGAGCGGCTGCAGCTCGAGATCAACGGCTTCACGACCGCCGAGGTCAAGCGGCTGGTCTTCTGGAAGTGGCTGTACCGCACTGGCCGCGTCTCGGAGCGGCGCAGCGCCTGATCGCGAACACTTCGCCCCAGCACCGTTCCGACACCAGTCGCCAGTCAGTAGTGCGGGAGCTTGCGCCCCGCCCGGCCCGATACGGCCAGACACAACGAGGTGCTGTGCGCCTGCGCGGCCGGTCCCCACGCCGTTGCCAACCTCGCACCGGGGCTCAGAGCGGGGTGGCGGGGCGCAAGCTCCCGCACTAGGGACCAGTCGCGCGGAGAGGTGCGCGAACGGAACCAGCCCGGAGGGAAGCGGAGCTCCGCTTCCCTCCGGGCTATCCTCGCCTCAAGCGGTGGCGACCGGGAGCGGGGCCAGGGTGTCCAGCCCGAGGCGCCGCAGTACTTCCGGCTTCGGCCGACCGTGTTCGGTCCAGCCGCGCAGCTCGTAGTACCGCTTCAGCATCGGCTCGAATGGCGGCACCGAGCGCGACTCCATGCCGATGTCGCGGGGCAGCTCCAGGAAGCGCCGCGGCAAGGTGTCCGGCTCGTCGGGCGCGGCGGCGAGCGTGTACATCCGCTTCACGGTGAAGATCCGCTCGCCGATCTCCAGCAACTGCTCCAGCGTCAGGTTCCGGCCAGTGATCAGGTTGTACCACTCGTGCAGGTGGCGCGGCTTAACCCCGCCGAACAGGGTGAACTTGCAGATCTTCAAGCTGTCGTACAGGCCCATCAGGTTCTGGCCGTCCAGCACAAGCTGCGGGGTGCGCTCGGCATCCAGCCGATTCACCGGCTCGGGGTAGCCTAGCTCGGGCAGGCTCACCACGCGCTGGAAGACGTGGCCGAACGACGACAGATGGCAGGCGCCACGGGCGGAAGTGGCGTAGGCGACGGCGTTGGCGTAGTACGCGCGCGGATCGTGCGCCGGAGCGTCCAGCCCTCGGACGTGGACCGCGAACTCCACGCCGCCAATCGCCGCGGCGACGCGCCGGGTGCCCTCGGCGAGCAGGTTGCCGAACTTGCCCTCGCGCATCCCGGCGCGGCGCATCGCCTCCACCAGCGCCGGGCCGTTGCCCCACGTCAGGTCGATCCCGTCGGTGTCGTCCTTGTCGATCAGCCCGCGCTCGTACGCCTCCAGCGCGAAGCCGAGCGTGGCGCCTGCGGAGATGGTGTCCATCCCGAGGCGGTTGCACAGCTCGTTGAGCTTCTGGACTGCCGCCAGGTCGTCGAGCAGGAGGTTGGCCCCGTTGAGCGACATCGTCTCGTACTCGATGCCTGCCTGCTCGATGCCGGCATACGGCCCCTCCTTCACGTGCACCACCCGGCCGCAGCCGATGATGCAGTTGCCGCAGTAGTAGCGGCCGGTCAGGATCGACTCCGCCATCCGGGCGCCGGAGAGGTTCTCTGCGCCCTGCGGGAAGTGGTCGCCGGCCCAGTTCTTCACCGGCCAGTTGCCCATCTTGTCGTGGGTTGGCACACCCCCGGCGGTGCCCAGCTTGCCGAAGCCCTTGGCGGTGCTGACGATGTCCTTGGCCAGGCCCTTGACACTCTTGTCCAGCCCGGCCTTGTCGTAGATCGGGAAGTCCTTGGTCCCACGGACGACGATCGCCTTCAGGTTCTTCGAGCCCATCACCGCGCCCATGCCGGTGCGCCCGGCGGCGCGGCCGTCGGCGCCGTCGTTCATGATCGCCGCGTAGCGCACCAGCCGCTCCCCGGCCGGCCCGATGCAGATGATGCGCGCCTCCTGGCCGCTGCGCCCGACCTGGCCGACCTCCTCGCGGAGCTGGTCGTGGGTCTCGAACGTATCCTTGCCCCAGAGGTGGGAGGCGTCCCGAAATTCGACCTCGTCGTCGTGGATCCAGAGGTAGACCGGGCGATCCGCCTTACCTCGCACGATCAGCAGATCGTAGCCAGCCCGCTTCAGGTCATTCGCCCAGTGTCCGCCGCACTCCGACTCGCCGAACACCCCCGTCAATGGCGAGCGGGCACACACGCCGTACCGATTGGACAGCGGCACCGAGGTGCCGGCGAAGGGGCCAGTGCCGAAGATGAGCGTGTTGTCCGGCCCGAGCGGATCGACCGCGTAGGTGCCCTCCTGGTACAGCAAGTAGGCGCCCAGCCCAGTGCCGCCGATGAAGCGGTTGGCGAGATCAGGGTCCAGATCGCGCACCGTGTGTGTTCGCGCGGCCAGATCAACCTCGAGGATCTTCCCCGCGTAGCCGTACAGAGTCATGGACCGCTCCTTTCATCAGAGCACGCTCGGATCGCGCCAGGCAGAGCGGAGCGCGCTACGGCGTCGAGACGCCAAAGTATACCGTCCACCGCGGCGGTGTCAGGCGGCCGCGGCCGGGGAGGCCGCGGGGCCGACTATAATGCCGCGCCGACACCCCGTGGGAGGCACCGGTGCACTGGGCTGAGATCGCCCTCGCTGCCCTGAAGGCCAGCGGCGTGGACACCCTGGTCTACGTCCCCGACATCATCCTGCACGAGATCCTGCGCCGGGCGGAGACGGACAGCGCGGTGCGCCTGGTGCCCATGCCTCGTGAGGAGGATGGCGTGGGCGTGGTCTGCGGGCTGTACCTGGGCGGCCGGCGCGCGGCGCTGCTGATGCAGAACTCCGGGCTGGGCAACGCTGCCAACGCGCTCGCCTCCCTGGCCGTTCCCTACGAGATTCCGCTGCTGATGCTCATCAGCCAGCGCGGCGGGCTCGGCGAGTGGAACCCGGTGCAGGTCCCGATGCAGCTCGCCGCGCGGCCGCTGTTCGATAGCCTCGGCATCCCGCATTACACCGTGACCGCGCCCGACGACCTGGACCGCGTCATCCGGGGCGCGGCGAAGCTCGCCTACGACACCGGCCGCGGGGTTGCCGTGATCCTGGATAGCCGCCTGACCGGGGGGAATCGCGGATGATCGACCGACAGGCAGCCAACCGCGTGGTGGCCGCGCGCCTCACCCACGAACTGGTGGTGACCGGGCTGGGCAACGCCACCTTCGACCTGTTCCAGGCGGGCGATCGCGCCCGGAACTTCTATACCTGGGGCTCAATGGGCGTCGCGGTCTCCGTCGGTCTCGGCCTGGCGCTGGCCCGGCCGGACGACCGGGTCCTAGTGCTGGAAGGAGATGGGGCGGTGCTGATGGGCCTGAGCGGACTGGTCTCCGTCGGCCGCTTCGCCCCGCCCAACCTGGCGGTGATCATCTGGGACAACCAGCGACTCGGGCTGACCGGCGGGCAGGAGAGCGCCACCGCCGTCAATGCCGACCTGGCGGCCGTCGTGCGCGACCTCGGCTGGGCCTGGAGCGAACGCGTCGAGACACTGGAGGCGTTCCGAGCGACGCTGGATCGGGCGCTCACCCAGCCCGGCCCCTCCCTCGTCGTCGCCCGTGTCGGACAGCAGGCGGGCAGCGCCCGGCCCCCCCGCCGCCCGGCCGCGCTCACCTATCGGTTCCGCCGGGCTATCGGGAGCCTGGCGCCCGAAGAGCAGATGGCCTGGGAGTAGCCGCGCTGCGCCCCCCACCCGCCCCTCTTCGCTCGACGCGCCGGAGAGGGGCGGGTGGGGGGCTGCGATCAGCCCTTCACCGAGCCGGCCAGGATGCCATGGGTGAAGTAGCGCTGGAGCGAGAAGAAGATCACCAGCGGCAGCGCCATCGAGATGAACGCGGCGGCGGTGAGGAGCTGCCAGTCCTGGCCCAGCGAGTTGACCAGGTTGCTGATCGTCACCGGCATGGGGGCGACGCTCGGCTGGCCGCCCAGATACACCAGCGCGACCAGCAGGTCGTTCCACACCCACATGAACTGGAAGATCGCCAGCGAGGCGATGGCCGGGACGGAGACCGGCAGCACCAGGCGGAAGAAGACGGTCCACGTCCCGGCCCCATCCAGGTAGGCCGACTCGAACATCTCCCGGGGTAGCCCGCCGAAGAAGTTCCGCAGCAGGTAGATGGCGAACGGCAGGCCGTAGCCGGTGTGAGCGAGCCAGATCGCCAGGAAGGTGCCGGTGAGGCCCAGGGCGGTGAACAGCCGCAGTACCGGGATGAGGGTGGTCTGGAGCGGGACAACCAGCAGCCCCACCACCGCCAGGAACAGCCAGTTCCGTCCCGGGAAGTCCATCCAGGCGAAGGCGTAGGCGGCGAACGCCGCGATCAGGATCGGCATCACCGTCGCCGGGATGGTGACGAACAGGCTGTTGACGAAGCTCTGCGCCATGTTGTTCGTCGTCAGCACCCGCTGATAGTTCTCCAGCGTGAAGATGAACGGCGGCGTGAACGCCATCCACCAGCCCGTGGTCGAGACGAGCGCCGGCGGGCGGAACGAGGAGATGAGCAGGCCAACGGTGGGGATCATCCAGATCAGGCAGATGATCAGGATCGCCAGGTGCAGCGGCCCGCGCCGCAGCGGACCGTCGCGCTGCGCCTGCTGGAGCGCGGCGGCGCGCCGCCCAGGAATGGCGACGGTGTCCATCAGCGTATCGCCTCCTGTTCCCTGAACCGCTTCAGGTTCAGGAGCATCACCGGGATGATCGCGAGCAGCAGGATCACGGCGATGGCGCTCGCCCGGCCGAAATCACGGGCGTTGAACATCTCCTTGTACATCCGGTTCGCGATCACCTCGGTGTCGAAGTTCCCGTTGGTCATCACGTAGACGATGTCGAACGCCTTGAGCGCGGTAATGATCATCGTCGTGGCCACCACCGCGATCGTCGAGCCGAGCAGCGGGACGATGATCCGCCAGAACACCTGCCACTCGTTCGCCCCATCCACCCGTGCCGCCTCCAGCACCTCCGTCGAGATGCCCTTCAGCCCGGCGGAGAGGATGACCATGCAGAAGCCCGTCCATACCCAGACGGCGGCGACGATGAGCGCCACGTTGTTCCAGGGGGGATTGATGAGCCAGGCCTGCGGCTCGAAGCCCGGGAAGAGGCCGGTGAGCACCGCGTTGACCGTGCCGGTCTGCGGGACGCCCGGGGGCCGGTAGTCGTACATGAACTTCCAGATCACGCCCGCGGCGACAAAGGAGATCGCCATCGGCAGGAAGATGACGGCCTTCGCGGCCGACTCGTAGGAGACGCGGTCGGTGAGCACCGCGATCAGCAGCCCGAACGCGACGGTCAGCAGGGTGAACAGGACCAGCCAGATGGCGTTGTTGCGGAGCGCCATGAGCATGGTCCCATCTGTCAAGACGTAAGCGTAGTTCGCCAACCCAACGAAGTGCTCCGACTGCGCGTCTTGCAGGCTCAAGGCGAGGGTGTTGAGCGTGGGGTAGACGAGGAACACGAGGAGGAACGCGAGCGCGGGCAGCAGCCAGAGCCAGGGTCGCGCCCGGGGCTGCTGCTTGAACGGGATCAGCCGCATCAGGACGCCTTCGACGACGCTGATGTAGGCGACCAGCGCGGCCGGGACGCCGAAGACAACGATCGCAGCGAGCAAGAGTCGATCAGCCATAGCACTCGCTCCGTTGCCCTGCCCTCAGGCCAAACGGAGGGCGGGCGACTATCGCCCGCCCTCCCCAGCATCGAAGGGCGGCGCTGCCGCCCCGGCTCAGTGCTTGTACGCGTCCTGCTGGACCTTGTCCAGGTTCGCCAGGATAGAGTCGAGGTTGTTCGGGCTCTGGACGTAATCCAGGATCGCTTTCCAGAAGGCGTTGTTCATCGCCTCGGGCATCAGGTCCGAGGCATCGAAGCGGACGATCTTCGCCGAGGTCAGCGTTTGCGCCAGCTCCTTGGAGATCGGGTCCGGGTAGGCGTCCAGAGACACCTGCTTGTTCGGGGAGATCGCCCCACCCCGCTTGACCCAGATCGTCTGCGCCTCAGGCGTGGTCAGGTACTTGATCAGCGCCCGCGCCTGCGGCGTGTCCTTGAACATGCCGAACAGATCCCCCGCCGCCTCGATCGATCCGCTGTACTGCGGATCGATGTCCGGGAAGGGGAAGAAGTTGAAGTCGTCCACCGGCTTCAGGTTCGGATTGGCCTTCACGAAGAAGTCGGTGATGAAGCTGCCCTGGTGCATCATGTAGCAGCGCGGCGGGCTGGTGAACAGGACGTTGCCCGCGTCCTGGAAGTTGGTCGCCAGCATTCCCTGGCGGCCGCCGAAGACCATCTTGTCGTTGGCGACGATCTGTCCCCAGGTCTGCCAGGCCTGCTTGACCTCGGGCGAGGTCCAGGCGATCTTGCCCTGCCACCACTGGTCGTACTTGTCGGGCCCCGCCTGGCGCAGGAAGATGTCCTCCAGCCAGTCGGTGCCGGGCCAGCCGCTGGCCGCGCCGCTGGCCAGCCCGATGCACCAAGGCGCGGTGCCCGAGTTGGCGATCTTCTCGGACAGCGCCATCAGGTCATTCCAGTTCTTAGGCGGAGTGCCGCCGCTGACCTTGGAGAACTCTTTCGGGTTGTACCAGATGGACCCCTTGACGGCGGCTTTGATGAAGATTCCCACCGGCTTGCCGTCTACCGTGCCCAGCGTGATCCAATCCTCAGAGTACTGCTGGCGCATGGCGTTCATGTCGAGCACCTGGCTCAGGTCGATCAGCTTGCCCGCGCGGGCGAACTCGGCCATCTGCCCGGGGCCGGGCAGCCCGGCCACGTCCGGGGGATTGCCGCCCTGCACCCGGGTGGTCAGGATCGCGTTCAGGTCGCGCGTGCCCTCGTATTGCACCGTGACGCCCGTCTGGTCCTCGAACGGCTTGACCATCGCCAGGAAGCTGTCCTGCTCACTGCCGCCCCAGGTGCCGAGCACCGTGACGGTGCCGCCGATCTTCTCCAGCGGCGCCGAGGGAGCGGCAGGCGCGGCTGCCGCGCTGGTGGCCGCGGGCGTTGCCCCGGCCGCGGCGCCAGTGGTCGCGGCCGGGGTTCTGGCCGCGCTCGGGGTCGCGCCACCAGCCGCTGGGGCGCTGGTGGCGGCGGCGGGCGCGCTCGTCGCTGCCGCGGCCGCCCGGGTCGGTGCGCCGCCCACGGCTGCCCCGGTGGTCGCGGCGGCGCCGGCCGCGGTGGTCGGCGCGGCGGCAGGGCCTGTCGTTCCACCGCCCGCGCAGGCAGACAGCAGCAGCGTGAGGGCGACAAGGGGCGCGGAGAGATGGATTGCGCGTGGCGTACCTGGCATCCTCTTCACTCCTCTCCGATCTGGAGCGCCGATTCGCGGCGCATCGACATGGCGTGTAGCCGATACACGCGAGTGCGGTCTTAATCTGGAGCATACTCCTTGCCAGCCTTGGTGACGAGCGCCGGCCATGATGCGGCAATTTGCGGGCGCGGCGGGACGCTGGCGGGTAGAGTGTCGACGGACGTGGTCGCGCGACGCGTGTAAGGGCCAGACATCTGCGCCGCGACGCCTGGAGTGTATGTGCTCTCTCTGCCTCCCGAGCCTGATCCCGCCGCTGCCATCTCGGTGCGCGGGCTGCGCATGTACTACCGTGTCCACACGCGCCAGCCGGGGCTGCGAGGGGCGCTGCTGTCGTTCGTCCACCGCCACTACCAGGAGGTGCGCGCGGTACACGACGTCTCGTTCGACATCCGGCCCGGTGAACTGGTTGGCTTCCTCGGCCCAAACGGCGCCGGCAAGACGACCACGCTCAAGGTGCTGACGGGCCTGCTGCACCCTACGGCGGGACAGGTGCGGGTGCTGGGCTACGTGCCACAGCGGCGCGAGCCGGCGCTCCAGCGGCAACTAGCCCTGGTGATGGGGCAGAAGAGCCAGCTCTGGTGGGACCTGCCCACGCTAGACTCGCTGCTGGTGTTCAAAGAGATCTACGCCGTGGACGACGCCAGCTTCCGCGACCGGATTGCGGGGCTGGTGGAGCTGCTGGACCTGGGTGAGCTGCTCCGCGTCCCGGTCCGCAAGCTCTCCCTGGGCGAACGGATGAAGTGTGAGCTGGCGGTGTCGCTGCTGCACCGGCCGCGCGTCCTGCTGCTGGACGAGCCGACCATCGGGCTGGACGTGCTGATGCAGAAGCGGGTGCGCGAGTTCGTCCGCGAGTACAACCGCCGCCACGCGGCGACGGTCTTGCTGACCAGCCACTACATGGACGACGTAAAGGAGCTGTGCGAGCGGGTGATCGTCATCAACGGTGGCCGGCTGGTCTACGACGGACCGCTGAGCGCGATCATCCGCCGCTACGCCGATCACAAGCTGCTCGGGGCCGACTTTGCCGCCCCGGTCCCTGTCGCCGCGCTCGCCGAGCTGGGCGAGGTTGTCAGCTATCAGCCGGAGCGCGCGGTGCTGCGCGTCCCGCGCGACGAGGTGCCGGCTCGCGCCGCGGCGTTGCTGGCCCGCTTCCCGGTCGCCGACCTTTCCGTCCAGGAGGCGGAGCTGGAGGACGTCATCCGCGACATGTTCCAGGCTGAGAGACCGTGACGCGGCGCGCCGCTCGCGTTCAGAGCCTTCGTGGTGGAGTGCAGATCGAGCAGCCCCCGCCATCCTGGTGGATCTGCTCTGCATTATGACGGAGCGTCCCGCACCCGCCCCACGCCTGGATGCAGCCCGGGCAGAACAGGACCGGGCGGCACGCGAGAGGAGCTTCGTACCAGGTGTCGTGGTCCCAGGGCTGGAACAAGAGACAGCCATCGCACAGCTTCATCTCGCGCTGGCCCGTGTGGCCAGCGGCCGGTTGCGCGCTCATCGGCACCCGCGATCAGGTATCGGCCTCGGCACTCGCTATGGCCTGTCTCGCCCGAGCAGCCAGGCTGGCCAGCGGCGCACCGACACGCCAGGGGTGACTTGACAGAATGCATGCCTCGTACCAGCGTGAGGCGGGGCCCGTTCGGGTCGGCCAGGGCTAGCGGCCGGTGAAGCGCGGTGGCCGCTTCTCCTTGAAGGCTGCCAGGCCTTCGCGGAAGTCCTCGGTGCGGGCCGCCGCTTCCTGCAAGCCGGCCTCGTAGTCCAGCATCGTCTCCAGGTCGGACGTCAGCCCGCGGTACATCGCGCGCTTGGTGAGCCCGATCGCTGTGGCGGCGCCGCGAGCGAGCTGGCCGGCGAGCTCCTGAGCCTCGGGTAGGACCCGCTCGGCCGGAACCACCCGGTTCACCAGCCCGATCTGGAGCGCCTCCTGCGCGCTCACCGTGCGCGAGGTCCAGGCCAGCTCGAGCGCTCGGCCGATGCCCACCACCTGGGGCAGCAGGTAGGTGCTACCGGAGTCTGGCACCAGTCCGACGCGGGTGAACGCGCAGGTAAACACGGCGGACTCGCCGGCGATACGGATGTCGCAGGCCAGGGCCAGGCTCAGGCCGGCGCCCGCGGCGACGCCGTTGATCGCGGCGATGACCGGCTTCTCCATCGCGCGCAGCCGCAGGATTAGCGGGTTGTAGCTGGTGCGCAGCAGCGATTGCAGCCCGGTCGGCTGGCCCGCCGGCGGGAGGTCCTCCAGCGCCTTCAGGTCCTGGCCGGCACAGAAGGCGCGGCCGGCGCCGGTGATCACCAGGACGCGGGTGGCCGCGTCCCGTTCCGCCTGCTTGAGCGCATCGGCCAGCTCGCGATGGAGTTCCGGGATGAAGGCGTTCAGCGCCTCGGGGCGGTTCAGCGTGATCGTCAGCACGCCGTCCGCAGACGCGGTCTGGATCTGTTCGTAGCCCATCTCTCCCTCGCCGCCGGCCGGACTCAGCGGCCGCGATACTGGGGCCGCCGCTTCTCGACGAATGCCCGCATCCCCTCGTGCGCGTCCTCGCTGGCGAACAGCAGGTAGAACAGCTTGCGCTCGTGCTCCACCCCTTCGGCCACCGTGGTTTCGGCGGCGCGGGTCACCGCCTCCTTCGCCAGCCGTGCCGACAGCCGCGGCTTGGTGGCGATCTCCGCTGCCAGCGCCACTGCCTCGTCCACGATCAGCTCCCGGGGCACCACCCGCGAGACCAGCCCGCGTCGTTGCGCCTCCCAGGCGTCGAGCATCCGGCCGGTGAGCACCAGGTCCATCGCGACGCTCTTGCCGACGGCGTAGGTGAGGCGAGCGGTGCCCCCGGCGCCGGGCATCAGGCCGACGTTGATCTCCGGCTGGCCGAAGCGGGCGCTGTCGGAGGCGACGATCAGGTCGCACAGCATCGCCATCTCGCAGCCGCCGCCAAGCGCGTAGCCGCTCACCGCGGCGATGAGCGGCTTGGCGATCCGCCGCAGCCGGTCCCAGTGCCGGATACGGTTGGCATACACCATATCCACCGCCGACTGCTCGGCCATCTGCTTCAGGTCCGCGCCCGCGGCGAACACCTCCGGCCCGCCGGTCAGGACCAGCGCCCCGATCGCCTCGTCCCGGTCCAGCGTCTCGGCCGCGTCACCCACCGCGCTCATCAGCTCTTCACTGAGCGCATTGAGCTGCCGGGCGCGGTTCATGGTGATGACGCCCACCGCGCCACGGCGCTCGACCTGCACCAGCTCCTCGCTCATCCCTGTCCCCCGTTCCGCGTACCTGTCAGCCCCGATCGCGCAGGTCCACCACCCGCACTGCCTTGCCCTCGCTACGCGGCAGCGAGCGGGGCGGGCGCAGGGTGACGCGCATCCGCACGCCTGTTTCGTCCAGCAGCCGCTGGCGGGCGCGCTCGGCCAGCCCCTGCACTGCGGCAGGTACTGGCTCGGCGTCACTCTGCCAGCCCGGGGCGGCGCTCGCCAGGAACGTCTCCGCCACCTCCACCTGGACCTCCAGCTCGTCCAGCGCCCGCTCGCGCCGCAGCAAGAGCTGGTAGTGGGGCGCCAGCTCCTTCATCCGTAGCAGTACCCGTTCGACTTCGGAGGGGTACAGGTTCACGCCGCGGATGATGAGCATGTCGTCGCAGCGCCCCTTGATGCGCGCCATGCGGCTGCTGGTGCGGCCGCAGCGGCAGGGGGCGCGGGTGAGCGCGGTGACGTCGCCGGTGCGATAGCGGATGGCGGGCAGCGCTTCCTTCGTGAGCGAGGTGAGCACCAGCTCGCCCTCCGCACCTTCTGGGAGCGGCTCGCCGCTGGCCGGGTCGACGATCTCCGGCAGGAAGTGGTCCTCCTGGATGTGCAGTCCGTCCTGCTCCTGGCACTCGGCGGACACCCCGGGGCCGATCACCTCCGAGAGCCCATAAATGTCATAGGCCCGCAGCCCCAGCCCCTGCTCGATTGCCTGGCGCATCCCCTCGGTCCACGGCTCAGCGCCGAACATTCCGCTCTCCAGCCGGAGCTGGCTCGGCTGGATGCCCTGCTCGGCGAGCGCTCCGGCGAGGGTGAGCGCGTAGGAAGGGGTGCAGCCGAGCATCTGGGAGCCGAGGTCGCGCATCATCAGGATCTGCCGGGCGGTGTTCCCGCTCGACATCGGGATCACCCGGCAGCCCAGGAGCTCCCCGCCCATATGGAAGCCGAGCCCGCCGGTGAACAGGCCATAGCCGTAGGCGACGTGGAGCACCGTGCCGGGCCTGGCACCACCCTGCGCCAGGCAGCGGGCCATCACCTCCGACCAGGTGGCCAGGTCCTTGCGGGTGTAGCCGACTACGGTAGGCTTGCCGCGGGTCCCGCTGGAGGCGTGAATCCGCACCACCTGGTCCAGCGGCACCGCGAACAGGCCGGTGGGGTAGTGCTCGCGCAGGTCCGCCTTGGTGGTAAATGGCAGTCGGCGCAGGTCGTCCAGGCTGGCGAGGCGGTCTTCGGTTGCGCCGGCCCGCTCGATCCGCGCCCGGTACACCGGGTTGCCGTGGCGAGCGTGAGCCACGGACCAGCGCAGCCGCTGCAGTTGTAGCGCCTCCAGCTCGGGGCGCGGCATCTGTTCGACGGATGGATTCCAGAACACGGCTCCTCCGACAGCGCCCGGCCAGGGGAGAGGTGAGTACTCGGCGTGGAGGCATCGTAGGGCCAGGACCGCGGAGCGTCAAGCGCGGCGCAGGCGGTAGGGGGCTGGCTGGCGGCGGGCGAGCGAACAGACAGAGAAGGGGCTCGGGTTGCCATCCCGAGCCCCTGCCACGGGTCGAATGGGCTGGGGAGGCCCGCGCGACCCAGCCGGTGCGATCTCGTGTGCGCCCCGCCCCAGCCCCCGGTGCAAGAGCGGGACGCCCGCAAGATCGGCCTGGCCACCTCTCGCCTCCCCGCCAGCAGTGCAGCGCCCACGACACTCTGGCGGGTCGGCGCACAGGTGGCCACTCCACCGCGCAACCAGGGCGAGCAGCGGCGTGTGGCCTGACCGCTCGCTCCATCGTTTCAAGACGCTCCACGGGCGAAGTTTGTTCCACGCCGTTCGCCGGGCCGCGTCGCGAGCGCGGCCCGTGCTACAATTTGCGGGGCAGGCTGTGAGTAGCTCGTTGATTATTCGGCCGTTCAGGCCTACCGACATTGTCGCGCTGTCCGGCCTGCACCAACAGGCAGCCCTCTGCGAGGTCACCTCGCACACGTGGCCCAAGGTGCAGCCGGAGAGCGGGCACCTCTCCAACCTGGGGTTACTCTCCCAGGCGCTTACCCATCCCGTCGACCACCGCCGAACCTGGGTCTGCCAGCAAGGGGGCGAGATCCGCGGGGTGATCGTCGGCCGCGGCCGGGCGGGGGGGCTCGCCTGGGACGTGGAGCACTTGTACGCCAGGGAGAACCGCGACGCCAGCGCGCTGCTGGATTACCTGTGCACGCAGGCGGCGCGGTTCGGAGCCCGGCGTGTCTTTGTCGAGGCGCCCGCCGGGCCGCGTGGTGCCGATGTGATGCGCCGCGCCTGCTGCGAGCGGTATACCTCGGCGACGCTGTTCTATCTACCCGCGCACACGCCGCGCCCGCGCGGCGAGCTCTGCCCGGGCCGGCCGCGGCAGCGGATGGACGGTCATCCGCTGTTCCAGCTCTACAACGCGGCGGTGCCGCCGCGGGTGCGCTCGGCCGAGGCGCTCACCTATGAGGAGTGGGCAGCCCTCTACCGGGGGCGGCGCAAGTGGACGCCCTCGCTCTTCAGCGAGCGGCAGCAGTACGTCTGGGAGGCGGGCGCCTGGCTGGTGGGCTGGGCCGAGGTGACCCACGGGGCTCGCAGCCAGTACCTGGAGCTGCTGGTGCATCCTGAGCACGCACCGCTCGTCGACGCGATGCTGCACTGGGTGCTCGCTCAGCTATCAGAGCGTTCGCCGCTGTATGCCAGCGCCCGCGAGTACCAGCCGGCGGTCGCGGCGGCGCTGGAGCGGGCCGGATTCCGGGCCATCTGCGAGACAGACATCTACGTCAAGCTGCTCGTTGCGCGCGTGCCGCGGCCGGCACTGGCTCCGGCGCACGTCGTTACTACCTGAGAACATTCTGGAATAGGAAGGACGAGAAAGGGCTGGAACGGCCCGAACCGCATGGATCTTCGGCAAGACTCTGTGCCAGTTCGCCTACCCCATCAAGTGATTACTGACGACCTTGAGCTGCTCCTGCAGGTGCTGCCGCCGTCGCTCTCCGAGCCGCTGAGCCGCATGCCGGAGCGGTCGGACCTGCTGGAAGTCGTCATGGACCTGGGCCGCGAGCCCGAGGCCCGCTTCCCGGGCCGCGAGAGCGTCTTGAGCACGCAGGTCATCCGCGAGGTCGACCTCGACTACGTCATCCAGCGCATTGGCACCTTCGGCGACGACAACCGCGCCGGGATCGAGCGGACATTGCACCGCATCTCGTGTATCCGCAACCGCGAGGGACGCATCGTCGGGCTCACCTGCCGCGTTGGCCGCGCCGTGTTCGGCACCATCGCCATCATCCGCGACATCATCGAGTCCGGCCGCAACGTGCTGATGATGGGCAAGCCCGGCGTGGGCAAGACGACGCTGCTGCGCGAGGCGGCGCGGGTGCTCGCGGATGACCTGAAGAAGCGGGTCATCATCGTCGATACCTCCAACGAGATCGGGGGCGACGGCGACATCCCGCACCCGGCCATTGGCCGCGCGCGGCGGATGCAGGTGCCCACCCCGGCGCTCCAGCACCAGGTCATGATCGAGGCAGTGGAAAACCACATGCCGGAAGTGATCGTGATCGACGAGATCGGCACCGAGCTGGAAGCGCTGGCGGCGCGCACGATCGCCGAGCGCGGGGTGCAGCTCATCGCCACCGCGCATGGCAATACCCTTGAGAATCTGATGCTCAACCCCACCCTGTCCGACCTGATCGGTGGGATCCAGACAGTGACGCTGGGCGACGAGGAGGCGCGGCGGCGCGGGACGCAGAAGTCGATCCTGGAGCGAAAGGCGCCTCCCACCTTCGATGTGATCGTGGAGATCCAATCCTGGGTGCGGGTGGCGGTGCACGAGAACGCCGCGGAGGCGGTGGACAGCCTGCTGCGGGGCCAGCCGCGTCCGCCGGTGATCCGCTATCGGGATGAGACGGGTAGTGTGCGCACTGAGACGCCAGCGCCCAGCCGCCCGGCGCTGCACACCCCATCCCGCGAGAGCGCCCCAGCGCTCGCCAGCGGCGACGGGGTGTCGCTGGCTGCCCCGACCCGCCGCGCCCTGCGCGCCACCCCACCGGCGGCTCCTGCCCCTCAGCTCGACAAGCCGATCCGGGTGTATCCGTACGGGATCAATCGCGCTCGGCTAGAGCAGATCGTGCGGGCGCTGCAGCTCCCGGTCTCCGTCACTCTCGAGCCCCGCAACGCGGACGTAGTGCTGACGCTGAAAACCTATTACCGGCGCCGGCCCCAGGCGCTGCGCGATGCCGAAGCGTTCAGCACCCCGATCTATGTCCTGCGCAACTCCTCGCAGGGCCAGCTCCAGGAGGGGTTGCAGCGCGTGGTCCAGATGCTGGACACAAGTCCGCTGTCCGACAGCGCACTGGCGGCCGACGCGCTGCAGGAGACGCAGGAAGCGATCACCCAGGTGCTCGAGACCTCGCGCCCGGTGGAGCTGGCGCCGCAGTCCTCGTACATCCGCCGCTTGCAGCACCAGCTTGCCGAGCAGTACGGGGTGATCTCCCGCAGCTTCGGCAAGGAGCCGCACCGGCGGGTCAAGCTGTTCGCGCCCGAAGCGCCCGAAGAGTGAGCCCGGCGCTGTTCGTCACCTTCGAGGGGCCGGAGGGCGCGGGCAAGTCCACCCAGATCCGTCTGCTCCTGGAACGGCTCCAGGAGCGCGGCCTGGAGGCCCTGGCCGTCCGCGAGCCCGGCGGAACCCCGCTGGGCGAACGGGTCCGCGAGCTGCTGCTCAGCACTCCGGGCCTGGCGTTCGACCCGCGGGCGGAGGTGCTGCTGTTCTGCGCGGCGCGGGCGCAGCTCGTCGCCACGGTGATCCGGCCAGCGCTCGCGGCTGGCCGGATCGTCCTCGCCGACCGCTACGTTGACTCGACCCAGGCCTACCAGGGCGCTGGGCGCGGATTAGATAGGCAGGCGCTGGCCAACGTGCTATCCTTTGCGACCGGCGGGCTTATGCCAGACCTGACGTTCCTGCTCGATCTCCCGACGGAGGTCGGCTTGGCGCGAAAGCGGAGCGGCAGTGCCGAGTGGAATCGTCTGGATCAGGAGTCAGTGGCCTATCATCGGGCGGTGCGGCGCGGCTTCCTGGAGCTGGCCGCGCGCGAGCCAGGGCGCTGGCAGGTGCTGGACGCGCAGCGTCCGGCGGACGACCTCGCTCGCGAGATCCTGGACGCCGTCCTGCAGCGGCTCGCCGCTCGTTCCGAGCGCCCGGGTGATGCCTGAATGAAGCTGGTCATCGCCATCGTGCAATCTGAAGACGCCGGCGATCTGATCGATGGGCTGACGCGGCGCGACTTCCGCAGCACCCGGGTCAAGACGGCAGGCGGGTTCCTGCGCGAAGTGAACGCGACGCTGCTCATCGGCGTCGAGGACGAGCGGGTCGACGAGGTGCTCACGATCATCCGCGAGACCTGCACCACCCGCCGCCAGTACGTCAACCCGCTGCCGCCGGTGATGGAGCCTGGCGAGCTGTACATGCCCTATCCGCTGGAAGTGGAAGTGGGCGGCGCCATCTGCTTCGTCCTGCCCGTCGAGCGGTTCGAGCGCTACTAACGTGGGCTGGCCAGCCCGGGTGCCGCTGTAACGCTGCCCGCGCTCCCACGACGATCTCTCTGACATCTCACCTGGGGGCGCTGATGGGCACTGGAGCATTGGGGGCGCGGCCATTGCATCTGCGCGGAGTCCTACTGCCGGAGGGGGCCAGGCGTGACCTGTTCGTGGTCGACGGCCGACTCACTTTTCAGGCGCCGGAGGACGCCCAGACCGCTCTGAACGGCGGTTACCTGACTCCCGGCCTGGTAGATGCCCACGCCCATCTCGGGCTGGCCAGTCCGGCTCCGCCGCACGCGCCGCCGCGGGAGCGCGCCCGGGCCAGCGCCCGGGCGCAACTGGAGGCCGGCGTCCTGACGATCCGCGAGCCGGGCGGGCCGGACCACGCCTCCGTGGGGCTGGGGCCGGATGAGGACCTGCCGCGTGTCTTTAGCGGTGGCCGGTTCCTGGCGCCGCCCGGCGGCTACTTCCCGGGTCTTGCCCGTGAGGTACGGGACGAGGAGCTGCCGCAGGCTGCCGAGGAGGAGGCGCGGGCCAGCGGCGCCTGGGCCAAGGTGATCGGCGACTTCTTCAGCTCGAATGGCCGGATGCAGTCGAACTTCCGGCCCGCCACGCTTGCCGCCGCGGCGCAGCGGGTGCACGCGCTCGGGGCCAGAATCGCGATCCACGCAACCATTGCCGAGACGATCGACGCCGCGATCGAGGCCGGCTTCGACTCAATCGAGCACGGCTGGGGACTGCGGGACGACCATCTGGCGGCGATGGCGCGACATGGCATCGTGCTGGTGCCGACGCTGACCATCATCCCCGCCGTCGAGGCGATGCTTGGGGCGTTGGAGCTGACGCCGCGAACGGAGGCGATGCTCCGGGCCGCGGCCAGCCGGCACCCGGAGATGACCCGACGCGCCGCCGAGGCTGGGGTGCTGGTGCTGGCGGGAACCGACGCCGGCATGGGGCCACACGGGATGATCCGCGAGGAGATTCGCCGGCTGCTGAGCGCGGGCCTGCCCCAGCCGGACGCGCTGGCGGCCGGCTCGTGGGCAGCGCGCCGCTTCCTGGGGCTGCCCGGCCTGGAGGAAGGCGCTCCGGCCGACCTGGTGGCCTACCCGGACGACCCGCGCGAGGATCCGGAGGTGCTCGCCCGCCCGGCGCTGCGGCTCCTCGCCGGTCGGCTGCTCGGCCCAGAGCGCTGAGGCGCCCCGCCGTCAGCATCACGTCATCGTCTCAGCATGCTCGGAATCGGGCTCCCGGGCCACGCCGTGGGGTACACTACACGAGAAGCTCGCGTGGAGGCGGCGTGCGGCGAGGGTACCAGCGGGTGATCCCAAACCCTGCCGAGCCTCCGTCTCGTGCTCGGCTCCTTCAGACACCGGCGCTCACACCAGCGCCGGTGTCTCTTTGTGCAGGCTGCGCGGGAAGCAACCAGGCTGGGAGGGGTGCGTGACGAAGTACATCTTTGTAAGTGGCGGCGTTGTCTCGTCGGTGGGCAAGGGCATTACCGTCGCCTCGCTCGGCCGCTTGCTGAAGGGCCGCGGCGTCTCGGTCTCCCTGGTCAAGCTCGACCCCTACATCAACGTCGATCCGGGCACCATGTCGCCATATCAGCACGGGGAGGTGTTCGTCACCGACGACGGCGCGGAGACGGACCTGGACCTCGGCCACTACGAGCGGTTCATCGACGCCAACCTCACCCGCACCTCCAACGTCACCACCGGGCAGATCTACTCGGCGGTGATCGGCCGCGAGCGGCGTGGGGACTTCCTCGGCGGAACGATCCAGGTAGTGCCGCACATCACCAACGAGATCAAGGACCGCATCTTCCGCGTTGGCAAGCAGACGGGGGCACAGGTGGTGATCGCCGAGGTGGGTGGCACGGTGGGCGACATCGAATGCCTGCCGTTCCTCGAAGCCGCGCGCCAGATCCATCGCGAGACCGGCCCCGCCGGCACCCTGTTCATCCACGTCACCTGGCTCCCTTACATCGGCGCCACCGGCGAGCTGAAGAGTAAGCCGACCCAGCACTCGGTCAAAGAACTGCGGAGCATCGGGATCAACCCGGACGTCATCGTCCTGCGCTCCGACCACCCGGTCACCGAGGACCTGACTGAGAAGATCGCCCAGTTCTGCGACGTGGATGCGCGCGGCGTCGTTCCGCTGGTTACCGCCGACTCGATCTACGAAGTGCCGCTCATCCTCGACGCCCACGACCTGGACAGCTTCATCATCGAGCGGCTGGAGCTCCAGGCGAGCCAGGGGCCAGACCTGTCCGACTGGCGGGAGCTGGTGACCAGGGTCAAGAGCCTGCGCGAGGAGCTGACGATCGGCGTTGTCGGCAAATACGTCGAGCTCCAGGACGCGTACATCAGCGTCCGCGAGTCGCTCCACCACGCCGCCTGGCACCATGACCGCAAGGTGCGGATCCGGTGGATCGACTCCCAGACGCTGGAGGGCGACGCCGACCTGCGGGTGCTGGAGGATCTGGATGGGATCGTCGTCCCCGGCGGCTTCGGCTACCGCGGCGTCGAGGGGATGATTCGCACCGCCACCTTCGCCCGCGAGCGTGGGGTGCCGTACTTCGGGCTGTGTCTGGGGATGCAGGTGATGGTGATCGAGTTCGCTCGACACGTGCTGGGCTCGGAGGAGCCGAACTCGACCGAGTTCAACCTGTTCAGCCGCTACCCGGTGATCGACCTGCTACCGGAGCAGAAGGACGTGGCGGACAAGGGCGGCACCATGCGGCTGGGCGTCTACCCCTGCCAGCTCATGCCCGGCACGCTGGCGGCCGCGGCCTATGACCAGCAGATCGTCTTCGAGCGGCACCGGCACCGGTTCGAGTTTAACAACGACTTCCGCGAGCTGCTGACGCGCGCCGGACTGCGGGCCAGCGGGCTCTCGCCGGATGGCCGGCTGGTGGAGATCTGCGAGCTGCGCGACCATCCCTGGATGCTGGGAACCCAGTTCCACCCGGAGTTCAAATCGCGCCCGAACCGGCCGCACCCGCTGTTCCGGGACTTCGTTGGCGCCGCCAAGGCCTACCAGCAGCGGCGCACGGGCGCGGAGCGCGCTGTGCCGACGAACGGTGCCTCAGTCCTGGCGTAGCGGCGAGCGACCGATGCGGGTGCTGGTCACCGGCGGCGCCGGGTACATTGGCTCGCACACCGTGCGGGCGCTGCTGGACGCGGGCCACGAGCCGGTGGTGCTGGACAGTCTGGAGCACGGGCACGCCGCAGCGGTGCCGCCCGAGGTCCTGGTGGTCGGGACGGTCGAAGGGGGGCAGGCGCTGCCGCTGCTGTTCGGCCGCTACGGCTTCGACGCGGTGATCCACTTCGCCGGATACATCGAGGCGCGGGAATCGGCGGCCAACCCGGGCAAGTACTACCGCAACAACGTTGCGCACACCCTGGAGCTGCTCGACCGGATGCTCCAGTTCGGCGTTCGCCACCTCGTCTTCTCCTCCTCCGCCGGGGTGTACGGAGTGCCGTCGCGGGTGCCGATTCCCGAGGAGGAGCTGCCGCGCCCGATCAACCCCTACGCGGCGACGAAGGCGATGGTGGAGCGGGTGCTCGCCGACTACCAGGCGGCGCATGGGCTGCGCTCGGTCGCGCTGCGCTACTTCAACGCAGCCGGCGCCCACCCCAGCGGCACTCTGGGCGAGGCGCACCGCGGCGAAAGCCACCTCATCCCGCGGGTGCTGCGGGTGGCGCAGGGGTTGGAGGAGCGGGTCACTGTCTTCGGGACTGACCACCCGACGCCGGACGGCACCTGCATCCGCGACTACATCCACGTCTGTGACCTCGCTCGGGCGCACGTGCTGGCGCTGGAGGCGCTCCGTGCGGGCCAGACGGCGCCGATCTACAACGTGGGCACCGGGCGCGGCTACTCGGTCCACCAGGTTATCGAGACCTGCCAGCGGGTGACCGGCCGAACCATCCCCTGGGAGGCGGTGCCGCGCTTCGCCGGCGACCCCCCTGTACTCGTGGCCGACCCCACCCGCATCCAGGCGGAGCTCGGCTGGCGGCCGGAGCGGCCCGGGCTGCAGGAGATCATCCAGACCGCCTGGCGCTGGCACGCCACCCACCCGAACGGCTACGGAGACTGACCCGAGCGCCCACCCAGCCAGTGGGACGCCTCAGGCACCCGGGTGGGAGCGCGGGGCGCGGGGGAAACGGCGCTAGGGGAGAAAGCCCGGCTTGTCGTTCCAGCCGAGGTTGTCCAGGTCGGCGCGGGTGCCGCTGATCCAGATGTCGGCCCCGCGCACCGTGGTGATGGCGCTGCGCGGGATGTAGTAGCCGTTGTAGATCAGCGTTGTTGGATGGTGCCCCCGCGCTTCTACCTCTAGATAGGGGAAGTCGCTCTCGGGTGGTACGTCCTCCGGGTGGATGTCGGGCAGCCTCAGCACCTCGCCGCGGGTGAGCACCCGCTTCACGGTGCCAAGCGGAACGCCGTTGGCGTCGATTACCTGCATCCCCGTCCGCAGCTCGTTGGGGTCCAGCGTTGCCATGCTCCGTCTGCCTCACAGAAGCGTCTGCTGGGCTAGTGGCAGGCAGTATGCCAGCGGCAGCGGCGAATGCATGGTGCGATCACCCCGCCTGTGGTACACTGCCGCTCGGTGAAAGGAGGTGGTGCCCATTATGAGTAATAGTCATGAGGGCATCCGGGGAGGGATGACCTCCTAGGGCCCATCCGGGCGCTTCCGGCTTCCCAAGCCGGATGCCCTCTCGTCCGCAAGGACAAGCGGAGCCCCTGGCAGTACGCCAGGGGCTCCGCCTTTTGTGTGTTCAGAATTGCTCGCTGTCGCTGCCTGGCCAGCACGAGGGACCGGGGTTACTCGGTGTCCACCGTGACAGCGCGGATGATGAGGCCGGGGTCGAGCGAGTTGGCGGTTTCGAACGAGGTGTCGCGGATGCTGATCCGGGCCAGGCCGCTGGCGGAGAGCGACGGGTCGACTGGGACGGTCAGGCTGTCGATCACCGCGGTTCGGCCGTAGCTGTCTGGGCCGCGATAGACCTCTTTGGTATTCGGGTCGGTGAGCGGCGTGGCCGAATCGGCCAGCAGCCAGCCACGCACGTTGACGCCCGCCACCAGATCGACGCTTTGCTGGCCGCCGCTGCTCCCGCTGAGCACCAGCTCGCCCACCTTCTGGCCGGTGAACTCGCCCGGCTCGCCCTCCAGGTTGATCAGGATGTGCACGGCGGTAGCGTGGCGCGCCTCGCCCGGCACGCTCAGGCTCAGCTCCTCGGGATACCAGCTCAGCGCCGCGTCGCGAGTACGGAAGACGCGGCTGTCCAGACGGTAGTTGACCCCCGCCCACGTTACGCCCCCCGTCGGGACCGCGTTCGTGGGCAGGATGAAGTTAAGCTGGGATACCAGGTCCAGGGGGATCTGCCGCCCAGCCGCGAGCACTGGCGCTGCCTGGCTGAGCAGCAGCGCAGCAAGCGTCAAGGCAGCGACGAGTGCGTTCTGCATGCGGGTGTCACGCTCCCGGGCGCACAAGATAGAGGGAACGGCTGCGCCCGGGCGAGGAAAGGCGGGTCGAGCGCGGCGGGGACGAGCGGGACGCCGCTCCGCGTGGCCAGTGTGCTTCCCTCATGGCTATTCCCGTGAGCGCCCGGCGCGCCGCAGGTGCTCGCGAGCCTCGAACAGCCAGTCGCGTACCTGCTCCGGCGGCGCGCCCACCAGCGAGGCGATCGCCCCCACGCTGAGGCGCTCGCGCTCGCGCAGCTCCAGACAGGTCCGTGCCAGCTCGGGCAGTGTGGCCCAGCCGGGCAGCGGGAGGCGCTGGTCAAGCGGAATGAGCCGAACCGCCTGGCCATCCAGCGCTGGGGCTGAGGCCGGGCACAGGGCGCTGAGGCGAAGCGCGGCCATGGCGGCGAAGAGCCGTCCCCCCCGCGCGGCGCTGCCCTGCTGTGTCGACGGACCGAGGTCCGCGGGCGCTCCCAGACGAGCTCCAGCCTCGCCCGCCGGCGATGCCCACTGCTCGACGGCGCGCGCGCTACGCGCCTTCTGGGATGCCGGCAACGATGCCGCCATAGCCTCCCTCCGAGGTTTCTCGAGCCGCCCCCGAACGTCCCGGTCCGCTGCTCCGTCGCTAGCCTACGTCCCACCACCTTGCCCCAACGTGAGGTCGCGGTGAAATGTTCATGAAGCGGGGATGAAGCCTCTTTTCTCAGGACTCGGGCCCGGGGTCCGGGTACAATTGGGCGCCATGAGCGAGGCGCCCACAGCGCAATCCATCGCGCGGATCCTGGTCGTCGACGACGATCCGAAGATCCAGGCCGTGCTGCGGCGCGGGCTGGGGCTCGAAGGCTACCGGGTCGAGCTCGCCGGCGACGGCCACGAGGCGCTGGCCGCGCTCCAGCGCGCCGACTTCGACCTGATCGTGCTCGACCTCCTGCTGCCCGGCATCGACGGGCTGGAGGTGTGCCGCCGGCTCCGCGAGGTGTCCGATACGCCGGTCTTGATGCTGACGGCGCGTGACACCGTGCCGGACAAGGTGAGCGGATTCGAGAGCGGCGCCGACGATTACCTCGTGAAGCCGTTCGCGCTTGAGGAGCTCCTCGCCCGGGTGCGAGCGCTACTCCGCCGGCGCGCTCCCGCCTCGGGCGCCGGAGAAGAGCTGTCGTTCGCGGACCTGACGCTGAACCCCATCACCCGCGAGGCGCGCCGAGGGGGTAGGCGGCTGGAGCTGACGGCGAAGGAATTCGACCTGCTGGAGTTCTTCTTGCGCCACCCGCGCCACGTGCTCAGCCGCGAGCAGATCTTCCGAGCTGTCTGGAACTCGGATTTCCTGGGGAACTCCAACGTGATCGATGTGTACATCCGTTCGCTGCGCGAGAAGCTGGAGGCGGCCGGCGCGCCCCGGCTGCTGCACACGCTGCGCGGCGTCGGCTACTCCCTCCGCCAGGAGCCATGAGCCCCGCGGCCCGCTGGTCCCTCCGCCTCAGCGGCCGGCCCTGGTTCGCCACCTCGCTGCGCGTCCGCTTCGGGCTGCTCTACGCTGTTCTGCTGGCCGCCACCCTGCTCCTGTTCTCGGCGCTGCTGTACCTGACGCTGCTGAACACCCTGTCCGACCAGGTGGATACACAGCTCGCCCTCCAGGCGCGCCAGACCGAGCGGGCCTTGCACCGGGTCCCAGGCAGCACCCTGCGGCCGGAGGACATCCCGCCCGGCCGTCTGGGCCTACCGGTGCTGGAGGACGCGAGCGCCTCGGGTCTGCTGATCCAGGTGCTGGACGACCGCGGCCGGGTACTCGCCAGCTCGGAGAGCGATGTGCACGCGCCGCTGGCGCCAGCTTACGCGCTGCCGCCCAGCCAGGACGAGATGGCGGAGATCGTTGCACCCGACGGCCAGCCGCTGCGGGTGCTCATCCACCCGATCCTGGTGCAGGGGCGGCCGATCGGATCCGTGCAGGTCGCCGCCTCGCTGCAAGCGATGCGCGCGACGATGGCGAGCGTGCTGCGGCTGCTAGCGCTCGGCGCCGTGCTTGCCCTGGGCCTGGCCGCCGCGGTGGGCTGGTGGCTGGCCGGGCGCGCGCTCCGACCGCTGCAGCAGATCACCTCCACCGCGCTCGGCATTGCCCAGACTGGCCAGACGAACACCCGCCTGGAGGTGCCGTGCCGGGACGACGAGGTGGGGCAGCTCGCCCGCGCTTTCAACGCGATGATCGCTCGCCTGGACGAGGCGGCGCAGCGGCAGCGCGCCTTCCTGGCCGACACCTCCCACGAGCTCCGCACTCCGCTGACCGTGCTGCGGGGCAACCTGGACCTCCTCCGCCGGGATCCGGACCCGCTGGCCCGCGAGGAGTACCTGCGGGACGCGGATGCCGAGGCGCGCCGAATGGCGCGGCTGGTGGACGACCTGCTCCTCCTGGCGCAGTCCGACGCGCGCCAGTCCGTGCATCGAACGCCCCTGGCGCTCGAAGAGGTCGTCCGCGAGGTCTACGAGCAGGCGCTGCTGCTGGCCGAAGGCCCGGAGGTCTCCCTGGAGCTGCGAGCCCACGCACCGGTGCTGGGCGATGCCGACCGGCTGAAGCAACTCCTCTGGAACCTGGTAGATAACGCGCTGCGCCACACGCCTCACCAGGGCCGGGTGACGCTGACGCTCAGCGTCGAGGACCGCTGGGCCGTCATCCGCGTCGCTGATACCGGCGTCGGCATCCCGTCGGACGACCTGCCCCACATCTTCGAGCGCTTCTACAAAGTCGACCGGGCGCGCTCACGCCGCACCGGTGGCACCGGGCTGGGGCTGGCGATCGTACAGTACCTGGCCGCGGCGCACGGCGGCACCGTGGCCGCGGAGAGCACTCTTGGCCAGGGCAGCACCTTCACGGTGCGCCTCCCGCTGGCACCCGAGGCCGAGCCGAGCGATCTACCCGGCGGCCAGATCGCCAGCGCCAGCCCGGCAGGCTCGCGCCCGCGCGCGGCCGACCGCTGAGCGCGGGCGCGGGTCTCGCGGTACTCCGCCTGTGAGGGTGAGCATGGGGAGGAAGACGCTGCCCCGGTGAATCCGCCGTCGCGCAGCGGGCGCCTACGAGCGGTGGGAAGGGGCAGCCTGCTACGATCTCCGGGAGCTCTCGTCGCCCGTGGGCATGCCCGGTGCGCCCTCTGCTGCCAGGCCGGGACTGTCGACCACAAGATGGAGGGATCATGCCCCAGCTCTGTCGTTTCCGACGCGGCCTGTCGACCCCGCGCCTCGGCCTGCTCCAGGACTCGCGGGTGCTGGACCTGTCCGCTGCCTCCGCGAGCGCGCTCACGGACGTAGACGCCGCGCTCCACCTGACGCTGGAGGAGCTGCGCAGCGCGGTGGAGCGCGCCGCGGCCGAGCCCTTGCCCGCTTACGAGCTGGCCGAATCCGGCCTGCGGCTGCTCCCACCGCTGCAGGGGCAGGAGGTGTGGGCGGCGGGGGTGACGTACCTCCGCTCCCGCGAGGCGCGGGTAGAAGAGGCGGCGGAGAAGAGCGTCTACGAGCGGGTGTACGAGGCCGAGCGCCCGGAGATCTTCCTGAAGGGCGGGCTATCGCGCACGGTCGGCCCGAACGAGGCGATCCGCATCCGGGCTGACTCCACCTGGGATGTCCCGGAGCCTGAGCTGGCGCTGGTGCTGAACCGCTGGCTGGAGCTGGTCGGCTTCACTGCCGGCAACGATGTCTCGTCGCGCAGCATCGAGGGGGAGAATCCGCTCTATCTGCCGCAGGCGAAGGTGTGGATGGGGAGCTGCGCGCTCGGCCCGGCGATCCTGCCGGTGTGGGAGCGCGACCCGGCCCGGCCGTTTCGTATTGGCATGCGGATCGTCCGCGCGGGCCAGGAGGTGTACCGCGGCGAGACCTCGACGGAGCGCATGGCTCGCAGCTTCGCGCACCTGATCGAGTACCTCGGCCGGGACAACGTCTTCCCACACGGGGTGATCCTGCTCACTGGGACCGGGCTGGTCCCGCCCTCCGACTTCACTCTGGAGGCCGGCGACGAGGTGGAGATCACGGTCGAGGACGTGGGCACGCTGCGGACTCCGGTCGTCCGCGGGGACGGCGGCTACGCCCTGCGCGCTTCGTCCGTGGGAGCCTGACCACTCCCAGCGGCTGCTAGCTCCCCGGCCGCCCCGCCCTTCTCGCGTCTGCCGCTGACCGGCTATAGTCCTGTCTTCCAGAGCGATCGTTCGCTGCCGCGCCGGCGCGGCGACAGGCTGCGTACAATCACACACTTCCGCCCGCCTCCACGGGCAAATAGCTGTTAGCGCAAGGCTGTTCGCGTACGTCGAGCGAGGGAGGTCGAAGGCGGTGCGTCGGGTCCACGTCAGCCATCTGCGTCCAGCGATGGCGCTGGGCAAGCCGCTCTACGACCGGAACGGCCGCGTGCTGCTCGCGGCCGGCGTCCCGCTCAACGCCCGCTTCATCGAGGCGCTCCAAGCGCGCGGCTATACCTCGGTCTACGTGCGCGACGGGCTCGCCGACGACGTGGCGCCTGCCGACCTGATCAGCGAAGAGGTCCGCATGGTGGCCAGCAGCCACCTCGAGGCGCTGTTCACCATTGTGACGAAGGTGAGCGAGCACGGCGAGCCGCGCAAGCCGAGCAGCTGGCCGGGCGAGACCTGGCGGGTGATCGAAAGCCTCTACCGCGATGTCGAGGACATCCTGGACGAGGTATTCGCGAGCGAGGCGTTCGACGGCATGGCGGCGGTCAAGAGCCACGATAGCTACACCTACGAGCATTCGGTGGAGACTACCGTGGTGGGGGTGATGCTCGGCAAGCGGCTCGGCTTGCAGCGCGAGGACCTGCGCCAGCTCGGGCTGGGCTGTCTGCTGCACGACATCGGCAAGCGCGGCGTCCCCACCGAGGTGCTCAACAAGCCCGGCCCGCTCACCTCCCAGGAGCTCGCGCAGGTGAAAGAGCACCCGCGGATCGGCTTCGAGCTCATCAAGAGTCTGGATCTGGATAGCCCGGTTCCCCAGCACATCGCCTGGCAGCACCATGAGAAACAAGATGGCACGGGCTATCCGCGCGGGCTGCACGGCACGAACCGAGTAGTTCGCTCGATCGCGGACCTGGGTGTCCCGGGGCGGATCATGCTGCTGGCGGAGCTGGCAGCAGTGGCGGACGTCTTCTCCGCGCTCGCCTCCGACCGCCCGTTCCGGCCCGCGCTGCCGCCCGAAGAGGTGGCACGCACGCTGCGGGCGCTGGCCGGCAGCCACCTGAACCGCGAGGTGGTAGACGCGTTCTTTCGCGTGGTCCCGACGTTCCCTATGGGACTGCGAGTGGTGCTGAACGGGGCGCCGTTCGACGGCTGGCGCGGCGTGGTAGTAGCGGTGCACCCGTCGCAGTTGCACCGGCCGGTGGTCCGCCTGCTGCAGGACAGCGCGGGCCGCGAGGTACCCCACGCCGAGATCGACCTCCGGCGCTACCCCGACGTGAGCCTCAGCTCTGAGCGGATCGACTCCGAGGCTGGCAGCGCGCCGCCCCGGACGGTCTGGGATCCGCTCCGCGCCTAGCCGTCCATCAACCTGTCGAGTGCGCTGCCCGGGGCGGCCGGGCTATCTGGATTTTTTCTGGACTCGGGCCGTCTGGGCCTTCTGGCGGGGCTAGAATGGTTCAGCGGCCACAGGCCGTGCGTTCCAAATACGTCTTTACCCCGGGAGGGAACGGTGACCTACGTCATCTTCTCGCCGTGCATCGACACGAAGAACAAGTCCTGCGTGGACGTCTGCCCGGTGAGCTGCATCTACCTGGAGTCGGACGAGCTGGACCGGATGCTCTACATCAACCCGGACGAGTGCATCGAGTGCGGCGCCTGCGAGCCCGAGTGCCCGGTGACCGCGATCGCGCACGATTCCGCGGTTCCCGACAACGAAAAGGAGTTCATCCAGCTCAACGCCCAGTGGTTCGAGGACCCGGACGCGGTCCGCGCCCGGATCAACGAGATCAAGCCGCCGGCGTAGCCAGCGGCCAGGGGGGTAGGGAAGACCGCCCTCTGCCTCGGGGCTGATCGTCGCTCCGCGCCGAGGGCTTACGATCTCCCCGGCGTCACGGCCGGCACCCGTGGCAGGCGGAGCACTCGGGCCCGGAACTGCTGTGCTCGCTCGGGCGAGACGCGAGCGCCGATCCGCACCAGCAGGGAGTTGGCTGGGGAGCCGGCGATGTCCGGCTCAGTGGTGCGCATCTCCTGGAAGCCGACCTGGCCAAACAGACGCTGCAGCAGCGCCCGGTAGGCGAACGGATTCAGCCCCGTCGCCTCCAGGTCCCAGTGCCACCAATAGCCCTCGGCGAGCAGGATCAGATCTTCCATCGCGTCGGGCTGGGCCGCGAAGCGCAGGAGCTGGCGCGCCAGCCCGAGCCGGCGCCAGTCGCGCGCAACCTCCAGCGAGATCTCGAAGACGCCCTCCAGCCCGGCCCACCAGCCTTCCGCCAGGGTGATCGTCACCTGGCCCACCACGACCCCCTCGGGGGTGTGCGCGATGATCAGGTCGACCTCTGACTGCTCGGCCAGGCGACGCAGCAGCTCCATCTCCCGCTCGGCGCTGCGGCAGAACGCCACCAGCCCCGGATCGGGCCGCAGCCGCTCGAGCATGGAGGGGGGACACCAGTCGCGCAGGTGGACCGGGCCGCGGGGCGTCTGGATAGTCTCGACGCGCGGGCTGGGGACCTGGCCGCTGACACGCACCAGCTCGCTGGTGGTGGGTCCGAGCGCCTCGAGCCGCAGCAACGGGAAGCCGCGCAGCAGCGGGGGCGGCAGCGCCAGCCGGCGCACGGTCTCCAGCGTGCGGCGATTCTCGGCCAGGATAGCGTCGTGGCGTGGCAGCGGCGGAAACTCCTCCGGCGGATCCAGCAGCAGCTCCGGGAGCCGCTGGGGCGCCTCGTCTTGCCACTCGGCAATGTAGGCCTCTGGCACGTAGTCTGGCGCCGGGCGGCCGGTCATCGTCAGCCAGACCAGCGCCCAGGAGCGCGGGACGACGCGGTAGAAGTCGTAGCCGCCCCCGCCCAGCGCGATCCAGCGTCCCTGGCAGTGCTCGTGGGCGAGCGCGTGGACCAGCCGGGCCTGCTCGTCGTAGGCGCGCGTCGTCAGCGCCAGATGGGTGAGCGGATCCCAGGTGTGCGTGTCGCAGCCGTGCTGGCTCACGATAACGTCCGGGCGGAAACGCTCAGCCAGCGCCGGGACCAGCGATCGGACCGCGTCGAGCCAGGAGTCGTCCTGCGTGTAGGGCGCCATCGGCACGTTGATCGAATAGCCCCGTCCCAGGCCCGTGCCAAGCTCGTAAACGTCGCCAGTGCCGGGGAACAGGTGCCGGCCGGTCTCATGGAACGACACCGTCATGACCCGCGGGTCGTCATAGAACAGCCACTGCACCCCGTCGCCGTGGTGGCAGTCGAAGTCCAGGTAGAGTACCCGCGCCTCATGCTCGCGCAGCAGCGCGGCGATCGCCACCGCGGGGTCGTTGTAAATGCAGAACCCGGAGGCGCGGTCGCGCAGCGCGTGGTGTAGTCCGCCGGCGGGGTTGAACCCGTGCTGGAGCTCACCGGCCATCACCGCGCGCGCCAGCTCGACCGTCCCGCCGGCGATGAGCGCCGCCGCATGGTGCATCCCGGGAAAGGCCGGGTTGTCGCCCGGCCCGAGGCCGTACTCCAGCGTATCGACACTCCAGCGCCCGCTCGCGTTGGAGAGACGCTTCACCGCGGCGACGTAGTCCGGGGCATGCACGAGCTGGAGCTCCTCATCGGTCGCTTCCCGCGGGGCGAGCAGATCCGCATCCGTGAGCACGCCCAGGGCGCGCAGAAGACTGAGCCCGGTCAGCAGCCGGCGGGGCGTGAGGGGATGCTCGGGGCCGAAGTCGTAGCTCCGCACGGCGTCGGAGTACACCAGTCGCGACGAACAGCCAGGTGATCGATTCACGATGAGGCTCCTTCCAGCTCGGCCACTACGATGCCGCGCCGGGCCAGCTCCGCCACCACTGGCCGCGGATCAATCGTCGCTAATCGCACCACGACCCGCCGCTGCCCGCTCGCATCGGGCGGCTCGGTGATCAGGCTCACCAGCGGCGCCCCGTGCTCAGCGACCACCTGAGTCAGCTCGGCGAGCTGTTCCGTCGGGCGCTCCAGCCGCGCTTCAAGCCGCGAGCTCGGCTCCAGCACCCCGAGCAGCCGCACCAGGACGTGGAACAGGTCGCTGGAGGTCACCAGGCCAACCAGCTCTCCGTCGTCGACCACCGGGAGCGAGCCGATCTTGTTCTGCTCCATCAGCCATGCCGCCTGCTCGATCGGGGTGCGGGAGTCTACCGTGATCGGCGGGTGCATTAGCTCCTCCAGCGTCGTCTCGGGCGCGGCGGGCTGCAGATCGCGATCCGACACGATGCCGACCAGTGCCCCGGCTTCGACGACCGGCAGGTGGCGGAAGCGGCCGCGGCGGAGGAGCGCCAGCGCCTCCTCCACCCGCACGCCCGGGGCGCAGGCGACGACTGGCCGCGTCATGACATCCCGCACCAGCATCTCGGCCTCCCCATCCGGCGAGACCGCCGCCAGGCGCGTCTCGTCCTGCTCCTCACAGCCTACCGGGTTCGTGCATCCGTGGGTAGGGGCACTGCCGATCTTGCGCGGCCCGCCGCGGTGACGGAGCTGTGATGTGATGACGATTGTCGCTCGGTCGACGCTCCAGTATCCTGGCCCTTCCGGGCGGAGGGGCTCTCAGGAGAGGTATGCACCGACCAGGCGTTCGATTCGTGGCCATGGCGCTTACCTGCGCGCTGCTGTTGACATCCGGTGGATCTCCCCTCCGTGTATACGCTGCCCCAAGCACTGCCGACACACATGTGGTGCAGCCCGGCGAGACACTCTCAGGCATCGCGGCGGAGGTTGGCAGCGACGTCCAGACGCTGCTTCGCCTGAACGAGCTGGACAACCCCGACGAGATCCAGGCCGGACAGGTGCTCAAGCTACCTCTGACGCACCGCACCCACGTGGTGCAAGAGGGCGAGACGCTGGCAACGATCGCCGAAGCGGAGGGGGTGGATGCCTCGGCTCTGGCCCAGGCGAACAATCTGGACGATCCGAACCTGCTGCTCGTCGGCGCCAGCCTGGTGATCCCCGGCGGGGGACGGGTGGTGCCGGCAGCGGCTCCGCCAGCCCCGAAGCCGATGCAGGAGCCGCCGCGCGCCGTGTCGCCCACCCCGGCTCCAGCAGTCGAGCAGTCGGCTGCGCCACCGCCGACCGCGGCGCCAGCGCGTCCCCACATCCCGACACGGGGCTACCTCATCCAGCCTGGCGACACCCTGGCCGGTATCGCGGCCCAGTTCCAGACGACGGTGGCGGACCTGCTGGCGGCCAACGGGTTGAGCGACCCGAATCTCCTGATCGTCGGCCAGACGATCCAGGTGCCAGCGCCAGTGCACCAGCACGTGGTCCAGCCGGGCGAGACGCTCGCGGCGATCGCGGCCCAGGAGCACGTCGACCTGGGTACGCTGGTGGATCTGAACGGGATGGTCGACCCGAACGTGCTCAGCGCCGGGCAGGTGCTGCTGGTACCTACCGACTCTCACGCAATCGCCTCCGCGCCCGCACCGAAGCCGACCACCGAGCCGACGCCGGAGCCCACTGCCACCCAGCCGCCCGCGCCGACACCAACGCCGACCCAGCCGCCGGCGACCCCGGCAGCCACGGCGACGCCCACACCGACGTCCAAGCCTGCCAAGCCGGCCGCCAGCCCGACGCCGGCCAGGACCGCGACGCCTTCGCCAACCCCGCGTCCGGCCGTGGCGGGCAAGGCGGTGAAGGGCGATCTGGCCGCGACCGCGCTGAGCCTGCAGGGCGCGCCCTATGTGTGGGGCGGCTCCTCCCCGTCGGCCGGGTTCGATTGTTCCGGCTTTGTCTGGTACGTTGCCCAGCAGGCCGGCCTATCAGTAGGACGTGGGCTGCAGCAGCAATACGACGCCGGCAGCCATCCCAAGCAGAGCAAGCTGAAGCGGGGCGACCTCGTCTTCTTCCAGAATACCTACATGCCCGGCCTGTCGCACGACGGCATCTACCTGGGCGATGGGCAGTTCATCCACGCGGCGGATGAGCAGGATGGGGTAACGATCTCCAATCTGAACGACGACTACTGGTCCGCCCACTGGTATGGGGCGACGCGGTTGTCGAAGTAAGCCGCCTGGCCGCATCGTTCCGGTGTCATGCTGCTCGCCTATACCTCAGGCCACGGCTTCGGGCACTCCGTGCGCACCGCCGCGGTGCTCCAGCGTCTGCTGGAGCAGCGGCCAGACCTGGCGGTGGAGGTGGCCACCACCGCGCCCGCCTGGCTATTCCCGCCCCGGGTGCGCTACCGTCGGCTGCCAACAGACGTCGGGCTCGTCCAGCGCGACGGCCTGGAGCACGACGAGGCGGCCACGCTCCAGGCGGTCAGCGCGTTCCTGGCCGGGCTTGATCAGCAGGCGGACGCCGAAGCGGCGCGGCTGCGCGGGGCCGGGGTACGCCTGGTGCTGGGCGACATCCCGGCGCTGGCGTTCGAAGTAGCAGCGCGGCTGGGCGTGCCCGGGGTGGCGCTCGGCAACTTCTCCTGGGACGACATCTACGCCCCGTTCGTCCCCGCCTGGCCTGGCTTCGGGCCGGTGATCGAGCGGCTCCAGGCGAGCTACGCCAAAGCGGCGCTCCTGCTGCGCCTCCCCTTCCACCTGCCGATGCCGGCGTTCCGACGGCGCGAGGACCTGCCGCTGGTGGCTCGCCATCCCACCCGGCCGCGCGCTGAGACCCGGCGGCTGCTTGGCATCGGCGCGGATACCACGGTGGTCCTGCTCGCCTTCGGCGGCTTCGACGTCCCGAGCCTGGACCTGGCGGCGCTGGAGCGGCTGCCGGAGTTCCTGTTCCTGCGCCCCGTCCCGGCGCCGCGCGGCCGGCTCGCGTCCAACCTGCTGGAGGTGCCGGACCACGGCCTGGTCCCGTTCCCAGACCTGCTCGCCGCGTCCGACGCGGTCGTCACCAAGCCGGGCTACGGGATGGTGGCAGACCTGTTCGCCTGCCGGGTGCCGGCGCTGTTCGCCGAGCGGCCCCGTTTCGCGGAGTACCCGATCCTCGCCGACGCGCTCCAGCGCTACGGCCGGGCGCTGCCGATCTGCCGGGCAGAGCTGGACCGTGGCGCGCTCGGCCCGGCGCTGCACCGGCTGCTGGCGCTCGAGACTCCCTGGGCCGAGCTTCCCCTCGATGGGGCCGAGCGCGCCGCCGCCCGCCTCGTGGCGCTGCTCGCGCAGGCCGAGGGCCAGCCGGTGCGGTAGCCGAGGCGGCCGCTGGCCGCTGCTCCCGCGCTGCTACAATCGCGGCCATGGACGATCTGCATCTGGACACCCTGCTGGCCCACCTGGGCGACCACGAGGACGAGCAGACCCGTGCGCTCGTCCCGCCGATCCACCTGTCGGTCCCGTTCAAGCGGCCGAGCGCCGACGAGCCGGGGCAGTATCGCTACTCGCGGCTCGCCAACCCCACCCGCGCCCTGCTGGAGCGCGCCCTGGAGCTGCTGGAAGGGGGCGGCCGCGCGGTCGCCTTCGGCTCCGGGATGGCCGCCGTCACCGCCACGGCCCAGCTCGTCCCGGCCGGCGCCAGGGTGATTCTGACCAGCGAGGTGTACGGCAACACCCACCGGCTGTACACCACCATCCTGCCCGCACTGCGAATCGAGGCCGAGTTCGTCGACCTGCGCGATCTGGCTGCCCTCGAACGCGCACTGGAGCGGCCGGCGGCGATGGTGTGGGCGGAGTCGCCCACCAACCCCTCCCTGGAGGTGGTGGACCTGCGGGCGATCGCCAAGCTGGCGCACGCGCGCGGGGCGCTGCTCGCGGTGGACAACAGCATCGTCGGACCGTATTGCCAGCGGCCGCTGGAACTGGGTGCCGACCTGGTGGTGGAGAGCACCACCAAGTACCTCAACGGCCACGACGATGTGCTGGGCGGGGCGGTCGTCGCCCGCGACCCGGCGCTCGGGGAACGGCTGGCCTACCTGCAGTACGTCGCCGGCGCCGTCCCCAGCCCGTTCGACTGCTGGCTCCTGCTGCGCGGGATGAAGACGCTGGCTCTGCGAATGGAGCGCCACCAGGACAACGCGCTGCGTGTTGCCCGCTTCCTCCGCCAGCACCCGGCGGTGGCCCGCGTGCGCTACCCGGGCTTGCCGGAGGACCAGAATCACCCGCTCGCCAAGCGCCAGCAGCGCGGCTTCGGCGGCATGGTCTCCTTCGAGACCCATGACGCCCGCACCGCGCGGCACGCCACCGAGCGCACCCGCGTCTTCACGCTCGCCGGCGGCTTCGGTGGTGCCGCCTCGCTGATTGAGTATCCGGCTACCATGAGCCACGCCAGCCAGGTGGGCACTCCGCTAGCGGTGAGCGACTGCCTGGTGCGCCTCTCCGTCGGGATCGAGCACCCGGACGACCTGCTGGCGGATCTCGACCAGGCGCTCCGGCCGGAGTGATTCCCCGGCGCGGCTACTCGTGCCGCAGCGCCTCGATCGGGTCCAGGCGGGAGGCGCGGCGCGCCGGGTAGAAGCCGAAGAAGATCCCCACCAGTGCCGCGAAGCCGAAGGCGATCGCCATCGCCTGCGGGGAGAGCACCGTCGGCCAGCCGGCGAGCGAAGGGATCCAGAGCGCGAGGGCGACCCCGAGGCCGAGGCCGATCAGCCCACCCAGCAGGGAGAGCATCACCGCCTCCACCAGGAATTGCGCCAGGATGTCGCCTGGGCGGGCGCCGATGGCGGTGCGAATCCCGATCTCGCGGGTGCGCTCGGTCACCGACACCAGCATGATGTTCATAATCCCGATCCCGCCGACGACCAGGGAGACCGCCGCCACACCAGCCAGCAGCAGCGTGAGGGTCTGGCTGACGCCCTCGACGGTCTGGATGATGTCGTTGTTGTTGCGGATCGAGAAGTCCGGCTGCTGTCCTGGCCGGATGCGGTGGCGCTGCTCCAGGAGACCGTTGATCTGCTGGAGGGCGGAGTCGAGCTCGTCGGCGCTGCCAACCTGCACGCTGATGGAGTTGAGCGCGGCCGGACCGAATAGCCGCACCTGGCCGGTGCGGAACGGGATCAGCACCACGTCGTCCACGTCAAAGCCAATAGTTGCCCCTTTGGGCTGCAGCACCCCGACCACGGTGAAGGGCACGTTGCGGATGCGGATCACCTGGCCCACCGCGTTGCCATCCGGGAACAGGTTGCGCTGGACCGTCGAGCCGAGCACCGCGACGTTCCGGGCGCTGGTGTTGTCCTGGTCGGAGAAGAAGCTGCCCTGGGCGATCTGCCAGTTCTGGATCTGCTGGTAGTCCGGCGCTACTGCCTGGATGCGGGTCTGCCAGTTCTGGTCTCCCGCCACCACCTGGGCGTTGCCGCTGACGATCGGGCTGAGCCGGACGATGCCGGGGACGTCTTGCTGAATTGCCTGCACGTCGGCGTTCGTGAGCGTACTGACGCTGCCAGCCCCGGTGCGCGCCCCGCCGCTCTGCGCGCTGCCCGGGATAATGGTCAGGACGTTGGTCCCGAGCCCCTGCAGCCGCGCCGACACCTGCGCGCTCGCGCCCTGGCCCAGCGCGACCATGACGATGACCGCGGCGACGCCGATGATGATGCCCAGGGTGGTAAGCACACTGCGCCCTTTGTTCGCCCGCAGCGCCTCCAGCGCGGTGGGAAGGCTCTGGACGAAGCGCACCCCACGGCTCCGGGGCGCCGGGTGCGCCAGCACCGCGAAGAACGCCGCGGTTTCGGGATCGACTGTCGCGATCGGGGGGTGTTCAGGGGTAGTAATCGTGCTCATGCCACCATCTCCTCGGTCTGCGCCAGCTCGGCCAGCGTCGCCGCGGCCGAACGCGGCTGCTCCACGGGCCGGTCGGAGAGCACCAGCCCGTCCTTGAAGACGACAATCCGCGAGCAGTGCGCGGCCACGTCCGGCTCGTGAGTGACGAGCACAATCGTTGCCCCGCTCTGGTTCAGGCGCTGCAGGATCGCCAGAATTTCCAGGCTTGTGCGGCTGTCGAGATTCCCGGTCGGCTCGTCGGCCAGGATCACGCTGGGGCCGTTCACCAGCGCTCGGGCGATCGCCACCCGCTGTTGCTGGCCGCCCGAGAGCTCACTCGGCCGGTGCCGCTCCCGGCCGGCGAGGCCCACCGCCCGCAGCGCCGCCAGCGCGCGCTCGCGCCGGACTCGGCGGGGGATACCAGCGTAGAGCATCGGCAGCATTACATTCCCCAGCGCATCCATGCGCGGGAGCAGATTGAAGCCCTGGAAGATGAAACCAAGCTTGCGATTGCGCAGGTCGGCCAGCGCGTTCTGGCGTAGGCGCGTCACCTCCAGGCCGTCCAGCTCGTAGGTGCCGCTGGTCGGCCGGTCCAGACAGCCGATCAGGTTCATGAAGGTCGACTTCCCCGATCCGGAGGGGCCCATGATGGCGACGAACTCACCGGGCAGCACCTCCAGCGAGACGCCCCGCAGAGCGTGGACCACGTTGGAGCCCAGGTGGTAGTCCTTCCGCAGGTCGGCCACCCGGATGACTGGAGGCAGCGAGCGGCCTACCTTGCGCCCGTCACTTCGGCCGTTTGCCGAGGGGTTAGCCACCGGACCGACCTCCACCGCCACCACCACTCGGGCGACCTCCACCGCCGCCGCCACCGCCGGGCCGCGGCGCCGGACCGAACAGCCCACCCTGAGGTGGCGGACTGGGAGCGGTGCCAGTGCCGACTACGCCTGTCACGACCACCTCGCCGGGCTGCAAGCCTGACAATACGACGGTATTGCGGTCGTCGCTGCTGCCGACGCGAATCTCCACCGGTGTTGGCTGGTTGTCGCGGATGACCAGGACCGGCACCGTGGTCCCTTCCGATGGCTGCGGGGTCGCCCCGGGCTGTGGGGTGGCGCCTGGCTGCGGGGTGGCACCAGCGCGCCGCCCGCCACGGGCGCCTGGCTGGCCGGTTGGCGCCGGCTGAGCCGCGGCGCTCGGGAGCTGCCCCTGCTCCGCCTGGGCTCGGGCGAAGCCGAGCGCGGCGTTGGGGACCAGAGTGGCGTTCTGGTGCTCCTCGACGACGATCTGCACCGTTGCGGTCATGCTGGGGAGCAGGGTCACGTCCGTCGGGTCGATGTTGCAGAGCACGTTGTAGGTGACCACGTTGGACACGACCTGCCCAGCCGGCTGGATGACGGCGACCGAGCCGGTGAACGTCCGGTTGGGATAGGCGTCGACGCTAAAAGTCACCCGCTGGCCGGGCCGCACCCGGCCGATGTCTGCCTCGCTCACCTGAGCGCTCACCTGGAGCGCCGAGACGTCGACCAGGGAGATGAATCCGGCGCTGGTGCTGCTGGTCGAGGTGCTGCTGGTTGTGCTGCTGCTGGTGTTGGTGTTGGTCGGCCCACCGCCGATCCATTGCCCCACCGAGCCGTTGATGTTGGCAACAATCCCCGAGGCGGGAGCGACGAGCGTGGCGGCGTCCAGATTGTTCTGCGCCAGTTGCAGCGCGGCGCGCGCGTTCTCCACCTGGGCGTGGGCGGCGTCGATATCCGGCTGGGTGGGCAGGGCGACCGACTGGGCGTAGGTGGCCTGCGCGGCGTTGAGCGCCGCCTGCGCCTGGTCCACCTGGTTCTGGGCCGACTGTACCGTGCTGGTCGCCTGGGCCTGAGCGTTGCTGAGGTTCGCCTGCGCTGTCTTCAGGCTCGCCTGCGCCTGATCCACCTGGTTCTGCGCGGTGACGACCGCGGCCTGCTGGCGTGCCTGGTCGTTGGATAGCGCCGCCCGAGCGGCCAGCACCGCGTTGAGCGCCTGGTCCACCTGGCTCTTGCTGCCAGCGAGGGTCTGGTCGGCCTGCGCCTGCGCGGTGTCCAGCGCCGCCTGCGCCGTCTTGAGTGCGTTCTGGGCGCTGGTCACCTGCGCCTGGGCCGAGTCGAGCGCCTGCTGGTTCTTGGCCTGGTCGACGTTCAGCGCCGCCTGGGCACTGTTGAGCGCGTTCTGGGCGCTGGTGACGGACGCCTGGGCGCTAGTGATCGCCTGGCTCCCCTGCGCCTGCACCTGGGCGAGCTGCGCCTGAGCGGTTTCGACCCCGACCTTGGCCGCCGCGGTCTGCTTCTTGGCGACGCTGCAGGAGGTCCCGCCGGGGGTGTTGTCACTGCTGCTGCACGCGCTCTTCTCGCTCGCCTTGGCGGTGTTGACGTTTGCCTGCGCCTGCTTGACCTGGCTCTCCGCCACGGCCGTCTGGGCGGAGGCTGTCTGCTCGGCCGCCGCGAGCTGCTTCTGGGCGTCGTTGAGTGTCGCCTGGGCATTCTGCACCGCCACCTGGTCCGCCTGGATCGTCTGTGTCGCCTGCGCCTGGACCGCGGCCAGGTTCGCTTGGGCATCCTTCAGCGCCGCCTGCGCGTTGTCCACCGCCACGCGGTTGCTGGCGACGGTCTGAGCCATCTGGTCGTAGGTGGTGTTGTAGTTCTTGAGCGCCGCCTCGTAGGCGACGCGGGCGTTGTCCACCGCGTTCTGGTCGGCCTGGAGCGCGGCGTCAGCCTGGTTCTGGGCCTCGTCCAGGTTCTTCTGGGCGCCAGCGAGGGTCGTTTGCGCACTCTGGACGTCACTCTGGGAGACGTTCACGCTCTGGCCGGCCGCCTGCTGGCTGGCGGCCAGGCTCTTTTGTGCCGCGTCCAGGTTCGTCCGGGCGGTGTCCACCTGCGCCTGCGCCGCGGCGATCTGCTCCTGCGTCGGCCCGGCCAGCAGCTTCGCCTCGTTGGCCGCCGCGGCGTCCAGGTTCGCTTGCGCCTGGTTCACCTGCGCCTGAAGGTCGCTGGTATCCTGCCGGGCCAGCACCTGGCCGGCGGTCACGTGGTCGCCAACCGCTACGTCCAGCTCCACCAGCCGGCCCGAGTTCTTGAAGGTAAGGGGCAGCGTGTTGGTGCTCACCAGCGGTCCGGTGGCGTTCACCGTCACCACCAGACTCCCCTGGACCACCGGCGCGGTCTGGTAGACCGGCGCCTGGGAGCGGCCGCTGATCAGCCCGCCCACAGTGCTGCTCACCGTGGCGCAGCCCTCGGCCAGCACCAGGATGGCCGCCAGCAGCGGCAGCCAGGCGCGGCGGCGCCAGAGCGCTGCTCGGCAGCGAGGCCGCGGCGGGGAGGGGATCGCGCGGAGCATAACGCGGGCTTTCCTCCAGGCGTGAGAAACTCTCCGTAAACATCTTGCCAGTCTGCGCGGAGCGTGGACGAAGTTTTTATCTTCGGTTAATGTCCGGGGGCCCAATGCCCCAGGTTGCCACGGCGGGCCGGCAGCAGAGGCGCACGCTCAGCGCGGGGCGGCATCCCGAGCTACGACCGGGGCGCCGCTGGAGCCGGCAGCGACGCTGAGCGAGCGCTCGCTGCGCTCCGTCAGGCTGGTCGTCTTTGCCCCGGCCGCGCAGGCCTCCGAGGCAGCCAGCCGGGGCTCTGACCGGGCGATCCACGTGACCGCCAGCACCGCCAGGCCACACAGCAGCGCCTCGGTCGCCAGCGTCGCCTGGATCCCCAGCCGATCCGCGAGCGCGCCGGTCACCAACCCGCCCAGCGGAGTGCTGCCGAGGAACAGCAGCGTGAACAGGCTCATCACCCGCCCGCGCAGGTGCTCCGGCGTGTGGAGCTGCAGAGTGGTGTTCACCCCGGTCGAGAAGAAGATGCTGGCCAGCCCCAGCACTACCAGCAGCAGCGTGGTGAGCGGATACGAGCCGGAGACCGCGACCGCCAGCTCCAAGGCCGAGAAAGCGGCGGCGGCGAGCAGGATGAGGCGGAGCGACGTGCGTTGTAGACTGGCCACGGCCAGCGCCCCGATGAGCGAGCCGAGCCCCATCGCGGAGGTGAGCGCCCCGAAGCCGAGCGCGTCGGTGTCGAGCGCGTAGCGTGCCAGCAGCGGGAGCACAACGGTGAAGTTGTAGCCAAAGGTGCCGATCACCGCCATCAGAATCATCGGCAGCAGCACCGCCCGGGTGTGCCGAGCGAAGCGCAAGCCGTCGGCGATCTGGCCGAGCAGCCGCCCGCGCGACACGGAGCGCGCCGGGCGCAGCTCTTCCGGCCGCATCAGGAGCAGGCCGGCGAGCACCGCCAGGAAGCTGACGGCGTTGCCCAGAAAGCAGATGCCGATCCCGAAGGTGGCGATCACAAGCCCGCCAAGGGCGGGGCCTACAATGCGGGCGCCGTTGAACAGGGTCGAGTTCAGTCCGACGGCGTTGGGGAGGTCCTCGCGGGCAACCAGCTCGCTAACGAAGGCCTGCCGAGCCGGATTGTCGAAGGCGGTCGTGCAGCCGAGCAGCAGCGCCAGCAGGTAGACGTGCCAGAGCTGCACCTGGCCGGTCACGACCAGCAGCCCCAGGGCGAGAGCCTGGAGCATCGCCGCGCTCTGGGTGAAGGCGATCAGGCGACGCTTCGGAACCCGGTCGACGAGCACCCCGGCGGGCAGCGAGAGCACCAGGACCGGCAGGAACTGCAGCGCCGTGACGGTCCCGAGCGACAGGGGCGAACCGGTCAGGTCGAGCACAAGCCAGCCCTGGGCAACGGTCTGCATCCAGGTGCCGACGAGCGAGATGAGCAGGCCGATCCAGTACAGCCGATAGTTGTAATTGCGGAGGGAGCGGAAGGTGCGCGGAATGTGGGCAGCCAGCCGCGGCATCCAGGTCGAAAGCATGCGGACTCCGAGGAACGGGCCGCGGCAGCTCAGCCACGGCGCGCGTGAAAATACTTCGCATACGAACTTTCTATATATTAAAGTCAGATGAATCACTCTGTCAACTTCCTCGGACGTTTGCTCCGGCGGGCGCATCTGATCGCCTCGCGGCGCTATCGCCGCTACTTGAGCGAGTTCGGCTTCACGCCCGGCGAGGCGCGGCTGCTGATTTCCGTGATCGAGGCGCCGGGCGTGTCCCCCTCGGTGCTGTCCGCCTCGTCCGACACCGACCCGCCGACGGTAACCGGGACCATCGAGCGGCTGATCGCGCGCGGCTACCTGCGCCGCGAGGCCGACCCGCGCGACCGGCGCCGGCTGCTGCTGTACGCCACGCCGGCCGGTGAGGCGCTCCTGCCCCGCATCCAGGCGGCCCGGCGTGCCAGCGAGCAGGAGCTGGAGGCGCTGCTAGGCACCGGCGAGGCGGACCAGCTCCGCGCGATCCTCACCCGCATGCTGGAAGCGGACGCCAGGGCGTCGGCAGCGGTCCGCGATCCGGTGAGCGATCCCGGCGCGCCTGCTTCCTGACGCGGCCACCGGGCTGCTGTGCCGCGCTCGCTCAGCGGACGACGTTGGGGTACAGCCGGGCGCCCAGCGCGATCAGGACGCTGGCGACGGCGAGCAGGATCAGGGCGTCTACGCCCACACCGTAGCTGCTGGCGCCGTCGGCGAGCATCAATGCCCGCAGCCCGTCCACCTCGTACGTGAGCGGGTTCAGCCGGGAGACGACCTGGAGCCAGCCCGGCATGATCCCGATCGGGTAGATGGCGTTGCTGGCGAAGAACAGGGGCATGGTCATCACCTGGCCGATGCCCATGAACCGCTCGCGTGACTTGACGATGCAGGCCACGATCAAGGAGAAGGTGGCGAAGATGGCGGCGCCCAGCACGATCAGCGCCGCCAGGCCGGCCAGCGCCAGCACACTGTGGCTGACTCGGACCCCGAGCAGCAGCGCTAGCAGGTACACGAACACACCCTGGCTCAGCCCCCGAACGCCGGCCCCGAGCGCTTTGCCGGCGACGAGCGCGGCGCGAGGCGTCGGGCTCGCCAGGAGCTTGTGGACGATCCCGAGATCCCGCTCCCAGATGATCGCCATGCCGGAAAAGATGGCGACGAACAGGACGCTCTGGGCCAGGATGCCCGGCGCCAGGAAGTCCAGGTAGCTCTCGCCCCCGGTGGGGATGGCCCGGACGCGGGTGAAGACCTGCCCGAAGATCAGCAGCCAGAGCGCCGGCTGGACCGCTCGGGTCACCAGTTCGGTCGGGTCGTGGCGAATCTTGCGGACCTCGACTTCCGCGATGGTGAAGGTCTTGGCGACGTCGCTGAGGAGCTGGGTGCGCCGGCGCTGCTGCGCCAACGGCGCCGGCAGGCTACCCGAGCCGGTGAACGGTACGGCGGGTTCGTGAAGTTTCACGATAGGTCCCTCCCGAGTCGAGCGCGTCGCCGGTGTAATGGACGAAGACGTCTTCGAGCGTGGCTGCGCCGTTGCCCACCGAGGCGATCAGCGCCGCAGGCGCCGCGTCGACGATGATCCGGCCACGGTGCATGATCGCCACTCGCTCACACAGGCTCTCCGCCTCCTCCATGTAATGCGTGGTCAGGAACACCGTCAGCCGCTGCTCGGCGCGCAGTTGGCGCAGGTGTGCCCACACCGCCTGGCGAGCCACCGGGTCAAGACCGACGGTCGGCTCGTCGAGGATGAGCACCGCCGGCCGGTGCAGCACCGCCTGCGCGATCTCCAGGCGGCGGATCATCCCCCCGGAGTAGGTCCGTACGAGCTGGCCGGCCGCGTCGGCGAGCCCCATGAGCTCCAGCGCCTCGCGGACTCGCCGGCGGCGCTCGACGCGTGGGACGTCGTACAGCCGGGCGAACAGCCGCAGGTTCTCCTCCCCGGTCAGCGTGCCGTCAGCGGACAGCGCCTGCGGGACGTAGCCGATGCAGCGCCGAACCTCCATCGGCTGCCGGACCACGTCGAAGCCAGCCACCGCTGCCCAGCCCGCGGTGGGCGGGAGCAGGGTGGTGAGCATCTTGATGAGCGTCGTCTTCCCCGCGCCGTTCGGCCCAAGCAGCCCGAAGATCTGCCCCGGCTCTACCGCGAGCGTCACCTGGTTTACTGCCAGATAGGCGCCGAAGCGCCGGGACAGCTCAGCCGTTTCGATAATCGACATCTCGCCAGCTCAGGGGCAGGCGTCCGCAGCGGCGGACGGCAGGCAGCGCCGCGGTCTCGCCCCTCCCTCTCCTCCAATCGTTCGCATACGAACTATACTGAGCAACTATAGCAGCAGTGCTGGCGGAGTGGGTCATGGCAGGTTGGTTCTGGCCAGGGCGAGCCGCGCTTGGCGTCGGCGAGCGACGGGCGGGGTGGGCCCGTTCTGCGGGCGTGTTCGTGCTCGTCCTGGCTTTAGCAGCGCTGCCCCGGCTAACCTCGGGCCACACCCTGGTGACCGCGGATGAGCCACGCTGGTTCACGCGCACGATCCAGTTTGGGGCAGCCGTCGCCGCGAGGGACTGGGCCGGCACCTACCAGAGCGGGCACCCGGGTGTCACCGTCCTGTGGCTTGGCGCGCTCGCGACCGGCTTTCAGCCGGTGAGGAGTGCGGAAGACAGCACGCTGCGGACCTTCTCTGAGCCCGTGCGCGCGGAATTCTGGGCCGCGCGGCGCACCCTGGCGCTCGCGGCGAGCGCGCTGCTTGCGCTGGTGGTGCTCCTCGCCGCCCGGGTCGTGGGGATGTGGGCAGCGCTCCTCGGCGGGGTGCTGCTGGCACTTGATCCGTGGTTAGTGGCCCACAGCCGGATCCTGCACCTGGACGGACTGCTCTCGCTCCTGGCCGCGGTCGCGGTGCTGAGCAGTCTGGCGTACTGGCAGTGCCAGGGCGGGAGTGGCTTTCTGGTGCTGAGCGGCGTCGCTGCCGGATTGGCGGTGCTGACGAAATCGTCCGCGCTGGCGTTTCTCCCGCCAGTGCTGCTGCTTCTGGCGACCGGAGGCGCCTGGCCGGCGCGGCCGGGTGGGTGGCGACGCCTGCTGCAGGGTCTGGGGCTGCAAGCGGGGATCGCGAGTGTCACCGCACTCATCGTCTGGCCGGCGCTCTGGGTAGATCCTCTGGGCACAACGCTGCGGGTTCTCCGGTTCGGGCTGGAGACGGGTGGGGTGTCTCACGGACTCGGCAGCTTCTTCCTCGGCCATGAGATCAATGACCCCGGCCCACTGTTCTACCCGGTGGCGCTCGCGTTCCGGTTGAGCCCGCTGGCGCTGCTGGGGCTGGTCGCCTGGGCGCTTCCGCGGCGTGGCTGGCTTGGCCGGATGGACTCCATGCGGGCCACCCGCTGGCTTGCGGCGAGCGCGGTGGTGATCGTCCTGGTCATGGCTGCTGCGCCGAAGAAGCAGGACCGCTACGTCCTGCCCACGGTCCCGCTTGTTAGCGTTGTTGCCGCCACCGGGCTGTGCCGCGCGGTGGCGGCGACGATCTCGCGGGCCGAGCCGCGCTCCCTGGCGGTCGGCGGGCTGGGACTGGCGCAGCTTGCGCTGTGTGCGAGCACACGCCCGGTCTTCTTCAGCGCCTACTCTCCGCTCCTCGGCGGTGGCGCGGTCGCCCAACAGGTGATCCCTGTAGGCTGGGGCGAGGGATTGCGGCCCATCGTCAGGTATCTGAACCAGCGCCTGAGCAGCCCCGGGCAGACTGTTGCCGTGCCAACCACCGTTCGCCTGGCGCTCGAGGCGCAGCTCCGGGCGCGGGTGCGCGAGAATAGCTCGCCGCGCCACGCTGACTACCAGGTGACGTACATCAACGCCGAGCAGCGCGGACATGGCGCCTCCAAAGATGGCCGGCTGGTGCTCACCGTGCGGATCAACGGGGTGGACTACGCCCACCTCTACGACCTGCAGCCGGCTCGGGTGAATGGATAGCACCGCCGGCGCGCCGCGCGGGCTGAGGACTCATCCTGGCCGGCGTCAGCCGCCGCGCTCTCGTGCTGGATCTACTCAGAGCTCGGTACTGATCTGAACCCTATGCCGCTGGAGCTGCTCGATCCCGGGCGCCACCGACGAGATGCTCGCGTGTGCCCGGGCAAGGCGCAGCAGGCCGATCGTGCCAGCGACCGGCGGGCCCAGGCTCAGCGCCTGGGGTCGGGTGCGCCGCTCGCCGAGCAGAAGCACGTCAGGCCCCGCCTCTCGCAGCAGGACGATGGCCTCGGACTCGCCCCGATCCAGGTCGGCGGCAAGCGTCGCCACCGCGTCCAACTGCTGCACTGGCCGCACGGCCAGCCCAGCCTGCTGCGAAGGCCGCGCGGGGCGCCTCGCTGCCCGGCCCGTCTGGGCTGGCTCGCAGCACTTCTCCGCTGGCCCTGCCTCCGCTCGGCAGGGTGAGCGGGGCGTCGCTAGCCGCCGGGCTGGCCGGGCAGCGGGAAGGGGCCGTAGGGCCGGCCGACGAACAGCGCCCCGATGTTCAGCGGTTTGGCGCTGGTCTTGACGGCCACGTTGGTGCGAACGGCGTAGACCCCCCGGATGGAGGGGACGGGCGCCGGTGCCTGGCCGCTCGGTGCAGCCGGCGCGAGCTTGGCGCCGGGGGGCAATGTCGCGGCGACAGTGTAGTAGGTGTTGAGCGGCACGCCCTCGATCATGAACCAGCCATCCTCGTCGGTCGTTGCCGATAGGGACGTCCCTTGCACTGCGACGAGTGCCCCCTGGACCGGGACAGGCCAGGCCCAGGCGATGGCGGCAGGCGAGCAGGTATCGCAGAGCGGCGCCCGGGGTCCGTTCGGCTGTGCCGTGCCGGGCTGGGGGGCGTTTGGCGGTGCGGGGGGCGGCAGCTCACCGCTTGGATCGATATCGCCTGGCGCCGGCTGGTTTGGGGCTGTTGGCTCGGGCGCGGGCTGCGCTGGCGTCGCCGGGCCGGGCGCCGGCTGCCCGGGGACGGCAGAGCCATACGGCGCTGGGGCGCCCCAGTAGACCCAGCCGGCGATCGTCCCGGTCTCCTCCGCGCGCGTCTCCTGTGTCCAGGCTGCTCCGTTGCTCCAGAGCACGCCGAGTGTCAGCAGCGCCCCCACCAGGCCACTTGCCAGCAAGGAAATTCCGCGCATCCCCGCACCTCCCACACTGGTATCAACGTGCCGGGCGAGGTATGGTGACAATTTCCACGTGGCGTGGCTCCGGATGGCGCTGATATAATCGCTGGCAACGAGTGCACGGATGTTGTGGCGCCGTGGCGCCCTATGCAGCGAGGAGGACGTAAGGCATGCCCTTGACCACCGAGGCCAAGGGGGGGATCATCAGCCAGTACGCGCGCGACGCGCAGGACACCGGATCTCCCGAGGTTCAGGTCGCGCTCCTGACCGAGCGCATCAACCGCCTGAGCGAGCACCTGCAGGTGCACAAGCATGATCACCACTCTCGCCGCGGCCTCCTGATGATGGTTGGTCGCCGGCGCCGGCTGTTGAACTATCTGAGCCGTCAGGACGCCGAGCGGTACCAGCGCCTCATCCAGCGGCTGGGGCTGCGCCGCTAAGCCACGCTGTCAGACACCCTGCTCCGCGGGGTGTCTCTGTTTTTGCGAGGCGTTGTCATTAGGTGGCCGTGCTATCCCTCGCCTCGCCGTTGTGTTGGCTCGCTCTAGCTCATTCGAGCGAGCGTTGTGCTACCCGTTGATAGGGGAGTTGGCATGGTACATCGTGTTTCTACGGAGATCGCCGGCAGGACCCTGACCCTGGAGACCGGGCGGCTGGCCGGCCTGGCCAATGGCGCCGTGCTGGTGCAATACGGCGAGACGGTCGTCCTCACCACCGTCGCCACCTCGCTGGAGCCACGCGAGGGCATCGACTTCTTTCCGCTCCAGGTCGAGTTCGAAGAGAAGATGTACGCCGCCGGGAAGATCCCGGGTGGGTTCATCAAGCGGGAGAGCCGCCCCTCCGAGAACGCCATCCTCGCCGCGCGACTGACGGATCGGCCGATCCGGCCGCTGTTCAACAAGGACTATCGCAACGACGTCCAGGTGATCTCCACCGTCCTGTCCGCCGACCAGAAGAACGACCCGGCGACGTTGAGCATCATTGGCGCCTCCGCCGCGCTCAGCATCTCCGATCTCCCCTGGAACGGCCCCATCGGCGCGGTGAAGCTGGGGGTGATCCAGGACGAGGTGGTGGTCAACCCGACGCTGCCGGAGCTCGCGTACAGCGACATGGACCTGACGCTGGCGGCCACCGCCGACGCCATCTTGATGGTAGAGGCCGGGATCAAGGAGCTGCCCGAGGACAAGGTCCTGGAAGCGCTGGAAGTCGGCCACAAGGCGATCCTGCCGATCATCGACCTCATCAACGAGCTGGTCGCCAGAGCCGGCAAGCCGAAGCGCGAGGTGCCGGCCCGCGAGGTCAGCCCGGAGCTCCGCCAGGAGGTAGAGCAGTTCCTCGGCAACCGCCTGGAGGCGGTGCTGTACAACCCGGACAAGGCCGGCCGGGAGGACGCCACCCGCGAACTGCGCAAGGAAGTGGTGGACCACTTTGCCGAGCGGTTCGATCCAAAGGACGTCGCCCAGGTTTTCGACAAGCTGGAGAAGGAGCTGGTCCGCCGCAACATCCTGGAGCATGGGCGGCGCCCCGACGGCCGCAAGAACGACGAGATCCGCCCCATCTCGATCGAGGTCGGCGTGCTGCCACGCACCCACGGCTCCGGCCTGTTCACCCGCGGCCAGACCCAGGTGCTGACTGTCTGCACCCTGGGCACCACCCAGGATGAGCAGTTGCTGGACTCGATCGGGATCGAGGAGTCCAAGCGCTACATCCACCACTACAACTTCCCGCCCTACAGCGTGGGCGAGGCGCGGCCGCTGCGCGGCCCCAGCCGCCGCGACATCGGCCATGGAGCGCTGGCCGAGCGAGCGCTGCTGGCGGTGATCCCGGAGAAGGACGAGTTCCCCTACACCATTCGGCTGGTGAGCGAGGTGCTCTCCAGCAATGGTTCCACCTCGATGGCCTCGACCTGTGGCTCGACCCTGGCGCTAATGGACGCGGGGGTGCCGATCAAGGCGCCGGTTGCCGGCATCGCGATGGGCCTGGTGACGCCGCCGGAGGGCGGGCTGGACCGCTACGCGATCCTGACCGACATTCAGGGCGTGGAGGACGCGCTGGGCGACATGGACTTCAAGGTCGCCGGCACCGCCAAGGGCATCACCGCGCTCCAGATGGATATCAAGATCCACGGGCTCACCCGGCAGATCATGCAGGAGGCGCTGGCGCAGGCGCGCGAGGCCCGCCTGTTCATCCTCGAAAAGATGGCCGCGGTGCTCAAGGAGAGCCGCCCGCAGCTCTCGCCCTACGCGCCCCGGCTGCACCGGATGAAGATCAACCCGGACCGCATCCGCGACGTGATCGGCCCCGGCGGCAAGACCATCCGCCGGATCACCGAGGAGACGAAGACGACGATCGATATCGAGGACGATGGGACCGTCATCATCGGCTCCACCGACGCCGCCGGCTTGCAGCGGGCGATCGAGATCATCAATGGTCTGACCCGCGACGTCGAGGTGGGCGGCGTCTACACCGGCAGGGTGACCCGAATCATGGCGTTCGGCGCCTTCGTCGAGATCCTGCCGGGCAAGGAGGGGCTGATCCATATCTCCGAGTTGGCCGACCACCGGGTCGGCAAAGTCGAGGATGTGGTGAACGTTGGCGATGAGGTGAAGGTGCTCGTCACCGAGATCGACCGCCAGGGCCGTATCAACCTCTCGCGCCGAGCGCTGCTGGAGGCCGCGACGCCTGCCGAGGACGAGCTGGAGGAGTTCGGCGAGGACGGCGAGGAGTTCGAGACCGAGGAGTTCGAAGAGGAGCCGCAGCCAACCACCCCGGTTGTCTCGCGCCCCCCGCGGCGCGGTGGCGGCCAGGCCGGCGGCCGACCGCCTCGGCGTGAGGGCTTTGGTGGCAATGGCGGTGGCTTCTCCCGAGGTGGCGAGGGCGGCTTCAGTAACCGTGGCGGACGGCGCGAGGGCGGCTTCTCGCGCGGCGGCGGCGACGGCGGCTTCGGCCGCGGTGGCCAGGGCGGCCCGCGGCGTGAAGGGCCCGGTGGCCGTGGCGGCGGCCAGGGCGGTCCGCGCCGCGAAGGGCCTGGAGGCCCAGGGGGCGGCCCGAGCGGGCAGGGTGGCGGCCGGGGTCCGCGCGGCCCACGCCGCGAAGGCCCGGGCGGTGGCGGGCCGCGGCGGCCGCCGCGCGAGCCGTTCAGCCCGCGCTGGTAGCCTGCCCGCGTTCAGCTCGAAGGCGCCCCGGAGCCGCAGCCCGGCTCCGGGGCGCCGTTTTCGTGCCGCGCCGTTCTACCGCGGCTGGAAGCTGGCCAGCATGTCCTTGAAGTCCGCCAGCCCGGAATCGCTGGCCCGCTCGGCGGTCTGGAGCGACAGGGCCCAGCCGCGGCTCCTGAGCACGAAAAACACCTGGTGGACGCGGGAGAACAGGCTCTGGTTATCCGGCCGCCGATTCAGGTACGTCACCAGCGTCGCCCGGCTGCTATCCACCGGGACGCTGCCTACCACGTTGATCTGTGCTCCGACCGCTTGCAGCCCGGCGATCTGGGTCCGAAAGAACGTGGGCGTGTCGACCACCGTGGCCGGCAAGGGCTGGGCGATGACGGTGACCGTGGTTGGGAAGCCGTCCACGGTGGGGCCGGTGAAGAGATCGGCGGTGATCGAGCCTATCTTGCCCGCGCCCGGCCCGGCGGTCCACCCTTTGGGGACGACGACGTCGTACTCGTAGAGCTGGGAGTGGAACGACTCGCCCGGTCCGGCAGCGGGGGGCACCGTGGGTGTCGGGGTCGGGCCGAGCGTCGGCTCTGGCGTGAGCGTCCCCACCGACGCCAGGGTGGGCAGCGTGACGGGCAGAGGGGTTGGCGTGGGCGTGGGCGGCGGAGCCGGCGGCGGGCCGCCGCCCACGCAGCCGGCCAGTAGCAGAGTGGCGGCGCCGAGCAGTCCGGCTCGCCAGGCGTGCCCTGCCGCCGTTCCCAGCACCCTCCGCTCCGCCAACCTCCGTCTCTCCAGCCAGCAGCCCGCCGGCAGTCGGAGTGTAGCCGAGACCCTCCCCACCCGCCACCACGTCATCAGACCGGCCGCGCAGCCGGGAGCTGCTAGGGGATGGAGAGGCGCTTGGAGGCTGGCGGGGTGCTGGAGTGGTCCGGCCCATGGCGCGTATCCCGGCTGTATACTGTGGCTGCTGTGGATCCGCGTGCCGAAGTGGCCGCCGGCCCGCGGCTGGACGCTGGCAGCACGCGACTCGGAGGGAGCGATGGCCACGCCGATCAAAGTCGTGGTCGCCGGGGCGCTCGGCCGGGTGGGCCGCGAGATGATGTATGGCCTGTCCGCCGATCCAGACGTGGATCTCGTCGGCGGCGCCGATCCCGTCGCGGCAGAGGACTACTTCGACCTGCCCGGTGGCGGCGGGCTGGTCCCGCTCGCGCGCAGCGTCGAGGCGCTGTTCTCGCGGGTTCGGCCGCGGGTCATGGTCGACTTCACCACCGCCGAAGCGGCGCTGGCAAACGCCCGGGCAGCGATCCGGGCCGGTGTCTCGCCGGTGATCGGTACCACCGGGCTGTCGCCCGCCAACATCGAGGAGATCGGGCGCCTGGCGCACGAGGCGCAGTTGGGCGCGGTGATTGCCCCGAACTTCGCGATCGGGGCGAACCTGATGATGTACTTTGCCCGCATCGCCAGCCGCTACCTGTCGGCAGCAGAGATCATCGAGCTGCATCATGCCGGCAAGGCTGACGCGCCCTCCGGCACCGCGTACTCCACGGCGAAGATGATGCGCGAGGCGCGCGGCGAGCCGTTCGACCGCCAGGAGACCAAGAAGCTGACGCTGGACGACGTGCGCGGCGGCGACGTCGACGGCATCCGCATCCACAGCGTCCGGCTGCCGGGGCTGGTGGCGCACCAGGAGGTCATCTTTGGCGGGCAGGGCCAGACGCTCATCATTCGCCACGACAGCTACGGGCGCGACTCGTTTGTCCCCGGGGTGCTGCTGGCAGTGAAAGAGGTCGTCAATCGCAGTGAGCTGGTCTACGGCTTGGACAAGATCATGGGCCTGGGAGACGGATAGAGCGTGGCGGGGTTGAACGTTGCCCTGGTGGGTGCGACCGGGCTGGTGGGCCGCCTGACCTTGAGCATCCTGGAAGCGCGCGATTTCCCCGTTGGGCGGCTGCGGCTGTTCGCCTCGCCCCGCTCGGCCGGCAAGCGCCTGCGCTTCCAGGGAGACGAGGTGCCGATTGAAGCCATAGGCGATGACGCCTTCGAGGGCTGCGATCTGGTCTTCCTCTCGGTCGAGACCCCGCTCGCCCGCCAGCTTGCGCCGCGCGCGGTGGCCGCCGGGGCAGTGGTGATCGACGACTCCAGCGCGCACCGGCTGGAGCCGGACGTACCGCTGGTCGTCCCGGAGGTCAACGCGGCCGACCTGGCCCGGCATCGCGGGATCATCGCCGGGCCGAACTGTTCCACCGCCCAGCTCGTGGTCGCGCTCAACCCGCTGCACCGAGTCAACCCGATCCAGCGGGTCATCGTGGACACCTACCAGGCGGTGTCGGGGACGGGCCAGGCGGCGCTGGAGGAGCTGCGGGTGCAGGAGCGCCAGGTGCAGCAGGGCGAGCCGCCGACGGCGCGTGTCTACCCGCACCCGATCGTCCAGAACCTGTTCCCGCACGTCGACAGCTTCCGCGACGATGGCTACACCAGGGAAGAGTGGAAGATGGTGCAGGAGACGCGGAAGATCCTGCACCGGCCGGAGCTGCGGATGTCGGCGACGTGCGTCCGTGTTCCGGTCCCGATCGGCCACTCGGAGGCGGTGCACGTGGAGTTGGAGCGGGCGATGTCGCCCGAGGAGGCGCGGGAGCTGCTCGCCCAGGCGCCGGGGGTGCGGGTGGTGGACGACCCGACCCATAACGTCTACCCCATGCCGAAGGACGCCGCCGGCCGTGACGAGGTGCTGGTTGGCCGTATCCGCGCCGACCAGTCGCACCCACGCGGGCTCGCCTTCTGGGTGGTGGGCGATAATCTGCGCAAGGGCGCGGCGCTCAACGCGGTGCAGATCGCCGAAGCGCTGCTCCCGAGCCTTGGATCTCGCGCCCTGACTGTCGGCGCGCAGGCCTCGTGACACACTGGGAGCACGCCCGGGCGCTGCCCGGATGCTGGTAGCTGGGGAGGAGAAGGTGGCGGAGTTTGGACGTGTGCTCACCGCGATGGTGACCCCATTCGACGGACGGGGCGAGGTGGACTACCCCCAGGCTCGTCGGCTGGCCCGGGCGCTGCTCGACTCGGGCAGCGAGGGACTGGTGCTGGCCGGGACAACCGGTGAGTCGCCGACACTGACCCACGATGAGAAGCTGCGGCTGTTCCAGGAGGTCCGCGAGGAGGTGGGCGGCCGGGCGCCGATTATCGCTGGCACCTGCAACTACAGCACCCGCGAGAGCATCGAGCTGAGCCGAGAGGCGGCGCGCATTGGGGTCGACGGGATTCTGGGCACCGTGCCCTACTACAACAAGCCGCCCCAGGAGGGGCTCTACCACCACTTCAAGGCGATCGCCGAAGCGGTGCCGCTGCCGATGATCCTCTACAATGTCCCGAGCCGCACCGTCACCAACATGCTCCCGGACACCACGGTTCGGCTGAGCCAGGTGGACAACATCGTCGGGATCAAGGAGGCGAGCGGCAACTTCGAGGCGGTGGCGAAGATCATCGAGCAGTCGCGTCCGGGTTTCCGGGTCTGGAGCGGCGACGACTCTGCCACGCTGCCGATCCTGGCGCTGGGCGGCTACGGTATTGTCAGCGTCGCCTCGCACCTGGTGGGCCGGCAGATTCAGCGGATGATCCAGGCATTCGTCGCCGGCCGGGTGGATGAAGCCGCCGCGCTGCACCGCGCGCTGCTGCCGCTGTTCAACGCGCTGTTCGTGACCACTAACCCGATCCCGTTGAAGTACGCGCTCAACCAGGTGGGGTTCACCGTCGGCACCCCGCGCCTGCCGCTGGTGCCCTGCGACGCGAAGTCGGCCGCGGTGATCGACGCGGAGCTGGCCAGGGCAACAATCGACCTGCCGGTAGGCATCACGGCATAACGCGCGGCGGGCCTGCCGTCGTTGGCACGCTCGGCTCGCCCCGTCCCGCCGCTGCTGAGCGCGGCCGGGCGCGATACATGCCCTCCGTAGATAGCTTGAACCTGATGGCGCTCTGAGCCCTCCGCCTGAGAGGAGGGAACAGGGTGCTCGCCTGCGCCGCTGGAGATGCGCATGAGCCAGCCCGATCACCCAGCCGCGAGCCCCCGCCCCACGCGCCGTTCCGATGCCTGGTTCCACGACCCGGAGATGTACGGGTTTGTCCGCCGGGCGTTCGCCAAGAGCATGGGCTTCGATGACCACGACCTATCGCGCCCGATTATCGGGATCGCCCAGACCTGGAGCGAGCTGAACAACTGCAACCACCATTTCAAGGAGCTGGCCGAGGCGGTCAAGCGCGGGGTCTGGCAGGCCGGCGGGACGCCGCTGGAGTTTCCCACCATCTCGCTGGGGGAGCTGTTCATGCGCCCGACCACGATGCTCTATCGCAACCTGATGGCGATGGACACCGAGGAGATGATCCGGGCGCACCCACTGGACGGGGTGGTGCTGCTGGCCAACTGCGACAAGACCACCCCGGCCCAGCTCATGGGCGCCGCCAGCGCCAACGTACCGGCGATCATCCTGACCGGCGGACCGACGCTGAGCGGTCGCTTCCGGGGGGAGAGCCTCGGCGCCTGCACCGACTGCCGCCGCTTCTGGGCCGAGTTCCGAGCCGGGACGATCGACGCGGATGCGCTGGCGGAGCTGGAGGACGGCATCTGCCGCTCCGACGGTGCCTGCACGGTGATGGGCACGGCGAGCACGATGGCGGCGCTGGCCGAGGCGCTTGGGATGGCGCTGCCGGGCAACGCCGCCATCCCCGCTCCAGACAGCCGGCGGCTGCGGCTGGCCGAGCGGGTGGGGCGGCAGATCGTCAGCACGGTGCAGCGGGGTATCCGCCCCAGCGACGTGCTGACCCCGCGCGCCTTCGAGAACGCGATCCGGCTGATGATGGCGCTCGGCGGCTCGACCAACGCGGTGATCCACCTCGTCGCCATCGCTGGTCGCCGCGGTATTCAGCTCCCGCTGGAGCTGTTCGACCGGATGTCGCGCGAGACGCCGTTCATCGTCAACGTCCGCCCCAGCGGCCGCTTCCACATGGAGCAGTTCTTCGAGGCTGGCGGGGTGCCGGCGGTGATGAAAACGCTCGGCGAGGCCGGGCTGCTGCACCTGGGCGAGCGGACGATCACCGGCGAAACGATCGGGCAGCAGCTCGAAAGGGTCGTCCCGCTCGGGTCCAACGCGCTGAACGGCACCGGCTGGTACGGGACCGAGCGGATCATCTTCCCGCTCTCCGAGCCGCTTGCCCCCGAGGGCGGCACGGCGATCCTGCGCGGCAACCTCGCTCCCAGCGGAGCGGTCATCAAGCAAGCCGCTAGCTCGCCACATCTGCTGCGCCATCGCGGCCAGGCAGTGGTGTTCACCTCGCTCGCCGACCTGGCGGCCCGTGTCGATGACCCGGCGCTACCCGTCACCCCGGACAGCGTGCTGGTGCTCCAGAATGCCGGCCCGAAGGGCGCGCCCGGCATGCCCGAGGCCGGCAACCTGCCGATCCCCAAGCAGCTCCTCGCCCAGGGAATCCGCGACATGGTGCGCATCTCGGATGCCCGGATGAGCGGCACTGCTGCCGGCACCGTAGTGCTGCATGTCGCCCCCGAGGCTGCGGTCGGCGGGCCCCTGGGCCTGGTGCGTGACGGCGACTGGATCGAGCTGGACGTACCGAACCGACGCCTCCACCTGGATGTCTCGGACGAGGAGCTGGCCCGCCGCCGCGCCGCGTGGCGCCCGCCCGCCCCGGATCGCCATCCTCGCGGCTACTACCGCCTGTACGTCGACCACGTGCTGCAAGCTGACCAGGGCGCTGACTTCGACTTCCTGGTCGGCGGCGACGGGTAGGAAGCCTCCGGCCTCCACCCCGGGTAGGGCTGGTGTGGGGGCGAGTGGGCGCTTGCCACACCGCCGAGCGCCCACAAGACCCGCGCGGTGGCAGGGCGCGGCAGGCATCCCGGGACGCGGCGTGGCGGGCAGGGCAGCGCCACGCGGCCGCTGAGCCCGGGGGGCGGCGCAACTGGCTGCTTACTGGACGACGCCGAGGACGTCCAGCGCCATCAGCGCCAGGATCTTCGCCCCGGCGGTGATCTGGTCGCGCTCGACGTACTCGTGCGCGTCGTGAGAGAGCCCGCCGGCCGCCCCCAGCTCCACCAGGGTGGGGATGTGGCCGCGGTGGATCATCACCGTGGCGTCCGTGCCGCCGGGCGCCGTCTCGATGTCCGGGACGTAGCCCAGCACCCGCTCGCCGGCGCGCTGAGCCAGGGCGACCAGCGGGTGGCGGGCCGCTTCGGCCGGGGTGCGGCCGAGCGCGCACGGCGGGGAGCTGCCGGCCGCGGCGAGGGTGAAGGACCAGCCTTCCACAGGGACGCGCTCGCGCAGGAAGCGCTCCACCTCGGCCCGAATCCGCTCGGGCAGCGTGGCGAGGTCGCGCGGGTAATCACGTCCGGGTGGGAAGCGCAGGTCGATTGTCGCCTCACACCAGTCGGGCACGGCGTTGGTGCCACCACGCTCGACCATCGTGGCGCCGCTGTCGCGGTGCACCGCACGCACCCCGCCGCCGGCGATCGTCGTCCCAATGGCCAGGGTGGGCGGGCCGAGCAGCTCCGTGTCCAGCCCGGGCAGGAGCCGCTGCACCAGCTCCTCCTGCCCATCGGCGAGCGCGACGAGCAGCCGGCTCATCTGCTCTACCGCGCTGATTCCCAGGTACGGGGTGGAGGCGTGCGCAGCGCGGCCCTGGACGTTCAGCACCAGCAGGACGCTGCCGCGATGCCCGACGACCGGAGTGTAGCCGTAGGAGCCGTCGAGCGCGACGCCCGAGATGTTGGTCAGGAAGCCCTGGGCGTCGCGCGGGCCATCCAGCCAGCCTCGCTGCCCCAGCCAGGAGTCGGGCCCTGCCACCAGGGCGTGCACCCCCACCTCGGTCTCCTCCTCGTCGGCGGTGTAGGCGGCGACCAGCGTCCCGCCGAGCCGCGCCTCGGCGGCGGGGAGCACCGCCGCGAGCGCCCGCATCGCCATGACGGTCGACGCCACCGCCGCCTTGTTGTCGAACGCGCCCCGGCCGTAGATGATCGGGGCGGTCCGCCAGCGCCGCTTGGTTTCCCACACCCGCGCCATCCGCTCCCGGATCGTCGCCTCGTGCGTCTGCCCGCCCACCTCCAGCCGGATCCGCCGATCCCCCAGGTAGGTTACGGTCCCCTCGGCGGCGCTGAACGGGTCGCCGCCGAACCAGCGCTCGGGCTGCCCTTCGGGAACTGTATCCGTGTGCGCCTCGATGATGAAGCAGCGCTCGCCAGCGCCGGGCAGCACCTCGATCAGGTTCTGGCTGGTGGGACCGATCGACTGTGCGACGACCTCGGTCCGCTCGCCCTGTCCGATCTCCCCGCGCAGCAGGTGGACGACCGTCCCCGGCTGGTCGACCGTCCCCTCCTGGCGCGCCAGGCTGCGAATCCGCACCAGGCGGCGGAGCAGCCCGACCGCCTCGGCGTCATGCGTGTCCAGGTAGCCAAGGATTCGCTGCTCGATCTCCGCGCGGGCCACATCCGCCTCCAGCTCTGCGCTCCGAGCTCCGGGCTCGGGTGTCGTATCCCCGAGCGGGCAGCCCTGGGAGCTGCTCGACCGCTCGGGGCTCGGGACGTTCATCGTACAATGGCGTTCCGTTTTCGTGTCGACCGCTGAGCGAGAAGGAGGTTGCCGTGATACAGCCCTACACCGCCGTTGGCCTGATTCCCACCGTCCGCGGCGTGCGCAAGCGCGAGGAGATCGAGCGCAACCTGGAGCACCTGTCCCACCTGATCGCCGCCGCCTCCTGGCTATCCAGCCTCGATCTGCCGGTGCGGCTGGTGGTCGTCCCTGAAGGGGCACTGCAGGGCTTCACCGACGAAGTGTTCGACATGGATCACGTGCAGTACGCCCGCGAGTGTGCGATCGACATCCCGGGGCCCGAGACGCGCTACCTGGGCGATCTAGCCAAGCACTGGAAGGTGTACCTTATGGCCCAGGCCAAGGCACGGCACGAGCAGTTCCCGGATCGCTTCTTCAACGTCGGCTTCGCTCTCGACCCGAACGGCGAGGTGATCCTGAAGCACTACAAGCTGGCGACATTGTACCCCGTGGAGCACTCGGTGACGCCCCACGACGTCTGGGACACCTGGACCGAGCTGTACGGCCGCACCCTGGAGGCGTTCTACCCGGTGGCGGACACCGAGATCGGCCGCCTGGCGGTGCTGATGGCGAACGAGGGCTCGTACCCGGAGAACGCGCGCGGGCTGGCGATGAACGGGGCCGAGGTGGTGTACCGAGCCTCGTACCCCCATCCGCATACCGGCAACGAGTTCTTCGAGATCCAGAACCGGGCCCGAGCGCTGGACAACAACTTCTACATCGTTGCCCCGAACATGGGAACCTACTACCTGACCGCCGACTCCGATCTGCCGATCGATACCTTCGGCGGCCGGTCGATGATCGTGGACTACAAGGGCCGCGTCGTCGGCCAGCAGCTCTATGGCGCCGGGTCCACCTACGTGGCCGGGACGATCGACATCGAAGCACTGCGCGACTTCCGCACCCGGGCGCAATGGGACAATTGGATGAAGGACCTGCGCACCGAGGTGTACCAGCTCATCTACGAGCAGCCGCTGTATCCGAAGAACCTGTACCAGGACCGCGCGCCCTTCAAGCACGCCGACTTCCGCCGGGAGGTGATCGACAAGCAGATTGAGCTACTCGTCCAGCGCGGCATCTACAAGCGCCCGTCCCAGTCATAACCTCGGCTTGGCCCGATGTGTGGCCGCGGTAGGTGGACCTGGACACGCTCGACCAGCCCGCCGTCTAGCGCCGGGCCTGCCAGCCGCCGTCCGCGAAGAAGACGCTGCCGGTGATAAAGCTGGCGGCGTCGGAAGCGAGGAAAACAGCCAGGTTGGCGATCTCCTCCGCGGCGCCGTAGCGGCCCAGCGGCGTGCGGTGGACGGTGCGGGCGTACACCTCCAGCGCCCGCCGGGTGGTAGGGTCGGGCGCCGCCTCCAGGGCGCGTGCCAGGTCGCCCGGGGTAGCCAGGGAGGGCGGGAGGCGCTCCCAGACGGCGCGGTTGATGCCGGTCGCGACGTAGCCGGGGGCGATGGCGTTGACCCGGACGCCCCACGGGCCCCACTCCTGGGCCAGCGAACGGGTGAGCGAGACAAGCCCGGCTTTGGCGGCGCTGTAGGCGGCCTCGCCCGGGATCGGGGTGTCGGCGGCGATGCTGGCGATGTTGACGACGCTGGCGCCCGGCTGCCGCAGCAGCGCCGGGCCCGCAGCGCGGCAGACCAGGAACGGGCCCGTGAGGTTGACCGCGAGCACCGCGTCCCACTCGGACTCGGCCAGCTCCAGCACCGGCTTGTCGAACGGGGAGGCCCCGGCGTTGTTGACCAGCACGTCCAGCCGGCCGTGGCGCGCCAGAACTGCCTCCACCGCCGCCTGCACCTGGTCCGCCCGGGTCACGTCACAGCGCCAGGCGAGCCCCCGCCGGCCGCGCGCCTCCACCTCGGCGGCGACCGCCTGGCAGGCGGCCAGGTCGCGGGCGATGATCGCGACATCCGCCCCGGCCTCGGCGAGCGCGAGCGCGATGGCCCGCCCGATCCCGCGATTGCCGCCAGTGACCAGGGTGACCCGACCGGCCAGGCTCATCAGCTCCTCCTTGCGAGCTACGCTCCCGTGAGGCGAGGATAGCTCCGTCTGCCCCGCGGCCGTCCTCTGGAGCGGTAGTCTACGTCGTCCGTGCTGTTGCGAGGGGGCTGCGTTGCCGTCGAGGATGAGAGACGAGATCCAGGCGCATGGCCCGGGTTGGGCCGGCGAGGCGATCGAGCCCGGGACGCGCTTCACCGTCGCGCTCCAGGGGCCGCTCGATCTCGCCGCCTCGCTGGAAGGGTTCCACCGCTGGGGCGACGACCTGGTGGACCGCTGGGACGGCCGGACGCTGCTTCGGACAACGCGGGCCGATGGCCAGGTTATTGCCTTTGCCTGTACCGTGGCCGGGAGTGTGGAGGCGCCAGCGCTGGAGGTAGCAGTGGCAGATGCCCGCCACCGCCCGGCTGTCGAAGCAGCGGTGCAGGGGATGTTTGTCCAGGCGCCAGCGGCGCTAGCGACGCTCTGCGCGATCGATCCCCTCGTCGCCCGGCTGGAGCAGCGCTTCCCGGGCACGCGGCCAGTGCTCCAGCTCGACCTGCTCACCGCGCTGATTCGCGCGATCAGCGCCCAGCAGGTAAACCTGCGCTGGGCCGCGACCACCCGCCGCCGGCTGGCCGAGGCGTTCGGGACCCGGCACATAGTGGCAGGTAGGGAGGTGTACAGCTTTGATCCCGAACGGCTGGCCGGCCTCGCGCCTGCGGCGCTGCGGGCGCTCCAGTTCACCACCCGCAAGGCAGAATATCTCGTCGCTACCGCGGCCGAAGTGGCGAGCGGGCGGCTGGACCTGGCGAGGCTGCGCGAGCTACCCGACGAGGCGGTGATCGAACGGATTACCGCGCTGCGGGGCCTGGGGCGCTGGACCGCCGACTGGCTGCTCGCCCGCACCCTGGGCCGGCCGCGGGTGGCCGCCGGCGACCTGGGCGTTCGCAAGGCGGTCGGGCTCGCCTACGCGGGCGGGCGGCTGCTCGCGGAGCAGGAGGTGCGAGAGCTCACCGCGCACTGGGGCGCGGCGGCAGGCGTGGCCCAGCAGCTCCTGCTGCACGCGCTCGCCCACGATCCTCACAGCTTGGTAGGATCCTAACAGGGGAGCCACGGCCCCGAACCGCACAGGCTCGCTCTAGCGGCCTCAGGCCGCGCCCCGTACCATGGGGTGGGGCGCGGCGCCATGGACGAGATAGCCTGCGTCGAAACGATTCCCTCCCCGTGTGGTCTCCTGTGGGCGCTGCACACACCACGTGGGCTGGCCGCCCTACGGCTGCCCGGCGAGCCGGATGGGCTGCGGGAGGGCTGGGCCCGGCGCTGGTTCCCGGGCACGCGGCTCGTGCCCTACCAGGGCGGATCGAGCCCGGTGGCGGAGCAGCTCGCGGAGTACTTCGCTGGCCAGCGCCGCCGCTTCACACTCCCGCTCGACCTGCGCGGAACGCCATTCCAGCTCCGTGTCTGGGAGATGCTGCAAGCGATTGAGTACGGCGAGATCCGCAGCTACCGCCAGGTGGCGGTGGCGATCGGCCAGCCGCGGGCGGTCCGCGCCGTCGGCGCGGCAAACGGCCAGAACCCGGTCGCGATCGTCGTCCCCTGCCACCGGGTGCTCGGCAGTGATGGCGCGCTCACCGGCTACGGCGGTGGGCTAGCGCTGAAGCGCTGGTTGCTGGAGCTGGAGGGCGCCCTTCCCGCGAGCGAGACCTGAGCCATTAGTGGGCGGCGGAGCTGCTCGGCGGCTCCCAGCGCGGCCCCGCGGCGTAGACGTAGGCCTCCACCGCCTGGCGCTCGGCGCCGCGGGGCCACACCCGCGCCTGGATGCGCCGATAGTCGCCCTCGGCCACGCCCTCATAGTCGTCCAGCACCCGGTACGCCTCGCCGTCCAGCCCGAAGATCAGCACCCCGCGTACCCGGGCGCCGGGCTGGGGGACGACGAGCGGGTAGTCGAAGCCGGGCCGCCAGACCTTCGCGAAGTCCCGCAGCTCGGCGGCCACCAGCGTCCGCTCCGGGCTCGGCCCGAGCAAGCGGTCGAGCAGCGCCGGGTCGCGCAGGGTCCCGTAGGCAAAGAGGGGCAGGATCGCCTCCGGCATGCGACCTCGCTGTCTCACCTCTTGACGGTTGGCGGCGGGGCGCGTACCCTTCCGCCCACAATGGCCGAGCTATTCCGTGACGGCATCAAGCGCGACCGTACCGCCCGACTGCTGCGCGTGGCGCACCTGCTGTACGCCCATCCACATGGCCTGACCGCCGCGGAGATCGCCCGGCGGGTCGAGATGAGCATACGTACGGTGTACCGCGACCTGCACGCGCTGGAGGGGGAGCTGAAGATCCCCGTCTGGCAGCAGGAGGGCCGCTGGGGGACCGAGTCCAAGGCGTTCCTCCCACCGTTGAAGCTGACGCTGCATGAGGCGGTCGCCCTCTTTCTCAGCGCTCGGCTGTTTGCCCGCTTCGCCGACAAACGCGACGATCACGTACTGAGCGCGTTCGACAAGCTCGCCACCGTGCTGCCGCCGACGATCGCACAGCACGTCCAGGCGACGATTACTGCGCTGCAGGAGCGTCCACGGGACGCCACCTATAGCCAGGTGCTGGAGGCGCTCGAAACCGGCTGGGCGCAGGGGCGCAAGGTGCGGATCTGGTATCCGTACCAGCATCCGGACGGGCGCGTGTTCACCAACGAGCGGCTGGTAGCGCCGTACTTCCTGGAGCCGCATCCGCGCGCTCACGCCTGCTACCTGATCGCCCACGATAGCTATACGCAGGCTCTCCGCACGTTCAAGGTCGAACGCATCCAGCGGGCCGCGCTCACGGACGAGCGGTTTGAGGTTCCGGCCGACTTCGACCCGTATGCACGGTTCAATCTCGCCTGGGGCATCGTCGACGAGCCACCGGTCGAGGTCCGGCTGCGCTTCCACGACCCGGCGGCGGCGAGCCGAGCCCGCGAGGCGCACTGGCACCCGTCGCAGCGCGCCATCACCCACCCGGACGGCAGCCTGGAGCTTGTCTTTACTGTGGCAGGCCTGCTCGAGATTACGCCTTGGATTCTGGAGTGGGGCGACGCGGTGGAGGTGCTGGCGCCGCCGGAGCTGCGCGCCCGGGTCGCGGCGGTCGCCCGAGCGCTGGTGGAGCGCTACGGGGCCCAGGACGAGCTGCGTCTGGCGCGGTGATCGGCTGCTCGGAGCCGCAGCGGCCCGGGCCCGGGCGGCATGTCGGCCAGGTATGTCAAGATAGCCTGTGGGCAGCACCTGTCTCGCTGCAAAGCGTGCCGCCGCGCGCGGCCTCGGCCGGCGCGACGGATCCTGGTGGACTCACCTGACTCTTCGGAGGACCGACCGTATGCCTCAATCGCTCGAGCCGCGGTCCGGACGTCCCCGCATCGCGGTGATCAACGACGACACTACCTACCTCGCGCTCATGCAGGAGCTCCTGCAGGAGACCGAGGGCTACGATGTCCTGGTCTGTAAGCAGTGGCAGGACGCCTACCGATTTGTCAAGGAGACCCAGCCCGACCTGGTTATCCTGGACATCGTGATGGGGGGCGAAGAGCCGGGCTGGAAGATTCTGGAGCTGCTTACGCTGGACCCGACGACGCGGCCCATCCCGGTGATCGTCTGCTCGGCGGCGATCCGCTCGCTCCAGGACCACGAGCCCTTGCTCCAGCAGTACGGGGTGGGGGTACTTGCCAAGCCGTTCGACCTGGAGGCCTTGCTCGCGAAGATCGAGCGCACCCTCGCCGAGCATCGTCGCTGAGCCGCGGGCGAACGGTGCGGCCGCCGACGATACCCACAGCTATGCCGATCCTGGACGGGGAACGAGGCTGGCGAGCCCCTACGGCACGATCAGGAGCTTGCCGCTGGTCTTGCGACTGGCAAGGGCGACCTGGGCCTCGGCGACGCGCTCCAGCGGATAGACCTCGTCGATGCGGACGCGGAGCTGCCCGGAGGCGACCATGCCGAGGACGGCGTGGGCGTACTCCAGGAGCTTGTCCCGCGTGGCGGTGTAGTGGAACAGGCTGGGGCGTGTCAGGAAGAGCGATCCTTTGCTGTTGAGGATCTGGGGATCCACCGGCGGGACCGGCCCGCTGGACTGGCCAAGCAGCACCATATAGCCGAGCGGCCGCAGGCAATTGAGGCTCTTGTCGAACGTATCCTTGCCGACGGAGTCGTACACCACGTCGACGCCCCGCCCGCCGGTCAGCCGCTTGACCTCGGCCTCGAAGTCCTGCTGCGTGTACAGGATCACCTCGTCGGCCCCGGCCTCGCGGGCCAGGGCGGCCTTGGCCTCCGTAGACGTGGTGCCGATGACCCGCGCTCCGCACTGCTTGGCCATCTGGCACAGCAGCAGCCCGACCCCGCCGGCGGCGGCGTGCACCAGGCAGGTGTCGCCCGGCTTCAGCGGGAATGTCGCATGGGTCAAGTAATAGGCCGTCATCCCCTGGAGCATGACCGCCGCCGCGTCACGGGCGCTGACGCGCTCCGGCACGGGAACGAGCCGGTCCGCAGGCGCAAGCACGTCGGTCCCGAAGGAGCCGGGCACGCTCGCCCAGGCGACCCGATCGCCCACCTGGAGCTCCGTGATGCCTGGGCCAAGCGCCTGCACTGTCCCCGCACCCTCCAGGCCGAGCGCCAGCGGCAGCGGATTCTTGTACAGGCCGCTGCGCTGATAGATGTCGATGAAGTTGACCCCGGCCGCCTCGACCCTCACCCGCACCTGGCCCGGCCCAGGCTCCGGGGTGGGCAGCTCGTCGATCCGCAGCACGTCCGGTCCGCCGTACTCGTGAACCCGCACAACCTTCATCTGCCGTCGTCCTCGCTCTTCTTGCCGCGGCTTGTCGCTCGCTCACTGGGATTATGGCCAAGCCGAGCGTCCGCCGGCCGGCACCCCGTGCCATGCTAGACTTCGTCGCGGCGCAGTCCGTCGCCGGCTCACCGCGGGAGCAGCCGTCTTGCCCATGCGCGCCAGTCGCCATAGCCACGCGCAGGCCCTGCTGGAGGCGCTTGCTCAACCGGGCTGCCCGATCTGCCGCCTCGGCGCCAGGGCGGTTGCCCGCGCCCTGGAAAGCCTGGCGTACGAGCAGGTGACGGATCCCGCTGTCCAGGCGCGCTTCGCGGCCGCCCTGGGCCTGTGCGCTTCCCACGGCCGGCAGCTCCTGAACCGGACGAGCAGCGGGCAGGGCGTGGCGATCCTCTATCGCGCCGTGATCGCCGCGGCGCTGCGGCGGCTCGAGCAGGTGTCGGCTGAACCGGCCGGCGGGCTGCTCTCCCTGGTCCGTGGGCGTCGCGCCGACGGTCCGGCCCCGGGGCTGGCCGCGCTCAGCCCCGATGCGCCCTGCCCGGCCTGCCAGGTCGAGGCGGACGCCGAGCAGCGCGCGGCGCAGGTCCTGCTAGAGCAACTCTCCCATCCCGACGCGCGCAGCGCCTACGAGCGCTCGCCGGGCCTCTGTCTGCCCCACCTGCGGCTCGCGCTCACCCTCGCCAGACCAAGACAACGGCCGGCCGCGGCGCTCCTCCTCGCTCACGCGGCCAGCATCCTGCGTGGGCTGGACCAGGAGCTGGCGGAGTACGTGCGCAAGCACGACTACCGCTTCCAGCACGAGCCCTATGGCGCCGAGCGGGATGCCCCCGCGCGGGCGCTCACCCGCTTCGTCGGCGAGCGCGGCGAGTGCTGAGGGGCGGAGCGAGCTCGGGCGGGGCGGAGCACCTGGCCACCCGATTCCGGCTGTACAGAACTGTTCCTTGACAGAGGCAGAGCGCGTGCTAGACTGCCGCCCACGACTGCTCACGCGGAAGGAGATCGCGCGCCATGTCCGGGTCAAGCTCTGCTTGCCGCCGTACCTCCCTGGCTGCTGGCCGCGCGCGCTGGGGACTACTCCTGCTCTCGCTCGCCGCCGGACTCTGGCTCGTGGTCGCCGGCGTGGGCGCGGCGGCGCCTGCCCCAGTCCGGCGGGTCCCGCTGGAGGAGGCGCGGAGCAAGATCCAGCACGTGGTCATCATCATGCAGGAGAACCGCTCCTTCGACCACTACTTCGGCACCTACCCCGGGGCCAACGGTATCCCGCGCGACGCCAACGGCGTCCCTACCGTCTGCAACCCCAATCCCCTCACCGGCACCTGCGACAAGCCGTTCCTGGATACCGGGGACGTGAACTACGGCGGCCCGCATTTCATGCGCGACGCGATCACCGCCATCGACGGCGGCAAGATGGATGGGTTCATCATTGCCGCGGCGAACAAGGGCCAGCCGACGCAGGATGTGATGTCCTATCACGACCGGGGGCAGATTCCCAACTACTGGGCGTACGCCGATACCTACCTGCTCCAGGACAACCTCTTCGAGCCGGTGGAGTCCTGGACCATGCCCTCGCACCTGTTCCTGGTGTCCGCCTGGTCCGCCCGCTGTCCGAATCCTGCGGACCCCATGTCCTGTATCAACGACCCGGCCAATCCCCGCGTCGCGCAGAACACCTCGCCGCTCTACGCCTGGACCGACATTACGTACCTCCTGCACAAGAACAAGGTGAGCTGGAAGTACTACGTGAACCAGGGGATCGAACCCGAGTGTCCGGGCGAGCAGCTCACCTGTGCCCCGCGCATGCAGTTAGTGAACCAGGAGAGCCTGGTGAACCCGCTGCCCGCCTTCACCACGGTGCACGACGACCACGAGCTGAGCAACATCGTGGACGAGGCGACGTTCGCCACCGACGCGGTGACCGGCAATCTGCCGAGCGTCGCCTGGGTCGTTCCTAGCCACGTGGTGAGCGAGCACCCAACCGCCCACATTAGCGCTGGCCAGGCGTATGTGACCGGGCTGATCAACGCGGTGATGCAGGGGCCGGACTGGAATAGCACCGCCATCTTCCTGGCCTGGGACGACTGGGGCGGCTTCTACGACCACGTCCCGCCGCCAACCATCGACCAGAACGGCTATGGCATTCGGGTGCCGGGGCTGCTGATCAGCCCCTATGCCAAGCACACCATCGACCACCAGACGCTCAGCTTCGACGCCTACCTGAAGTTCATCGAGGACCTGTTCCTCGGCGGCCAGCGGCTGGACCCGGCTACCGATGGCCGGCCGGACCCGCGGCCCACGGTGCGGGAGGACGTGGCGCAATTGGGCGACCTGCTGGACGAGTTCGACTTCTCGCAGACGCCGCGCCCGATTCTGATCCTGCCTCCCTATCCCAGCTACACCCGGGTGGAAGACACCGCGCCGGCGATCAGCTACGTGGGAAGCTGGCGGCTGCGGGCGGACCGGCGGGCCAGTGGCGGAACCGAGCACGTCGCCAGCGACCCGGGCGCCACTGCGACGCTGACGTTCACCGGCACGGACCTGGCGGTGACGCTCACCAAGGGACCCCAGTTGGGCATCGCCAACGTGACGCTGGATGGCACGGTCACCCCGGTCGACCTGTACAGTCCCGCCCCGCTGTTCCAGCAGATCGTCTTCGAGGCACACAAGCTGCGTCCGGTCTCCCACGTGCTCCAGATCGCCCCCAGTGGCACCAAGAACTCGCTCTCGTCGGGCCTGAGCGTGCCACTGGACGCCATCGACTACAAGCTGGCGACAAGCACGCGCTAGGAGCGGCCGGACCGGGCCTGCCTGGCCCACCCGGCCTCATCTGGCGGACGCCTGGCGGCGGCCGGTACGATGAGCGGCGGCGCCAGGCAGTCGAAGTCATGGGCGGCTGATGTGCTGGGCGACGTTTCGTGCCCTGGATACCAACGCTGATCGGGTTGGCCTGCTCGGCGCCGGCCAGCTTCATGCTCTGGAGCCGGGGCTTGCGCTGCTGGACCTGCTCGACGACGGCGGCGAGTGCCTGGTGCAGGCAGGAGAGCGGACCCGCGCTGATCCCGCATTGGCCTCGGCCACTCGCCCGAGCGCCGCGGGCGCGGCTACGCCTTTGCGATAGCCGCCAGGGTGGATGGTCGGGAGTACTCGCGCGGCACCTGGGCGACGCTCTACTGGAGCTTCGAGGAGATGCTCAAGTATGCTTTGCGCGGGCGCGCATCCAGCCGGGTGACATCATTGGCTCCGGGACGGTTGGGACCGGTTGTATCCTGGAGCTACCGCGCGTCCACGCCTCAGAGCGCGTTCCCTGGCTTCAGCCGGGAGACGTGGTCGAGCTGCGGATCGAGCGGCTCGGGACGCTGAGGAACACGGTCGCGGCTGGTCCGCCGCCGTGGCCGCTACGTTGAGGAGCACCATGAGCGAGGAATCGGCGCGTACCGCTGCCATCTTGGCGAGGATCGACACGGTGGAGCGCCGGCTGACCGAGCAGGCGGAACGCCCCCTGCCGCCCAGCCGGGAGCAGCCCACCTCCGGCGACGAGGAGCGCTGGGACGCGGGGCAGATCTGGGCCCACATGGCTGAGGCGCTCTTCTTTCATCTGGGCCAGGCGCGTCGCATCGCCGCCAACCCGTCTCCGGAGCCTGCCCCACTCGGCCGTCCGCCCACCCACGAGGCGCGCCTGAGCGCCATCGAAGCCGGGCGCTACGCTCCGCCAGCGGTCCACCTGGAGCGGCTGCGCGCCGGGCTGGCCGAGCTGCGCGATTTCGTCCGCGGGCTGTCCCCAGAGGCCTGGTCGAAACGAAGCAGGCACATGACCCGGGGTGAGATGGACCTGCACCAGGTGGTTATGGACTTCATGCTCGACCATCTGGACCAGCACCTGGCACAGCTCCAGAGCCTGTCCGAGCCCGTGTAGCCGCCCCGAGCGGTGCTCAGCGGCCCGGCCGCGCCATTCCCTGGCCGCTGAAGCGCAGCGGAAGAACGGGTCGTAACGTGCCTCGGATTTGGGGCGCTCGTCCGGGGCCGGCAAGTTGAGGAGAGAGCGTGCGGCGGGGAGCTGAGCCCGAACGCAGGGCGCTCAAAGACGTCCGCCTGACTGTTGTGGCGCTCTTTCTCGCCGCTATCCTGCTGCTCATCTTCGCCGTTCCCACCATTGTCGCCTCGTCCATCGTCGATCTTGGCGACCGGGTGATTCTCGACCTCGACCAGCTCCTGGCTTTACAGTCACAGATTACAAACATCCTGGTTGACCAGGAGACGAGCCAGCGCGGGTACATCCTTACGGGGGATGAACGGTTCCTCGAGCCGTACCAGCGCGGCCGCTCGCGGCTCGAGCCTCTGTGGCAGCAGGCTCAGCAGCAGGCAGAGGCGGTGGGCGGCCAGGCGCCGGCCCTGCTGGCTGCCGAGCGCGAGGCGGCTCAGCGCTGGCAAGCCGAAGCGGCGGAGCCGGAGATCGCGCTGGTGCGCGCTGGCCGCTCAGCCGAGGCGGTGGACGCGGTGCGGGCGGGCACAGGCAAGGCGCTGTTCGACGTCTTCCGCGAGCGGGCCACCACTTTCGATACCTACATCCAGCAGGTGCGCCAGGAGGCGACTGCCCGGCGGACCCAGCTTACGATGCTGCTCGATCGCATCATCATCGTGCTCGCCCTTGCCGGTCTCGTCGGCCTCGGGCTGATCTACTACCTCACCGCTGTCTCCCGCCAGTATCTGGTCCAGGCGATGCGTGGGGAGGAGCTGAACCGTGCGAAAAACGAGTTCCTCTCCATCGTGAGCCACGAGCTGAAGACGCCTCTTACCGTGATCCGGCTCCACGCCCAGTCGCTGCTCCGCCGCGAGCGGCGACGGAGGGGCGTCGCCACGGCCGAGGCCGGCCGCCCGGACCTCCGCGACCTCATCGGACGGGTGGCGATCATCGACGAGCAGGCAAAGCGCATGGCGCGACTCGTCGAGCAGCTCGTCGACCTCACCCGTGGCGATGCGCTGGAGTTCCCGCTTCAGTGTGAGATTGTGGATCTGGTCGCGCTCACCCGCCACGTAGTCGACCAGTTCCGTCCACTCGCGCCCGATGGCGCTTTTGCCTTCAGCAGTGAGCGCAGCGAGATCCTGGTCAGTGCCGACCCGATCCGGCTGGAGCAGGTGCTGCAGAACCTGCTCGGGAACGCGCTGAAGTATTCGCCCGAAGGGGGCGAGATCCGGGTAGCTCTGGCGGTGCGCGAGATAGAGGTCGTCTGCTCCATCCAGGATCAGGGGATTGGCCTCCCAGCAGCGGAGCTCCCCTACGTGTTTGACCGCTTCTACCGAGCGAGCAACGCCACGGCGACCCAGATCAGCGGGCTCGGCCTCGGGCTGTACCTGTCCCGGGAGATCATTCACCGCCACGGCGGCCGCATCTGGGCAGAGAGCACGGAAGGACAGGGCAGCACGTTCTCCTTTAGCCTGCCGCTCGCCCAGCCGGGCGGCGGGTAGCTGCCGCCCCCCGCACAGGCTTTTCAACCGCGCCGATCAGGCGCCCGATGCTGGACCGCGAGTGCCCACCGAGGTGGCGCGCTTTGTCGTTGGCAGTGGGGTGCTCGTCGGGCGCGGCGTGGGCGTGTGGGGCGGCGGAGTGGCGCTCGGCGCCACGGTCGGCGGCAGTGTCTGGATGCCGGCGGGGGTGGCTGTCAGGGCCGCGGGCTGCGTGGGGGTGGGGGCCGGCGTCGGGCTGGCTGGCGGTGTGGCCGTCTCGCCCGGGAGCCCAGCCGCCGCTGGCACGGGTGTATCTCGCAGCTCGGCGCCAGACGGACGCCGGGTGCGCTGGCGGGGCGTCTCCGTCACCCCCACGCCGGGCGTCAGGACGGGCGCGTCACCCGGCGTCGCGGTCGGGCTGGCCGTGGCAGTCGCGGTCGCCGCGAGGTCCGAGTCGGCCAGCGCCGTGGGCGTGGACGTCGGGGCGGTGACCAGGATGGTGCCATGCATGAATGGGTGGACGTTGCAGCGGTAGCGGTAGCTGCCCGGCGTGGCGAACGGGACGCTGAAGGTCTGCCCGGGGTTCAGAAGTCCCGAATCCCACAGGCCGTCCAGGCTGGTCGTCGTGTGTGGCACGCTGCCATTGTTGGCCCAGGTCACCGTATCGCCCGCGTTGATGGTGAGCGCCGCCGGCTGGAAGGCGAAGTCGATGATGCTGACGTCGCCGCTGGTCTGGACCGGGGTTGGGCTGGGCGTCGCCGTGGCGGTGGCGGTCGGGGTATCCGTTGGGGTCACGGTTCCCGTGGCGGTGGAGGTCGCGGTCGCGCGCGGCGTGGGGGTTGCGGTTGGCGTCGCGGTGGCCGGCCCCTGCACCAGGATGGTGCCGTGCATGAAGGGGTGGATCGCGCAGACGTAGGGGAACCGGCCGGCGGCGGTGAAGGTGAACTGGAAGAAGCTGCCGGGGTTGAGCACCCCGGAGTCCCACAGGCCATCCTGGTTGGTGGTGGTGTGCGCGCTCGGCCCGCTGTTGATCCAGGTGACAGTGTCGCCGACCCGAACCGCCAGCCGCGAGGGCTGAAAGGCGAAGTCGACGATGTGGACCGTGGCCGGTGGGGTGGGGGTGGCACTGGCAGTGGGTGTGGCCGGAGTGGGGGTCGCCGAGGCGGTCGGACTCGGGGTGGCGGTCAGCCCGCCCTGCACCAGGATGGTGCCGTGCATGAAGGAGTGGATCGCGCAGAAGTAGGTGTAGGTGCCGGCCGCGGTGAACGTGTAGGAGAAGGCGGCCCCGTGCGCCAGCGTGCCGGAGTCCCACAGCCCGGCGCTGCTGGTGGTGGTGTGCGGCGCCTGGCCGGTGTTCGTCCAGGTCACCGTCCCGCCCACGTCCACGGTGATCGTGTCTGGCTGGAAGGCGAAGTCGACAATGCTCACCGCGCCGGGCTGGGGTGGCGGCAGCGTCGGCGTTGGGGTCAGCGTCACGTTGGGCGGAAGGGTGGCAGTGGGGGTGGGGGTGGGCCCGCCCTGGACGGTGATCGTCCCGTGCATGCTCGGATGGATCGAGCAGAAGTAAGAGTAGGTTCCCGCGCTTGTAAAGGTGAAGGAGAAAGTGTCGCCGGGCTGCAGGGTGCCGGAATCCCAGGTGCCATCGTCGCTGGTGGTGGTGTGCGGCGCCTGGCCGTTGTTGGCCCATTTCACCTTCTGCCCCACCTGCACCGTCTTGCTGGACGGGTCGAAGCTGAAGTCGACGATGCTGATGTCGGCGCTGACGGCGTGGGGCGTTGGAGTGGCGGACGGGGTGGTGGTCGTGATGAGGCTTGCCGTTACGCTCGGCACCGCCCCGAGCGCGTCGGCCACCGTGACGGTGCCGCGCATGTTCGGATGCACCGTGCAGAAGTAGCTGAACGTGCCGGCCGTCGTGAAGGTGAAGCTGAAGGACTTGCCGCTGGTGAGGATGCCGGAGTTCCAGAGGCCGCTATCGGCAGTGCTGGTGTGCGGCGCGGCGCCGGTGTTGGTCCAGGTCACGCTCTGGCCAGTCTGAAGCGTCACGCTGGCCGGATTGAAGGCGAAATCGACGATCTGGACCGCCGTCGAGGCTGGCTCGGTTGGCGCGGCCGGCCGCGCCAACGCCAGGCTGACGTCGCCGCCAGCGGCCAACGCGATCACTCCCGACAGGCCGGGTACTGGCGCAGGCTGGTCGGTGCCGACCCCGGCCGGGCTGCCAAGCTGGCCCGCGCTGTTGGCGCCCCAGGCCCAGACCGTCCCGTCGCTCTTCAACGCCAGGCTGTGGCTCGTCCCGGCGGCGATCGCCACGATACCGCTCACACCGTTCACCCGGACCGGCGCCGGGCGATCGCGGCGCGACCCGTCGCCAAGCTGCCCGAACGCGTTGCGGCCCCAGGCCCAGACCGTCCCGTCGGCCGCGAGCGCCAGGCTGTGGCTGCCGCCCGCGCTGATGGCGACGATGCTCGACAGCCCACTGACCGGGAGCGGGATTGGGCTGTCGGCGCTGCCGCCGCTGCCGAGCTGGCCCCAGGCGTTCCAGCCCCAGGCCCAGACGGTGCCGTCCGCGCGCAGCGCCAGGCTGTGGTCGAGCCCGGTGCTGATCGCGATGACGTCTGTCAGCCCGCGCACCTGGGCGGGCGTGCCGCTCGCCATGCTCGCGCTGCCGGTTCCAAGCTGCCCCTCGACGTTGCGGCCCCAGGCCCAGACCGTGCCATCGTGCTTCAGTGCCAGACTGTGCGCCCCGCCGGCGGCCAGCGCCGCGACGCCAACTAGCCGGGGCACGACTGCTGGGCCATGGCTCCCGCCGCTGTCCCCGCTGCCGAGCTGGCCGTCGGAGCTATCACCCCAGGCCCAGACCGCACCGTCGGCTGCGAGCGCCAGGCTGTGCCGATCTCCGGCCGCGAGCGCTCGCGCGCCGACCAGCCCGGGCACCGGCGCAGGTGCGCTCGTCGCGCCTGGAGTCCCCGTCCCCACCTGCCCGGCCACGTCGTCACCCCAGCCCCAGACTGCGCCGTCGCTGGCCAGCACCAGGACGTGGCCACCGCCCGCGACGACCTGCGTCACCTGGCCGACCCCGGCGACCTCGCCCGGGGTCTCGCGCTCCGGCGCCCCGCTTGCGCCAAGCTGCATCCGGCTGTTGTCACCCCAGGCCCAGAGCGTCGCCACGGCGGGGCAGGCGGGGAGAACGGACGGCGCAGCCTGGCGCGCCGCCTCGCCCGCGGCGCTGAACGCAGCGACTTCATAAGTATGCGCGGCGCCGCACGAGGCGGCGCGATCCAGGTAGACGTGGCTGCTGGCGGGGAGCGCGGCCACCTGGGCGCCGTCGCGGTAGACGTGGAAACCCTGCACGTCACCATCTGGCTCAGCCCACGCCAGGGTGACGAGCCCTGGCGCCGCGCTGGCCCGCGGTGTGGTCGGCACGCTCGCCGGCCGGGCAAAGCCCGGGCTGGCGAGCCCGGAGGGCGCCAGGAGCAGGAAGATGGCGGCGCCCAGCGCGGCGATCCGGATCAGCCGGCCGACGGGCGTGGCGCCTGCGCCGCGCATGGGTTGCCTCCCCTGAGGGCCTGGGTGAGATGGAAGTGCTACTCACCCAGCACCGGTGCACTTCGGCAGTCGATATACGGACTGGCCGGAGGGATGGATTGACGCCACCCCACGCAGCGCGAGTGGACGCGCCGCCAAGCGCCCGGCGGCTGTTGACGTTCGCGCAACGACGATGTACTCTGCGCAACATGGTGCGAGACAGGGCGGCGGACGGGGAGCCGAGGGCCAGCGCGATCCAGTCGGTCGAGCGCGCGCTCCAGGCGCTGGCGGCGTTCTCCGTTGAGCAGCCGGAGCTCACCGTCGGCGAGATCGCGCGGCGGCTCGGAGTCCACAAGAGCACCGCGTCGCGGCTGCTCGCCACGCTCGAAGCGGCCGGTTTCGTCCGTCAGGAGGAGCGGAGCGGGCGCTACCGGCTTGGGCTGCGGCTGCTGGCGGTCGCTGGGGTGCTGCTGGCCCAGCTCGACCTGCGCCACATCGCTCAGCCGGTGCTGCACCGGCTGGCGGAGGAATCCCAGGAGACGGCCAACCTGGCAGTCTGGGATCCGCCCGACGCGGTGAACGTCGCCCAGGTGGCCAGCCCCCAGCCGATTCAGTACGTCGGCTGGGTCGGCCGGCGCACTCCCGCGCATGCCTCGGCGACCGGCAAGGCGCTGCTCGCCTTCCAGCCAGCCGCGGTGATCGAGCAGGTCCTGCGCGCGCCGCTCCAGCGCTACACGGCCCGAACGATCACCGACGCGGCGCTGCTGCGCGCCGAGCTGGAGCAGGTGCGGAGGCGGGGCTACGCCGTGGCACACGAGGAGCTGCAGGCAGGGCTGACCGCGGTCGCCGCGCCGATTCGCGAGGCGGATGGACGGGTGCAGGCGGTGCTGAGCCTCTCTGCGCCCACCTATCGCACCCCGCCGGCGCGGCAGCGGGAGCACGCCCGGCTGGTTGTGCAGGCGGCCGCCGAGGTATCCCGTCTGCTCGGATACGTGGATAAGCCGCCTGGCGCGCCGAGGCGCCAGGCAGGGGCGAACGGGACGGCTCCCCGGCTGCTCGCCGCGGGAGCACGGGACGGAGGCTAGCATGTGCGGAATCGCGGGGCTGCTCTACAAGAGCCCGACGCGTTATGCGTCGCTCGGCCAGCAGATGCTGACGATGCTCGATGTGCTCGGCTCGCGCGGGGTAGATGGCACGGGCGTGGCGCTCTACGGCCCACCTCGGCCGGAAGCGGCCATCTTCCGCATCTGGCTCGGCGGCCGCGACGCCCCGGCCGACCAGGCTGAGCGCGCCCTCGCCCGGGTGCGGGGGCTGGCCCGGGTGCTGGAGGCCAGCGTCAGCCATGACTACCTGCGCCTGGTGGTGGAGCAGGCCGGCGACCTGGATCCGCTAGTGCAGGCGATTCGCGGGGATGAGCGCGGGATCGAGGTGTTCAGCGTCGGCCGCAGCATGGAGATCGTCAAGCAGGAGGGGCCGGCGAGCGTGCTGCGCGAGCGCTACTGCCTGAGCACCTTCGCCGGGAGCCATGGCATCGGCCACACCCGGCTGGCGACCGAGAGTCGGGTAGACGTCGAGCACTGCCACCCCTACTGGGCGCGGCCGTTCCCGGACATCGCGGTCGTCCACAACGGCCAGCTCACCAACTACTACAAGCAGCGCCGCATCTTCGAGATGAAGGGCTGGCGCTTCCAGACCCAGGGCGACTCGGAGCTGATCGCGCTGTACCTGGCGCACCGCATGCGGGCCGGTGCCTCGCTGGAGGAGGCGATGCACGCCTCGATCCGCGAGCTGGACGGCACCTTCAATTACATCGTCTCCACCGTCCAGGGGATCGGCTTCGCCCGCGACGCGTTCGCCACTAAACCGCTCGTGTTCGTCGAGACGGACGAGTACGTCGCCATCGCCACCGAAGAGCGGGCGCTGGTCGCCGCCTTCGGCCCCACCGTCGCGGCGTTCGAGCCGCCGGCCCGCGAGGTGCGCGTCTGGCCGCTTCCGCGGCTCGTGGCCGGTCGGTAGGCAGCAGCGTGCAAGGAGGGTTCGGGGCGATGCGGCGAGGTGCGCTATGGGGTTCCAGACTCGCGCTGGCGGCTCAGCGCTGATGGCCGGCAGCTTCCGGCTCGACTGCGCGGCGCTCAGCACGCGCGAGATCAACCAGACGCTGCGACAGTTGCTGGCCGAGGGCGTCCGCGATATTGTCCTGACCAACCCGGCCGGGCGGCACAACCTGGGGGTGGCGCTACGGGGCGAGGGGCGGATCACCCTGGAGGGCGACGCCGGCTACTACGCCGCGGCGATGCTGGAGGGTCCGAGCGTGCGGATCCTCGGCAACTGCGGCTGGGGTACCGCCGAGAACATGATGCGCGGCGAGGTAGTGGTGGAGGGCTCGGCCGGCAACGCCACCGGGGCGACGATCCGCGGCGGGACGCTGGTGGTGAAGGGCCACGCCTCCTCGCGGACCGGCATCTCGCAGAAGGGCGGGCTGATCCTGGTCGGCGGCAACAGCGGCTACATGACCGGCTTCATGATGCAAAAGGGGGTCATGGTGATCTGCGGCGACGTCGGGGAGGCGCTCGGCGACTCGATGTATGAGGGGACGATCTACGTCGGCGGCCGGATCGCCGAGCTGGGCAACGACGCGGTGCTGCGCGATCTGCAAGAGAGCGATCTGGAGCTGCTCGATGCCCAGCTCGCCCGCTACGGCATCCCCGGGCGCTTCGACTGGAAGAAGGTCGTCTCCGGCCGCAGGCTCTGGAACTTCTCGAAGAAAGAGATGGGCGTATGGATCCACGCGCTGTAGAGGATGGGCACGGCCAGGGGGTCGCGCGCCGGGCGGTCCCGCGCCACAGCGCGATCTGGTCGCCCGAGGTCATCGAGGACATCCAGGTCAAAGCGGAGCTGGGCCACTACCGCATCCGCGGCTTCTCCACGCTCCGCAAGCGGCTGCCCGGCTTCGATGACCTCACCTTCATCCCGTCCAGCCTGAGCCGGATGCCGCTGGAGGGCTACCGCGAGAAGTGCGTCACCGAGACGCGGTTGGGAACGCGCTTCGCCAAAAACCCGATCGTGCTGAGCACCCCGATCGCGATCACCGGCATGTCCTACGGGGCGCTCTCCCGCAACGCCAAGGTCGCCCTCGGCACCGCTGCCACCCGCCTGGGGATCTCGACCACCACCGGCGACGGCGGGATGCTGCCGGCCGAGCGCGAGGCGTCGCGGCAGCTCGTCTACCAGGTGCTCCCGAGCCGTTACGGGTTCGACCCGCAGCACCTGCGCTCGGCCAACGCGGTGGAGATCTGCGTCGGCCAGGGGGCCAAGCCGGGCACGGGCGGGGTGCTACTGGGGGAAAAGGTCTCCGCCGAGATCGCCGCCATTCGCGACCTACCGCCGGGCGTCGACCAGCGCAGCCCGGTGCGCCACCCGGACTGGATCGGCCCGGACGATCTGATTATCAAGGTGGAGGAGCTGCGCGAGGCGACCGACTGGCAGGTGCCGATTTATTGCAAGATCGGCACGACCCGCGTCCCCTACGATGTGAAGCTGGCCGCCAAGGCCGGGGTGGATGTGATCGTCCTGGACGGGATGGAGGCCGCCAGCGGCGCCTCGCCCGACATCCTGTTCGACCACACCGCCATCCCCCTGATGGCCGGCCTGGTCGAGGCGGTCGAGGCGCTGGAGGACATCGGCCTGCTGGGCGAGGTGCAGCTCATCGCCGCCGGGGGCATCCGCAGCGGGGTGGACGTGGCCAAGGCGCTAGCGCTGGGCGCCGACGCCTGTTACATCGGCACCGCGGCGCTGATTGCGCTCAACTGCAACAAGCCGCTCTACCTGGAGGACTACCACGCTCTGGGCGTTGAGCCCGGCGCCTGCCAGCAGTGCCATACCGGCCGCTGCCCGGTCGGGATCACCACGCAGGATCCTGAGCTGATGCAGCGGCTGGAGGTGGAAGCGGCGGCGGAGCGGGTGGTGAACTTCGTCAACGCGATGACGATGGAGCTGCAGATCATCGCCCGCGCCTGCGGCAAGGCGGATGTGCACGACCTGGAGCCGGAGGACCTGCGTGCCCTGACTCTGGAGGCAGCGCTCATTACCGGCATCCCCCTGGCCGGCACGGATTTCAACCTGAAGCAAATCTTCCGCGGCCTGGCCCGTGGCGACGGGCGGTAGGCTCGCCACCTCGTGTTGTGTGCTCTGAAGGAGGTCCCGTGTCGTTCTTGCTCCCGTGCCCGAACTGCGGCCCACGCGGTGTCTACGAGTTCCGCTACGGCGGCGAGGTGACCCCACGTCCGAGCCCGCCTCAGTCGCCTGAGCAGTGGGCGGCGTATCTGTACTTCAAGGACAACATCGCCGGGGTGCAGGAGGAGTGGTGGTTCCACCGCCAGGGCTGCCGGCGCTGGTTCCGGGCCCGGCGGGACACGGTGAGCAATACGGTGCTGGCCACGTACTGGGCCGGGCCGGCGGGCGGCGAGCCGGAGCAGCAGGCGGCCCAGGGCGGGGGCGTGCAGCCGTGAGCCGCATCGCCTTCGCTCGCCTCCCTGACCGTGGCAGCCAGGTGATCGACACAGGCGCGCCGCTCGAGTTCCAGTTCAATGGGCAGACGTACCTCGGCTACCGTGGCGACAGCATCGCCTCCGCGCTCTACGCCTCCGGGGTGCGGGTGTTCAGCCGCTCGTTCAAGTACCACCGGCCGCGCGGGTTGTTGTGCCTGAACGGCCGCTGCCCGAACTGTCTCTGCAACGTCGACGGCACCCCGAACGTGCGCATCTGCACCACCGCGCTGCAGCCCGGGATGGCGGTGCGCACCCAGAATGCCTGGCCCTCGGTCGAGCTCGACGCACTGTCGCTGCTCGACAAGCTCAGCCCGGTGCTGCCGGTGGGATTCTACTACAAGACGTTCATCCAGCCCCGAGCGCTCTGGCCGGTGTACGAAACGGTGCTGCGGCACGCGGCCGGGCTGGGGGTGCTGGACGTCAACCGCGAGCCCGAAGGGGCGTACCTCCAGGAGTACTGGTATACGGACTTGGCCGTCGTCGGCGGCGGGCCGGCCGGGCTGGCGGCGGCGCTGGAGGCGCGCCGGCTGGGGCTGGAGGTGACGCTGATCGACGACCAGCCAGCGCTGGGCGGGCACCTGCGTCTGGAGACGCGGCGCGAGTCGATCGGCGACGAGCCGCCCCGGGCCGGCTACGAGCGGGCGCGGGCGCTGGCCGAGGAGGTCCGCGCCGCCGGCGTCGAGCTGCTGCTGGGAGCCAACGCCTTCGGAGTGTACGAGGGTGGCCTGCTCGGAGTGGCCCAGGGCGCCCGGATGGTCGAGCTACGCTACCGGGCGCTGGTGGTGGCGACCGGGGAGCAGGATCGGCCGCTGCTGTTCCAGCACAACGACCTGCCGGGGGTGATGCTCGCCAGCGGGGCGCGGCGGCTGGTGCACCTGTACGGGGTGCGGCCGGGGCACCGGGTCGTCGTGGCGAGCGCCACGGACGCTGGCCTGCGCCTCGCCGAGGACCTGCTGGCGGCTGGGATCGCGGTGGCGGCCGTCGTGGACGCCCGGACGCACCTGGACGACGGGGCGGACTCCATCCGGGCGCTGCGCGCCGCGAGCGTCCCACTCCTGACGGGCCACGCCGTGACGCGCGCGCTCGGCAAGGGGCGGCTCGCCGGCGTTGCGCTCTCGCGGCTGGACGCCCCGCGCTCGCCAAGCGACGGTACAGACGAGCTGCAGGTGAGCTGCGATCTGCTGGCGGTCGCCACTGGAGCGGACCCCATGGCCAGCCTGCTGGGGCAGGCCGGCTGCACGCTGCGCTACGACGAGCAACGGGACCGACTGGTCCCGGTCGCGCTGGCCGAGGGCGTCTTCGCCGCTGGCCAGGTGGCCGGGGTGAGCGGCGGCGTCGCCGCCCTGCTGCTGGACGGCCGGCTGGCCGGGGTGCGGGCGGCGGAGTACCTGGGCGTGGGCGAGCCGGCCCGCCAGGCGGCCGCGGAGATCGCGCGCGCGCGCGATCGACGCAATGGGGCTGCCCCGGCCACGCGGGCGCTGGTCAGCACCGCGCCGACGCCAGACAAGACCTTCGTCTGCCTCTGCGAGGACGTGACCGAGAAGGACGTTGCCGCCGCGATCGCGGAGGGCTTCGACCACATCGAGCTGCTCAAACGCTACACCACGGTTACCATGGGTCCCTGCCAGGGAAAGATCTGCCACAGCAACGCCATCGCGCTGACGGCGCGCGAGACCGGCCGGGACCGGGTGCAGACCGGGATGACCACCGCCCGGCCCCCGGCGCAGCCGGTTGAATTGGGGACGCTGGCCGGCCTGCTGCACGAGCCGGCCCGGCTCTCCTCCATCCACGCGCTGCACCTGCGCAGCGGGGCGGAGATTATGGACCTGGGCGAGTGGAAGCGCGCCCGCAGCTACACCACCCCGGGCGACGAGGTGCTCGCGGTGCGAGAGCGGGTGGGGATCATCGATGTCTCCAGCCTGGGGAAGCTGGACGTGCGCGGCGCGGACGCCCCGAAGCTGCTGGACAAGGTCTACGCCAACACCCTGTCCGACCTGAAGGTCGGGCGGGTCCGCTACGGCGTGGTCTGCGACGACAGCGGGATCGTGCTGGACGACGGCACCGTTGCCCGACTGGCCGAGGACCGCTACTTCGTCACCACCACGACCAGCGGGGTTACGATGGTGCAGGAGTGGTTCGACTGGTGGCTGGCCGGGACGGGCCTGTGCGCCCACGTCACCAACGTCACCAGCGCCCTGGCGGCGATCAACCTGGCCGGCCCGCGCGCCCGCGAGGTGCTGCGGCAGCTCACCGACGCCGACGTCTCGGCCCAGGCCGCCCCCTACCTCTCGGCAATCGAGGCCGAGGTGGCCGGGGTGCCGGCGCTGCTGCTGCGGATCGGCTTCGTCGGCGAGCTCGGCTACGAGATCCATTTCGCCGCCGAGTACGGCGAGCACCTCTGGCAGGCGCTGCTCGAGGCCGGCCGCGACTTCGGGATCAAGCCGTTCGGGGTAGAGGCGCAGCGCATCCTGCGGCTGGAGAAGGGCCACATCATCGTCGGCCAGGACACAGATGCCCTCTCCAACCCCTATGAGGCCGGGATGCCCTGGATCGTCAAGCTCCAGAAGCCGGATTTCATCGGCAAGCCCTCCCTACAGCAGGCGAAGGCGCGGGGCGAGTGCAATCGGCTGGTTGGCTTCCAGATGGAGGACCCGGCGCTCGTCCCGGAGGAGGGGAGCGCGGTGGAGTTCGGCGGCGTCCCGGTTGGTCGCGTCACCAGCGCCCGCTTCAGCCCAACCCTGCGCCAATCCATCGGGATGGCCTGGGTGCCGGCCGACCAGACGGGGGAGGGCAGCCCGCTAGTGATCCGCGTCGGCGGGAGGCCGAGCCTGGCCCGGGTGGTGAAGCTGCCGTTCTACGATCCAGAAGGCGCCCGGATGCGGGCCTGAGGGCAGGAGGAGAGAACGATGGCATCGACGAACCGGCCAGCGCGGCTGTCGCCGCTGCACCATCTGCACCTGCTGCGCGGGGCGACGCTGGTGGACGAGGCCGGCTGGCAGCGGCCAGAGAGCTACGTCGGGGTGGAGCAGGAGACGCAGACGTTGCGCGCGGCCGTGGGGCTGGTGGACATGACCCCGCTCGGCAAGATCGCGGCGCGGGGCGGCCGTACCGGGGCGCTGCTGGAGGCGGCCTGGCCCGGACTGTCCCTGTCGCCGCTCCACGTCGCCACGCCGGACGAGGGCACGCGGGTCTGTCGGCTCGCGGCAGATGAGGCGCTGGCGCTCGTCCCACCGGAGCGGCAGCGGGAGCTGCGCGAGCGCCTGGAGCGGGCGGCCGCCGGGGTGGGCGGCTGCGTCCACGTGATCGACCTCACCAGCGGCTACGCGGGCGTGCTCATCGCCGGGCCGCGCGCCCGCGAGCTGCTCCGTCGCTGCACCGCGCTCGATCTCCGCGACGCCCAGCTCCCAGATCACCGCTGTGCCCAGACCGCGCTCGCCCGTGTCCAGGCGCTGGTCGCGCGCGACGACCTCGGGCGCCTCCCGGCCTACTGGTGCTTCGTCTCCCGCGACTACGCCCAGTTCGTCTGGGACTGGCTACTGGAAGCGGGGCACGACCTGGACGTTGCTCCGGTCGGCCTGGCCGCGCTGCGCGCGCTGGAAGCCGCCGTCCCCGTCGGAGGCACTCCGGCATGAGCCAGGTCCGCCTCGCTGCCCGTTGCGTCGGAGCCTGTGCCGGCGCTCACCCCTTGTCTGGAGTTGCCCGATGAAGACCTGGCAAGTGTTCCGCCACGAGCGGATGTGGACGACCCGCCCACTGAAGCCGCGCTATCACGTTGTCATCGTCGGCGCGGGGGTCCACGGGCTGGCGACGGCATACTACCTGTCCAAGCTCGGGATTACCGACGTCGCGGTGCTCGACAAGGGCTACCTGGGCGGCGGGGCGAGCGGGCGCAACACGGCCATCATCCGCTCGAACTACCGCACCCCGGAGGGCGTCGCCTTCTACGACCAGAGCGTCAAGCTGTACGAAGGGCTCTCCCGGGAGATCGGCTACAACGTCCTGTTCTCCCAGCAGGGACACCTCACGCTCGCCCACAGCGATTCGGCCGTCAACGGGCTGCGGGTCCGCGCCGAGGTGAACCAGATGCTCGGGGTCGACAGCCGCATCATCTATCCCGAGGAGATCAAGCGGCTCGTCCCGGCGCTGGATGTCACCGACCGCCCGCGCTACCCGATCCAGGCGGCGCTGTTGCATCCGCCCGGCGGGATCATCCGCCACGACGCGGTCGTGTGGGGCTACGCCCGTGGCGCCGACCGCGCCGGGGTGGGCATCCACCCGTTCACCGAGGTGACCCGGGTCACCCGCGAGAACGGCCGGGTCACCGGGGTGGAGACGAGCCGCGGCGTGGTGAAGGCGGACTGGGTGGTGAACACCACCGCGGGCTGGGCGAGCACCGTGGCGGCGATGGGTGGGGTGCGGCTCCCGATCACCACCCACCCGCTCCAAGCGCTAGTGACCGAGCCGTTGAAGCCCTTCCTGGACAAGGTGATCGTCTCCTCCAACCTGCACGTCTATGTCAACCAGACTGACCGCGGCGAGCTGGTGATCGGCTCCGAGATCGACCCATACACCTCCTACAGCAACCGCTCGACGCTGCAGTTCCTGGAGAGCTCCGCCCGCCACACGCTGGAGCTGTTCCCCTGCCTGAAGGAGGTGCGCGTCCTGCGCCAGTGGGCGGGGATCTGCGACATGACCCCGGACTTCAGCCCGATCATCGGGGAGGTGCCGGGCGTCAAGGGCTTCGTCATGGACGTGGGCTGGGGCACCTATGGCTTCAAGGCGGGGCCGATCGCCGGGAAGATGGTGGCCGAGCTGATCGCGACGAACCAGCCGCCGCCGCTCATCCAGCCGTTCGGGCTGGAGCGCTTCCTGACCGGCCGTCTGGTCGGCGAGAAGGCCGCCGCCGCCGTGTCGCACTGAACCCGTTTCCGCCAGCGTCCCACGTCCTCTCTGGTACGATCCTCCCGCGCGAGCCCCGTTGCATCCGGGCTCGCGCATGTTCGGGGTAGCGGCGCCGCTGGCCCAACGCGCTCAGGAGCGGTGCTGGGGTTCCGCGGAGACGGGGTGGCATGACCACCGTGCTGGTCGTGGACGACGAGGCGAACCTGGTGGAGCTGGTCGAGAGCTACCTGGCGCGGGAGGGCTATACCGTGCTGACTGCCGCCGACGGCCCGACCGCGCTCACCCTGGCCCGCACCCGCAATCCCGACCTGATCGTCCTGGACGTCATGCTGCCGGGGTTGGATGGGATCGAGGTCTGCCGGCGGCTGCGGCAGTTCTCGGATGCCTACGTGCTGATGCTCACGGCCCGGGCGGAGGAGATCGACACGATCGTCGGGCTGTCCGTGGGGGCCGACGACTATGTCACCAAGCCGTTCAGCCCCCGCGAGCTGGTCGCGCGGGTGAAGGCGCTGCTGCGCCGGCCGCGTCTGGGAGTGGGCACGGCGGAGCCCGAGCTGCCGCCGCGTCGATTCGGCGACCTGGTGCTCGACGAGCTGCGCCATGAAGTAACCCGGCGCGGCGAGGTGGTGCCGCTGACCACGCGCGAGTTCGCGCTGCTGGCGACGCTCGCCGCCCACCCCGGCCGGGTCTTCACCCGGGCGCAACTGCTGGAGCGCGTCTGGGGCAACGAGTACTACGACGACCACGTGGTGGATGTCCACGTCGGCAACCTGCGCAAGAAGCTGGAGGACGACGCTGCCCACCCGCGCTACATCGAGACGGTGCGCGGCGTCGGCTACCGCTTCGGGCCGCGAGGCGGGTAGCGATGGCCGCCCCGCGCCGCCGCTGGGGCTGGCGCAGCCTGGGCGGGAAGCTGTTCGTCTCGTATCTCGTCGTTATCGTCGTCAGCATCGTCACGCTGCTGCTGATCGCCCGCTTCGTTGCGTTCACCTTCTTCATCAGCCAGATGGGCCACATGGGCTCTGGCGAGATGATGCCGCCGTTCATGCGCCCCGGCGGTGCGCCGGATCCGGAGCTAGCCAGCGCCTTTCGCACCGTGTTGACGCGCGTGCTGCTGGTGGCGGCTGGGGTCGCGGCGCTGATCGCCGCCGGGGCCAGCCTGGTCGTCACCGCGCGCCTCGTCGGCCCGATCCGGCGCCTGGTGGCGGCCAGCCAGCGGCTGGCCGCCGGGCACTACGCCGAGCGTGTCCCGCCCGGTCCGGACGACGAGCTCGGCGACCTGGCTGCGAGCTTCAACGAGCTCGCCGCCTCGCTGGAGGCGACGGAGCGGCGCCGGCTGGAGCTGATCGGCGACGTCGCGCACGAGCTGCGCACCCCGGTCGCGACGCTGGAGGGCTACCTGGAGGGGCTGCTGGACGGGGTGGTCGCGCCGAGCGAGCGCACCTGGGCCAAGCTGCACGACGAGGCCGGCCGGCTGCGGCGGCTCATCGACGACCTCCAGGACCTCTCCCGCGCTGAGGCGAAGCAGATCCCCCTGCACCCCGCGGCGGTCGCTCCTGGCGAGCTGGTGCGCGCCGCGGTCGAGCGGCTCGCGGGCCAGTTCGAGGAGAAGGGGCTGGCGCTCACCAGCGAGGTTGCCGACCGGCTCCCCCCGGTCTGGGCCGACCGCGACCGGGCGGTGCAGGTGCTCACCAACCTGCTGGTCAACGCCCTGCGCTACACCCCGTCTCCCGGATCGGTGCGGGTGGCGGCGCGGCCGGGCGGTGACGCTGTTCGCTTCGTCGTCTCCGACACCGGCATCGGGATCGCCGCCGAGCACCTGCCGCACCTGTTCGAGCGCTTCTACCGAGTAGACAAGTCGCGCGGCCGGGCGCTGGGTGGCTCCGGCGTCGGCCTGGCCATCGCCCGGGCGCTGGTGGAGACGATGGGCGGGCGGATCTGGGCGGAGTCGCCGGGCCCAGGCCAGGGCGCCTGCTTCAGCTTCACCCTTCCGGCCGCGCGCTAGCCGCGCTCCAGCTTGATCGTTTCTTGATCCAGCCCCTCAGGCGCGCTTGATCCTGCCCACCGATACTGAAGACGAACGATCTGGGAGCTTCCCAGCGAGGAGAGAGCACGATGATGGGATACGCACCCTGGCCGCTGCTGGGGTTCGGCCTGCTGCACCTGCTGTTCTGGATTGCGCTGCTCGCGCTGCTGGTCTGGGGTTTCAACCTGCTATTCCGCCGCCGCGCGCAGCCGGTGGAGGAGAGCGCGCTGGAGATTCTGCAGCGCCGCTTCGCCCGCGGTGAGATCACTGAGGCGGAGTACACCCAGGCGAAGAAGGCGCTCAGCTAATCCGTTGCCCGGAGCCCCAGCAGACTCGCCGGGGCTCCGGGCAACGAAACATGGCCCGAGAGGGGCGAGTGACGGAAAGAGGGACATCATGAGCATGCGGACGAATCTCCTGATCGGATTGGGGCTGCTCATGGCGGTGCTGGTGCTCGGGGCACTCACTGCGGTGCTCCACCCGGCTGGGCCGGGCTTCGGTTTCTGGGGCCCGGGCCGGCTGGGGGGCTACGGGCCGGCGCTGGCGCGCCCGGGGCTGCTGGGCCGGGGGTTCGGCCTCTGGGCGACGTACCGAGGCCCCTGGTACGCCACGGGGACGCCGATCACCTCGCCAGACCAGGCCCAGACCGCGTTCCAGGGCTACCTGGACCGGCTGGGCAACCCCGACCTCGCTCTGGATGAGGTGCTGGAGTTCCAGCAGCACTTCTACGTGGCGGTGAAGGAGCAGAGCAGCGGCGGCTACGCGTTCGAGCTACTGGCGGACAAGCAGACCGGAGCGGTGTTCCCGGAGTTTGGCCCGGGCAGGCTCTGGAACACTAAGTACGGCCACGCACCCGTCTGGGCTGCCGCGGTGGGCCAGACGACGATCCCGCCCGAGCGGGCCCGCGAGCTGGCCCAGCAGTGGCTGGACGCCAACCAGCCCGGCAGCGCCGCCGAGCACCTTGACGCCTTCCCCGGCTACGACACGCTGTGCATCACCCGCAACGGCCAGATCACCGGCCTGCTCTCGGTGAACGTGAGCACCGGCCAGGTCTGGTACCACGCCTGGCTCGGCCCCATTCGTGGCGGCCCACCCTCTGGCCGGTAGTCGCTAGCCGGCGTCCAGCGTGGCGCTGGAGCGCGGCTCGCCACGAGTCGGGGCAGGCTCACCCCGTGCTGCCCTGGGACGTCGCCTGATCCTCTACAATCCCCGCCACGTGGCACTGAGGCGACCGGGGGATGGTGCAGACCGCGGCGAGGAGCGCGATCGAGCGCGCGGAGCCAGGAACGGTGTGCTCCGCCGCTCGTTCCGGGTCACTCGTCTGGCTGACTCCGGCGGTCGCCGCCGCCCTGGCGCTCGCGGTGTACCTGCGAACCCTTCGGCCGGACGTCGGCTGGGCCGACAGCGGGGAGCTGATCCTGGCGGCGGCGACGTTCGGCATCGCTCACCCGCCGGGCATGCCACTCTGGGTGCTGCTCGCCCACCTGGCCACGCTGGCGCCGCTCGGCAGCGTCGCGCTGCGGGTGAACCTGCTGTCAGCCCTGTGTGGCGCGCTCGCCGTGGGCGCCACCGCCGCGAGCGCGCTCATTGTCCTCAGTGCCGTGCCCGCTGGAGACCCGAGGAGCGGGGCGCGGCACGTTGGCGGGGCGCAGCGCAGTCGGGCGGGCAAGCGGCGCACGGGACCAGCAAACGCCCCGGTGGCGGCGACGCCTGTTGCGCCCTGGATTGCGCCGGCGGCGGCGAGCGCGGTCGCGCTCGCGTTCGGCTTTGGGAGCACCATCTGGAGCTTCGCCACCGAGGCGGAGGTCTATCCGCTCGCAGTCGCGCTGGACGCGCTGGCGCTGGCCGCCCTGCTCGGCTGGTTCGTGTCCGCGCGCCCGCGCGCGCTACTCGGTGCGCCCTGGCCGCTGGCGCTGTTCGCGCTCTGCTGGGGCCTGGGCATGGCGGTTCACTATACCGCGATCTTCCTGGGGCCGGCGGCGCTGGCGCTGCTGCTGGCGCGGCGGCGCGAGTGGCGCCACTGGGGCATCGGCGGCGTCGCGGTGCTGCTGCTCCTCGGGCTGGTTGGGCCGGCGCTGTACCTAACGCTGCCGCTCCGGGCCAGCGCCGGGGTGCTGTTTCCCTGGGGCGACCCGCGCACGCTCGACCGCTTCATCGCGCACGTCACTGCCCGCCAGTATCAGGGCAGCCTGTTCGCGTCCGATCTCGGCACGGTGCTGGCGCAGCTCGCACGCGCTGTCCGGGTAATCGGTGGCGATCTCACCCCGCTACTGCTGTTGTGCGCCGGCCTCGGCGTCTGGCAGCTCGCCCGTCGCCGAACGTATGCCCTGCTCTGGGCGCTGCTCGGCTCCGCCGGCGTGACGATCGTCTTCACCATCAACTACGACATTCAGGAAGATTGGGAGGCCTACCTGCTGGTCGCCCAGCTCTGCCTGGCGCTCCTGGGTGCGGTGGGGCTGCGCTGGGTGGCCGTGGGAGCGGTGCGCTGGGGCGGCGGCGGACAGGTGGCTGGGGCGGCGCTGGCCGCGGCGGTGACGGTGCTCGGGCTGGGGCTGCACTTCGCCGCACAGGACCACAGCCGCGACCGGCTGGCGCGGCTGTACGCCACCAACGCGCTGGCCGGGCTGGAGCCGAACGCGGTGCTGCTCACGCGCGACTGGAACCTGTACGCCCCGCTGCTGGAGCTCCAGCACGTTGAGGGGCTGCGGCCGGACGTGACGGTGATCGACTTGCTGCTCCTGCGGCGCTCCTGGTACTACCGCTACCTGGAGCAGCAGTATCCCTGGCTGATCGCCGCCAGCCGGCCGGAGGTCGACGCGTTCCTGGAGCAGCTCGCGCGCTATGAGGGCGGGCGCCCCTACGACCCGGTGGCCATCGACCAGCGCTTCATCGCGATGATCAACCGGTTCATCCAGATCGCTGGCCAGGACCGCCCGGTGTACCTGACGCCCGGGTGGGACGACGGCGTGGCGAAGGACCTGGCGCTGGTCCCGAGCGGGATGGCGCTGCGGGCGATCGAGCGACAGCAGGAGGCGGCCGGGCTGGGCCTGGCAATCGCGCTGCGTGAGCCGACCTGGGACCTGGCCGGGGTGAACGACGGCACGGTCCCGCTCGATGACGTCGCGGAGCGGATGCTGCCCACGTACTGGACGCTGGAGACGGAGCGCGGCGCCTACCTGGCCCGCGCCGGCCGCTGGGCCGAGGCGGAGCAGGCGTATCGCCACGCGCTGGCGATCAACCCGGCGCTGTCGATCACCCAGGGCAAGCTGGGCCAGGCGCTCGCCGCGCAGGGGCGCGACCGCGAAGCGCTGGCGGCGTTCGAGACGGCGCTGCGGCTGGACCCGCGCAACCCCGAGGCCGCGGCCGGCCTGGCCGCCGTCCGCCAGCGCCTGGGGACGTAAACACCTTCTTCCCCTCGACCGTCACGTGTCCGCGACACCCCCGCGCGCTAGCGCCCGTAGCTCACTCGGCCTGGCGCTCCGAATGCCGGTAGAGCCCCTCAGCCTCGATGTAGCGCCAGACCGGATCGGGGACAAGGTAGCGGATTGGCAGCCCGGCCGCGACGCGGCGGCGGAGGTCACGCGACGAGACGGCGACGCCGGGCACGGGAACCACGGTGATCCGCTCTGCCGCCCCGGGCAGCCGCGTCTCCAGCGTCGCGAGGTCTGGCGCGGGGAAGCCCTGGCGGGTGAACGTGACCAGGCGCCAGCGCCGCAGGATCGTCTCTGGATCCCGCCACTCGGGCAGGTCGCGCAGCGCGTCGGAGCCTACCAGGAATAGCAGCGCGGCCCCCGGCAGGCGCGCTTGCAGCTCCGCCAGCAGGTCCACCGTATAGGATGGGCCGGGCCGGTCCGCGTCGGCGCGCGACAGGGCGAAGCGCGGATCGTCGCCGATGGCAAGCTCGACCATGCGGAGCCGCTGCTCGACCGAGGCGCCCGGCCCGCTGGCCTTGAGCGGGTTGCGCCGGGCCGGCACCAGCAGGACCTGCTCCAGCCCGAGCAGGTGGTAGATCTCCTGTCCCGCCGCCAGATGCCCCAGGTGAGGGGGATCGAACGTCCCGCCAAAAACGCCGATCCGGCGGGTCATCCCCACTCCAGCTCGGTTGAGCCGATGCGGACCGTGGAGCCCTCTGTCACTCCGGCGCGCTCGAGCGCCGCCAACACCCCCATCCGGCCCAGCACGGTCTGGAAACGGTCGATCCCCTCGCGGGTCGAAAGGTCGGCCATCGCCACCGCCCGCTCCACCGGGCGGCCAACCAGGCGAAACGCTCCGTCCGGGTCGCGCTCGATCCGCCAGCGCTCCGTCTCGGGCGCGAGGCGGTAGACCCGCACCGTCGGTGCCAGCTCCCGCTCCTCCGGCGGCAGCTTCGCCAGCGCCTCCTTGAGCGCTGCCAGCAGCGCCTCGATGCCCTCGCCCGTCTGGGCGGAGACCGGGATGGCGGTGACGCCCCGCCGCTGCCAGGCCGCGTGCAGCCGTGGCCAGTGCGCCCGTGCCTCCTCCAGGTCCATCTTGTTGGCGGCGACCACCTCCGGCTTGTCCAGCAGCCGCGGGTTGTACTGTCCTAGCTCGGCGCGCACCACGTCATACGCCTCCAGCGCATCGTCGCGCGCGGCATCCACCACGTGCAGCAGCACCCGCGCCCGCTCCACGTGCTTCAGGAAGCGCAGCCCGAGCCCCTTGCCGGCGTGCGCCCCCTGGATGAGCCCGGGGATGTCGGCCACGACCAGCCGCAGATCGCCCACCTCGGTCACGCCGAGGTGGGGCGACAGGGTGGTGAACGGGTAGGGGGCGATCTTCGGCCGCGCCGCGCTCAGCGCCGCCAGCAGGCTGCTCTTACCCGCGTTCGGCTCGCCCACCAGGCCAACGTCGGCGAGCGTCTTCAACTCCAGCCACAGTTCCGCCTCTTCGCCGGGCTCCCCCTTCTCAGCGATGCGCGGCGCTTGATTGGTCGGCGTCTTGAAGTGGGTGTTGCCCAGCCCGCCCCGGCCGCCGCGGGCGACCATCACCTCCTCGCCATCGCGGGTCAGGTCCGCCACCAGTCCCTCCGCGGTCCGCACGCTGGTTCCGAGCGGCACGGTGATGACCAGGTCCGCGCCCTTCTTGCCGTGCTTCTGCTTGCTCATCCCGTGGCCGCCGCGCTCGGCTTTGAAGTGCCGCTTGAAGCGGAACTTCTCGAAGGTCGTCTCATGGCGGTCGGCGCGCAGGAACACGCTCCCGCCGCGGCCGCCGTCGCCGCCATCTGGCCCGCCGCGGGGAACGAACGCCTCGCGACGGAAGGTCGCGGCGCCATTGCCGCCAGCGCCGGCTTTGACGAAGATGCGCACCTCGTCCAGCAGCGGCGCCTCGGCTCGGGTCGGCTCACGGGCAGATTCGCGTGGGGAAGATTCTGTATTGCTCACCATACCCGGATTATAGGGATGCGGCCCCGCCACGCCGGGGCACACCATCCGCGATCCGCGCGGCGATCAGCCGCTCGGAGCCTAAAAAGGGGCACGGGCATCGAGGCGAAAGGCAGCACGCGGGCGACCAAGCCCTTGCGACACAGGCTCACCGTCTAGCTCGGCGGTCTTGACCAAGTCTATACCGCAGTCAAGAGCCCACACAGCGAACAGTACTCCCACCCGCTAGCAACGGCGACTTCTGCTGCCGTTCTTCCCCAGAAGTCAGTCGTCTAACAACGCCAACACCTCTGCTTACGTCCCAGGCCCGCGCTAGATGACCCTTCCTCAGTCGAAGAAAGGAGGACTTCTTCTCCATCGCACCATCAGGCGAGGTTGAGAAAACGTTGAGATCTGGGCGTGGAATGCTCCTTTGGGAGCGTGTTCTGCTACACTGGCGGGCGGGGCGCGGGGCAGCGCGCTCGCCCGCGCGGCCGCAGCAGCGCCTGCAACCCGCTCTGGACCAGCACCTGGCCGACCCAAGCCGACTCCTGGACGGCTAAGGCCCCGGTGTACGCCCAGGATGGGGCTCAGCACCTCTGCTGGTTCAACCTGGTAGATCCGCTCACCGAGCCGTCTGGCGGCGCGTACTACCAGGATGGCTGCTGGGCGCTGGCTGCGGCGCAGCAGCCCCGCAGAAAGCCCGTTGTGGACACCCTGAACGCCGACATCGGCACGCATGCCTGACCTTCCCTGCAGAGGTTGGGCGGGAGGATGAGACGCGACCTCGCCTCCATGTTCTCTTAGGCGCCGCGCTCGCCGCGGCCCTTCTCTGGGGCCCTGGCGTGGCTGGAGTGGCCGTGCCGCCGGGCGGAACACGGCCGCCTGGGGCTACAATAGCGATGGCCAGCTCGGACGGGGGACGGCAGACCAGCAGCCGCACTCCCGCCCGGCACCGGTGAGTGACTTAGCAGGCGTGGTGGACCTCCGCGGGGCTTGGCCCACACCCTGGCGAGCCGGCGCGACGGCACGACCTGGGCCTGGGGCGACAACCAGTGGGGCCAGCTCGGTGATGGCACGACCACGGATCGGGCCACACCGGTCCAGGTGGCGTTCCTGCGGGGGGCCACCCGGGTCGCGGCCGGCTTCCGCCACAGCCTGGCGCTCAAGAGCGACGGGACGCTCTGGGCCTGGGGGCGCAACGCCGAAGGGCAGCTCAGGATCGGCCGGGCGGACCTGACCGGCTGCCTGTGCCAGCCGACGCCAGTGCCGGTGCTGAGCCTCAGCCGCGTGACGGCGATCGTGGCCGGCTTCACGCACAGTCTGGCCGTCCAAGATGGAGCGCTGTGGGCCTGGGGGGACAACACCTTCGGCCAACTGGGGGATGGCACCACCGAGCCGCGCCTGGCGCCGGTACAAGCGCTGCTGCCGCCCCGGGGGCGGATCGCGGCGATCGCTGCCGGGCATGGCCACTCCCTGGCGCTCGCTGCCTCGCTCGCCCCGCGCTAAGCCGGGTCGAGTCGCGGGGCGCTGGCGAGCGCTCGGCTGTGCCCGACGGCTCGGGCTGTGCCCAGGGGCTCGGCGCGGTGGAAGGAGCCCGCTGGCGCGGCGCCGTTGTTCGTCCATGTACGCGACCAGGAGCGCGGGCGGCGAACCCGCTTCGTGGCCTGGTCCCTGCTACGCGCTCGGGTGCGTCTCCCGGCGGCATTCGGTACAATCGCAAGCGCTTGCCATAAGTTATCCGTCAGCCGCTACCCCGCGTGCTGCTGGCGAGTGTCCATACAGGGGAGGAGCCATGACCACCACCGCGCCAGGCCTGAGCAGTGTGAGCGTCGAGCAACTGCGCTGGATGCACCGGACGATGTGGCGCATCCGCGCGTTCGACACCAAGGCGCTGGAGGTTTACCGCGCGGGGATGATGCGCGGCACCTCGCATCCCTACATCGGGATGGAGGCGGTGGGCGTGGGCGTCTGCGCGGCGCTGCGGGAGGATGACTACATCACCAGCACCCACCGCGGCCATGGCCACTGCATCGCCAAGGGCGGCGACATCAACCGGATGATGGCCGAGCTGCTCGGCAAGGCGACCGGCACCTGCAAGGGCAAGGGCGGCTCGATGCACATCGCCGAGGTGGATCGCGGCATCCTGGGCGCTAACGGGATCGTCGGCGGTGGCATGGGCATTGCCGCTGGCGCCGCGCTCTCCGCGAAGATGCGTGGGAGCGGCCAGGTGGTAGTCTGCTTCTTCGGCGACGGCGCGCTCAACCAGGGGGTGCTGCACGAAGTGATGAACATGGCGGCCATCTGGAAGCTGCCGGTCGTGTTCGTCTGCGAGAACAACGGCTTCGCAATGTCGGCGCGGGTGGAGAACACGGTGGCGAATCTCGACGCCGCGGCGCGGGCCAACGCCTACGGCATCCCCGGCATGGAGGTGGATGGCATGGACGTGCTGGCGGTGTACGAGGCGGCCAGCCACGCGATCGAGCGGGCCCGCCGTGGCGAAGGACCCTCGCTGCTGATCTGCCGCACCTACCGCTACTTCGGCCACCACGCCGGCGATCCGCTGAACTACCGCGCCCGCGAGGAGGTGGAGCCCTGGCGGGCCAAGGATCCGATCGAGCGGCTGGAGAAGCTGCTCGTGGAGCGTGGGATCATGTCCCAGGAAGAGGTCCAGCGGGTACAGGACGAGGAGAAGCAGGCGGTGGAGCGGGCGCTGGAGTTCGCCCAGCAGAGCCCTGAGCCGCCGGTCGAGACGCTAATGGAGGACATTTACGCATGACGGTGGCGGCGGCGCGACCAGGGCAGGAAGCCGCGGTGCGCGAGCTGACCTACGCGCAGGCGCTCAACGAGGCGCTGCGCGAGGAGATGGCGCGCGATCCGCGCGTGTTCGTGATGGGCGAGGATGTGGCGATCTGGGGCGGCGGCGGCGTCTTCGGCGTCACCAAAGGGCTGGTGGACGAGTTCGGCCCGGAGCGGGTGCGCGACACGCCGATCAGCGAGGAAGGGATCACCGGGATGGCCGTCGGCGCGGCGGTGACCGGGATGCGCCCCGTGCTTGAGATCATGTACGTAGACTTCACCGCGATGGCGATGGACGCCATCGTCAATCAGGCGGCAAAGCTGCGCTATATGTTCGGCGGCCGGGCCAAGGTGCCCATGGTGCTGCGGGCCCAGGAGGGCGCGGGCCGGGGCAACGCGGCGCAGCACTCGCAGAGCCTGGAGGCCTGGTTCTGCCATATCCCCGGGCTGAAGGTCGTCACCCCCTCCACCCCCTATGACGCCAAGGGGCTGCTGAAGACCGCCATCCGCGACGACAACCCGGTGATCTTCCTGGAGCACAAGGTGCTCTACTTCACCAAGGGGCCGGTGCCGGCTGGCGAGTACACCATCCCCTTCGGCGTCGCCGACGTGAAGCGCGAGGGGACGGACTGCACGGTAGTGGGTATCCACACCATGGTTCACAAGGCGCTCCAGGCGGCCGAGGAGCTGGCGCAGGAGGGGATTAGCGTGGAGGTGATCGACCCGCGCACCCTGGTGCCGCTGGATGTTGAGACGCTGGCCCGCTCGGTCCGTAAGACCCATCGCTTGGTGGTGACGCACGAGGCGTACGAGCGCTGCGGGGTGGGGGCGGAGATCGCGATGGCGGTGATGCGGGAGGCGTTCGATTTCCTGGACGCTCCGGTGGAGCGGGTATGCGGCAAGAACGTGCCGATCCCCTACGCGGAGCCGTTGGAGCGCGCTGCCCTGCCGCAGAAGGAGGACCTCGTCGCGGCGGTGAAGCGCACGCTGGGGCGGGCCTGACCATGGCGACGCCGATCAAGATGCCTACGCTGGGCCTCACCATGGAGTCGGGCGTCATCACCCGCTGGCTGAAGAAGGTGGGCGACCCGGTCAACAAGGACGAGCCGCTGTTCACCGTGGAGACGGACAAGGCAGAGAACGAGGTCGAGTCGCCCGTCAGCGGGGTGCTGCTCCAGATCGTTGTCCCCGAGGGGCAGGAAGTCCCGGTGCAGCAGGTCATCGCGTACGTTGGCCAGCCCGGCGAGATGCCCGCGGCGCCGGGGCCGAGTGTCGGGCCCCGGGCTCCCGGCCAGGAGGCTGCTGCACCCGCGCCAATAGCCGTTGGACCGAATGGCGGCGCTGCCCCGGGGACGACGCGTGAGCTACGGGCCTCGCCGCTGGCGCGGCGGGTGGCCAGGGAGCTGGGGGTAGACCTCGCCCAGGTGAAGGGCAGCGGGCCCGAAGGGCGGATCCAGGAGGCCGACGTGCGGGCCTTCGCCGCTGCACGCCAGCAGCAGGCCGCGGCCGTGGCAGCCGCTCCGTCCCTAGCCGCCCCTGCGGCGCCGCCCGCCCCCACCCCGGTGGCGGCCGAGGCCGCGGCGCCAGCGCCCGGCGCGGCGGGACGGGTGGAGCCGCTCAACCGGATTCGGCGCGTCACCGCCGAGCGGATGGCCCAGTCGGCCCGCAGCGTCGCCCGCGTCACCCTGTTCGCCGAGACGGACTTCGACGAGGCGGTGCGCTTCCGCAAGCACCTGAAGGACGAGTTCGAGAAGCGCTACGGGGTGAAGCTGAGCTACGATGCGATGCTGGTGAAGGCGTGCGCCAGTGCGCTGCGCGAGTTCCCGATTATGAACGCGCAGTGGGCGGACAACGCGGTGCGCTACCTGCCCGAGGTCCACGTCGGGGTAGCGGTGGCGGTGGAGGCCGGGCTGCTGGTGGCGGTTGTCCGCGACGCGGACCGCAAGAGCCTGGTTGAGATCGCCCGCGACATCGACGCGATGGCCGCGCGGGCGCGCGAGGGCAAGCTGGGCGTGGCTGAGATGGCAGGCAGCACCTTCACTATCACCAACCTCGGCGGGTACGGGGTGGACGCGTTTACCCCGATTGTGAACCCGCCGGAGGCGGCGATCCTCGGCGTCGGCCGCATCGCCCAGCGGCCGGTGGTGGTCGACGGCAGGCTGGAGGCGCGGCATACCTGCTGGCTGAGCCTGTCGTTCGACCACCGCATCGTGGACGGCGCCCCGGCCGGGGACTTCCTGAGCCGGGTGGCGGAGATCATCGCCAAGCCCTACCTGCTGGTGGGGACGTAGGCGCTTGTGGCGAGCTGGGGGCGAGGGGAAGCGCTTCCCCTCGCCCCGCGTGTCGATATGCCCCGCGAGCGCCGCGCCGCTGGCGCGGCCACGGTGACGCGGTAGGCCGCGAAGGGCCGCTGGGGTAGGAGGCCCGCGGCCAGCTTGCTCAGCCCCACGCCGATATGCCAGACTGAGCCCGCGCGCAGCAGCGTGGCGGACGATGGTGTCCTGCGCCAGACGCGACACCGCGCCCAACTCCATGTCAGGGACAGCCCCGTGAAGTCAACTCGCCTGCTTGTATTGCTGCTTGCCTTGCTGCTCGCCTCCTCGGTGTCCGGCCCGGCGGCGCTCGGCGCTCCCCAGACGAACTGGGTTCAGGCGACCGAGCCGACCGAGCTCTGGTCGGGCCCGACCGACGGAGCGATCTCCTTCGGCCCGGTGGCGCAGTGGGACTACTTCCAGGTGGTGCAGGCGTCCGGGCCGCGGCTGTACGTCTTCAATCCCCGTACTAAGAACTACGCCTGGATCGACGCGGACAAGGTGGGGCCGTCCGGGCCGCCGCCCAAGGACTACCTGAACCCACCCAAGCCGAAGCCGAAGCCGGCGCCCGCTCCGGCGCCCGCGCCGCCCCCGGCGCCGGTCTTCAAGCCGTGGTGGGTGGAGACGTTCCAGCCGACGCCGCTGTGGAGTTCGGACAAGCCGGATGCGATCACCCACGGCCAGGTGGATGCCTGGAGCTTCTTCCAGGTCACCGCGCCGCAGACGGGGGCCAGGCTGCAGGTGCGTGACCCGCTCACCAACGCGACGGCCTTCATCGATGCCTCCGCCGTCGGCCCCGCTGGCGAGCCGAAGCCGGCCGACCTGCTCCCGCGCACCTGGCGTGGCTACGTGGGCGCCGACAGCGCGTACGTCCGGAGTGCACCGAACACGCAGGCCGACATCGTCGGCGAGCTGCACCGCGGCGATCCGGTCGCCGTCTCGCAATGGGTGGAGGGCGAACAGGTGTTCCCCGACCAGCCGGGCTGGGCCAAGCTGGACGAGGGCGCCTACGTCTACGGGCCGTTGCTGCGGCGCTTCAGCATGACGCTCCCGCCGCCGTTGCCGCAGGGCGGACCACCCTTCGATGGCCATTGGATCGACGTCAACCTGAGCTTGCAGGAGGTGACCGCCTACGAAGGGCAGACGCCGATCTACTGGGCGCCGACGTCGAGCGGCCGGCCGGGTTGGGAGACTCCGGTGGGCGTGTTCACCATCCTGCGTCGGGTCGAAAGCGAGACGATGGACTCGAACACGCTGCTGGGCAAGGACGCCGAGCGGGCGAGCTACAAGGTGGAGCACGTCCGCTGGACCCAGTACATCACCAACGGCGGGGTGGCGCTCCACGAGAACTACTGGCGTGACCCGGCGCTGTTCGGTATCCCGTCCAGCCACGGCTGCCTGGGGCTGCTCCCTGATGACGCAAAGTGGTTCTGGACCTGGGCGGACGTTGGCACCCCGGTGGTGGTCCACCCGTAGGTATCGGGCGTGTTGACCACCGCCTACCTGGTGGTCTGTGGTGCCTCGAGCGCGACCCGCGCCCCGGAGCTGGCCAGCGGGCTGCTGGAGCGGTTCGCCACGGTGCTCGCCGTGCCGACGCCCCATGCCGCCCGGGTGATCAGCGGCTGGGACCTGGTCCGCGTTCCCGGGCTGCGTCTCGTGGAGAGCTACTTCGACGCGGCGATCCGTCCCTCGCCGCCGCCCGGGCTGGTGCTCGTCGCCCCGTGCACCTTCAATAGCCTGAACAAGCTCGCCCTTGGCATCGCCGACAACCTGGCGCTCTCGATCGTCGCCGAGGCGATCGGGCGGCAGACGCCGGTCGTCGTCGCGCTCGGGCTGAACCAGCCGCTCTGGGCGCATCCGCGGGCGCGGGCGTCGGCCACCGCGCTGCGGAGCTGGGGCTGCCAGGTGCTGGAGCCCGTGCCCGAGGGCGACCGGCTGGCGCTCGCTCCCACCGCGGCCATCCTCGCCGCGGTTGACCGCGCTCTGGCGGACGGGCCGCCCGGCGGGGCGCAGTCAGGCTGAGGGGCTGCCCACCGGCTCCTGGTCGGCTCCATCCGAGTCGCGCTCATCGGTGGCTGGCTGGAGCGGAAGCGCGATGTGGAAGGTGCTACCCACGCCCAGCGCGCTCGTCGCCCAGATGCGCCCGCCGTGCTGCTCGACGATCAGGCGGGAGATCAGCAGCCCCAGCCCGATCCCGGCGAAGCGGCGGTCGTCGACGTTCTCGCCGCGGTGATAGCGGTCGAACAGGTGCGGCAGGTCGGCTTCAGGGATGCCGATCCCGCGGTCGCTGATGCTGAGCCGTGCCTGGTCGCCCTCCCGCCAGACGTGGAGGGACACCTCCCCGCCCTCGGGGCTGAACTTCACCGCGTTGTCCAGCAACCGATCCAGCGCCTGGCGAAGACGCCGGCGGTCGTACACCCCGACAACTGGCTCCGCCGCAGTGAGGTTGCAGGGATGGCGGGGGGTGTTGTGCCGCTCGCACGCCTCGCGGGCGAGCTCGACCAGGTCCACGCTTTCGCGGGGGCCGAGCAACGTCGCCTGATCGCCGCGCAGGGTGTCGAGCAGGTCCAGCACCAGCTCTGCCAGGCGCTTCGTTTCGCGGACGATACGCTCCAGCCCTTCCCGGTCGGCCGGCGCCCGCGGCTGCCGCTCGGCACGCCGGCGCAGGAGCTGCGCCTGGGCCAGCAGCGTGGTCAGCGGCGTCTGGAGCTCGTGCGCCGCAGACGACAGGAAGTCCTCCTTGAGCCGGCTGGCCTCCTCGCGGGCACGAATGCGCGCCGCCTGATCCATGAGCATCCGACTTTCCAGGATGACTGCTGCCTGGTTGGCCAGGAACTGGACGAGCTCCAGGTCGTCGTCCGCGAAGATCGGCGCCCGGGGGGCGTAGACCACCAGTACCCCCAGGCGCCGCTCGCCCGCGGTGATCGGAGCGGCCAGCACCGCCCGGGCGCCCGCCTGGCGATAGACCTCCGCGTGCGACGGATCCTCGCGCTCGGCGTCGGCAGCGAAGATCGGCCGCTGAGTGGTGAACGCGCGGCCGCCGATCATCTGGTCGCCAGCGGTCTGCACCGTATGCTCCCCGGAGGTGTAGCGCAGCGCCCGCGCTGTCGGATCCCAGAGGCCGATAACCGCGTGCGGCGCCCCGAGCGACTCCGCGGCGCTGCGTTCCAGCTCCGCCACGATCGCGCTCATGCTCGGGAGCCGGGGCAGCCGTGCTGCGCGCGCCAGGAAAGCGCGCAGCGCCGGCTCGCGCCAGGCGCGCCGCAGCGTCGGCGGCGGGGCAAAGGCGAGCACGTAGCCGAGCCCAGAGCCGAGCGCGAACAGGTGCGAGAGCAGCGTCCACAGGTCGGCCAATCCGGGGAGCGCTGCCTGGACGCCAGCCATCAGGATCGCCAGTCCGAGGCAGAGCGAGCCGGCCGCAGCGGCGTGCATCCGCCGGCGGATGACACCACTGGAGCGGCGCGACTCCCGCGCGAAGGTCGCGGCGACGTAGAGCTGGAGTCCGACGAAGTACAACACGTACAGCAGCGTCAGCGCGAGCGGGAGCGGCTGACCCACCAGGAAGAGCCCGACGACGGCTAGCGCCAGTCCAACCTCCGCCCCGCGCAGCAACAGCGTCGGAACATCGAAGAAGTCGTCCACCAGCCGCAGTAGCAGGTAGGGCAGCGCCATGATCAGCGAGCTGCTGGCGGCGTTCACCAGCGCGCCGGGGACCACATGGAGCACCGCGGTGAGCTCTTGCTCGGCGATCAGCACGGCAGCGGCGCCGAAGAAGAGGGCGATGTCCCCGTCGACCCGCCGCGGCCGCCGAATCAGCCTGGCGGCGGAGACGATGAAGACAAGGACAAACAGCGCCTGTGTGAGGAGCTGGATGAGCGAGTCCGTGCTCATCGCCCCATGCGCCTAGGGCCACGCCAGGCGCGTAGCCAGAGCCGCAGCCGGATGCTCATGGCGTACTGTCGGCCTCCAACCAGCTCAGTGGATCCGCGGGCTCGCCCGGCAGCGGAAAGGGCACCGCACCCCCCAGCAAGCGTGATGCCAGGGCGGCCACTCTCCCAAGCATGCCGGATGTGTCGCCCGCGCGCGGCTGATGACGTGATGACGCGGCCACCACCGCATTCACCTCGGACCGCGACTCCGAGCGGAGCGGCCCAGGTGGTGCCGCGGCCCCAGGCGACCCGGTCCACACTGCGCCAGAACGAGGCCCGGGTACTCCGAACACGTATGGTGTCCCGAACGGATCGGGCCTGCAAGCAGCCAGCCTTCCGGCCGTGGCTCAGTGTACTCGCCCAGCCCGCCCCCGTTGACAGAATAGAACAAACGTTCTATCCTGAGGTCATGGCTCCGCCACGCTACGTCGAGACGCTCTGTCAGTCCGCGCTCAATCGGGTGCAGGGCATGCCGTTCCGCTGGTCGCTCAACCCCTATGGCGGCTGCAGGCACGGCTGCGGCTACTGCTACGCCCGGCGCTACCATGAGTGGCACGGATTGACCGCGGGGGACTTTGACCGCGTGCTGTTCGTCAAGACCAACGTCGCCCAGGTGCTGCGTCGCGAGCTGGGGCGGCGGAGCTGGCGGCGGGAGTCGGTGGCGCTGGGGACGGCCACGGATCCCTACCAGCCGGCGGAAGGGCGCTACCGGCTGACCCGCGCCTGCCTGGAGGCGTTCCGCGATTACGCCAGCCCGGTCGGGATCACCACCAAAGGGACGCTGATCGTCCGCGACCTGGACGTGTTGCGGGACCTGGACAGCCTGGTGGAGGTGCATATCTCGGTCATCACTCTGGACAGCGCGCTGGCCTGGCGGCTAGAGCCCGGCGCGCCCGCGCCGGCCAGGCGGCTGGCGGCAGTGGAGCGCCTGGCGGCCGCGGGCGTGGCGTGCAGCGTCTTCATCGCCCCGGTGCTGCCGGGACTGACCGATGGCGAGCAGGCCCTGCGCGAGCTGTTCCGCGCCTGCGCCCAGGCCGGCGCTCGGGCGGTGCACGTGATGCCGCTGCGGCTGCAGGGAAGTGTCAAGCCCTATTTCCTGGCCAGGCTCCAGGCCGAGTTCCCGCACCTGGTGGCCGCCTACCGCCGGGGCTACGCCCAGGGCAGCGAGGCGCCCGCCGAGTACCGCCAGCGCCTGCGCGAGCGGGTCACCGTGGCGAAAGTGCTAGCGGGTCTGGCCGCGCCGCCGCCCCGCCCCGCTGGACCGCGCCCGGGGCAGCAACTGGCACTGCCTGAGTAGGCCGTGGCCTGGCACGCTGGTTGCCCCAGGGAGCGGCACGGAGGTGAGGCGCGATGACTGGTGGCAGCCTGGCTCGCCGGCTGCGGCCCGGCCTTGCCGTGCGTGGATCGGACGGGCCGCAGGTTGGGGAGATCGCGGAGGTCTACCTCGGCGTCGGCACTGGCGAGGCCTGGGGCGCGGTCGGCGCGATTCCCATGGAGGGCGCCCGATCCGCCGATCCGGCGCAGTATGCCTACAGCGAGGCGATGCCGGGCGAGGGCTCTGACTACGTGCGAGTGGCGCGGTCCGCGGGTGGGGACCTGTACGTCCCGGTCGGGGCGTTCGCCGAGGTGCGCGAGGGTGCTGCGGTCCTGGCGATCACCGCCGAGGCGGTGCCGGCAATGCAATGGGACGTCCTGCCGGACTTCGTCAACGTTCGCAGCATCCCGGACAGCGGGGCCGAGTCGACACAGGCGTAGCCGACAGGTACGGGCAAGCCTGGCTGAGCGCATTCGGGGATATCATCCGCACGCCGTCTGGCATCCCGTGAGCGAGGCGGATGTCCAGTTCACCGCGGCCGCAAGCCAGGAGTATTAACTCGGGTACACCGCCGGCAGGTGCATGGCGATGGCGACAATGATCCAGCCCCAGGGATTCGTCTGCCTCCCCTTTCCCTGCCTGTGCAGCGTCTTGTGCGCTACAAGGCGTATCTGCTCCAGGCGGTTGCACGTCCCGTACCGCTCGCTTGCCTTGGAGGGGCGCTGGTAGCCGTCGGGACCAGCCGCGGCTGGTCCCGAAACCGACGGCGCGCTCGTCGCCTGCCGTACACTCCCTCTCGCGATCTGATCGGAGAGCGTGGGGGTCATGGCGGCACGACGACACGGCGGAATACTCCCTCGGCTGTGGTGGACACTGCTCCTGCTCGCGGCGCTGATTATCCCGGCCGGTGCGCCGCGGGCACGCGCCGACGAGGACCTCCCGGACTACCTGTCCTGGTCCTCTCCCGGCCCTTACCGCGCTCCGTTCTGGCAGGACTTCAGCCTGCAGAGCTTCGCCCCCGACCAGCGCATCGTCGCGACCTACTTCTTTTACTGGTTCGATGCGCAGTGGCTGCGGGCCCGCCGCGAGCAGCGCGGCTTCGATCCCTACCCCTTCCACCCGCCGGACCTGGACACGATCAGCTTCCGCGATCCCGACTGGTATGAGCAGCAGTTCCGCGACATGCTGGATGCGGGAATCGACGTGGTGCTGCCGGACTACTGGGGCGAGCCCGGCCAGTACGACCGGCCGGTTCCACCCGCCCCGGAGAAGAACTCCTTCGCCACGGAGGGGCTAGTCCCGATGGTCGCGGCGCTGGACCGGCTAGCGGACCGGGGCACTCCGCTCAAGATCGGTCTATTCCTTGACACTACCATCCTGAATGACGAGGACCTGACGACCGAGCGGGGCAAGCAGGTCTTCTACACCACCATCCGTGACTACTTCTCGAAGATCCCGCCCCGCCATTGGGCGGCGCTCGGCAATCGGCCGTTGATCTGGCTGTACGATGCGCAGCACGTGGCAGCGTTCGACCAGTCGTCGTTCGACTACGTCTACCAGCACTTCCCGCAGGACTTCGGCGGTCTGGCGCCGTACATCGTCCGCGAGTCGCAGTGGGAGCGGGCTAAGAACACCGGCACCGACGCGCTGCTGCATACAGAGGGGCTGTACGCCTGGGGTGCGGCGCCGTTCGGCTTCAACCCGGACCCGCGCTTCACCGTGGCGGAGGTCGGCCCCGGTTTCTCCAACGTTCAGTTCGGGCGCCCCAACGGCATCTTTACCGACCGGCAGGGGGGACGGTACTACGAGCAGCAGCTCCGCCAGGCGCTAGCCAGCGGTCGGCAGATCCTGGCGGTCGAGACCTGGAACGAGCTGGGCGAGGGAAGCGGCATTCTGGAAACGGTGGAGTTCGGCCGGCAGTACATCGACCTGACGCGTCAGTACGCGGACAGGTTCAAGGCCGGGCTGACCTCATAACCGGCATCGCGGTGCAGCCGGCTGCCCACCCCGCGCTAATGGCACAGCGTAATGAGCCGCTCGCCGTCGTCGCCGGTCTCGTCGGAGACGATCTGGTAGCCTTTCTTCTGCAGGGCGCGGACGCGCTCCTCCAGCCGGGTGGTGGCGCAGTCGTGCTTGTCACTCGGGCTGGCCACGTCGCCAAGGTACAGGCCCCAGGCGGCGACCAGCACGATCAGCCAGAGCAGCGCGAGCTGCAGGTAGATCACGCGGTGCAGGGCGCGCCTGGCCGGGGCGGCAGGCGCGGGCAGGGCCTGCCCGCGCGGGGCGGCGGGCGCAGGGGGATCAGCCAGACGCAGCGAGCCGGTTTCGCGCATATCCCGAGCGGCCGGGATGGCTCCAGCCGCGGCTGGATTCTAGCGGCCACTGGCGCGCCCTGTCACCCGCGCCGGGTGTGAGGAAGCGGTTCAAAGGCGGGCGGCGATGCACGGGCGGGGAGGCGAGTTAAACGACGTGGAGACGTCCACTGCCCGGGGCGTCTCCACGTGCATGTTCCTCCCGTCGCGGCCCCTGACCGCGACGGGTTAGGCAGCGGGTTCGAGCACGCGCGCGTCGTGCTCCAGGGGCTCGCTCAATGACAGCCTGCCCTCCAGCAGGCGGGCGTACTGTTCTCTGTCGAGGGTTACCTTACGAGCCTGGCGGTTGTGCTTGATCTCCGGCCCGCTGGCCAGCTTCCAGACGTCATCGCCAGGCAGCACCCAGACGCGCCAGAAGATATCGAGCTTGCCGGTAGTGGTGCGCATGAGCTTGTGTCCTGTGAGGTCCGTCAGTCGTCTTAACGCACGACGTGGACCAGGGATTCCAATTTCGCGCTGACGCTAGTGTGCCGCAACGGCAAAAAGTGCGGACCGACCTGCTGGTCGGTCCGAGCCCGGACAAAAGGACCGGTCTTCTGGCTACGCCCGGGTCACCACGGTGGTCCCGATGGTCGCCCAGTCCCAGAAGAACTTGCTGTCGTCATAGTTCATCCCCAGGCAGCCGTGCGAGCCGGTGTAACCCCAGTTGGAGCGCCAGTAGTTGTAGTGCAGCGCCGCGCCGTCGTGGGTGAAGTACTGGGTGAATAGCACCCCGGTGATGTCATAGCTGCCAGGCGAGCCAAGGGGAATGCCGATGGTGTCCGAGCGCATCCGCTCGTTGGCAACCCGTCGCCAGATCTGGAAGGTGCCGAGCTGTGTCGGGTGGTTGGGCGTCCCCTTGACCGCCAGCGCGGTGTAGACAGGGTGGTCGTTCTCGTACGCGGTGATCAGCACCGGCTCGCGCAGGTCGGCATCGATCCAGCGGCCCGGATGGTACGCGGCCGGTGGGCGCGGCACACGCAGGATCTTGGCCGGAACCAGCTCGCCGCTCTGGTCGACGTACAGCTCCGCGCCATCGGCCGTCACCACGCGGGCGGTGAGCGTGAGCTGGGCGTTGTAGCGCCAGGTGGAGTTCCAGGCTACCACGCGCGCCCGCGTGTCGACCGGGCTGAGCTCGACGACGTTCTTCAGCCAGGCTGGGGGATTCACCGGGCCGACGAGCTGCTCGGGCAGCCACCCCCGCGTGTTGCGCGCCGGATCCCACAGCTCCACCCAGCCGGGCAGGTGGTTCGTCTGCACCATCGGGACGCCAGCCACTAGCACGCTACTGGGCGCCCGCGGCAGGGGCGCCCGCCGCAGCGCGGCCGCGCGCTCAGCCGCCACCCAGTGCAACTGCGCCGCCTCCGGGCTGATGCCGGCGGACTGCATCGCCTCGCTCCCGATCGGGCCGAGCGAAACCGTATCCGTGGCCGGGTCGTAGTCCAGCCGCGCCTGCTCGTACCACTGCTGGTTGTCCTGGACCGGGCCGAGCGCACGCCCGAACAGCGCCTCCCCGCCATGCTCGCGGTAAAAGGCGGCGATCTTCTCCGCGGCGCTACCCGGGGCAGGAGGTACCGTCATGGGGAAAGCGGCTGTCTTCGGGCCGAGCAGCCGGCCGAGCGGCGCTAGCGCCACCCCGTTGTTGTCGGTGAGGTCCAGCCGGCCCCGCTCGAACCATTGCACCGTGGTGCCGTCCAGCGGCATCGGCTCGCTCAGCGGGTTGCCCAGCAGGTCGTCGCCCATCAGGTCGAGGAACTGCAGGAACGGGCCGGAGATGGTGTGGCCGGTACTCTGCACGTAGCGTACCGCTGGGCTGACCTCGGCTCGCGCGGCCACGCCTTCGCCCGTGACCAGGACGAAACACGCCGCTACGGCGCCCAGGACACGACTCCGCCAGCTCCCCTGGATCATCTCGCCTCCGAAGCGGGTGCCGCGGGCCGGGCGATCGGCTGAGGCCGCCTGGCATCCCTTGTACTGTCAGTCTACCGAGTTTGTTAACGTCGTCAAGGACGCGGCGTTACTGCACCGCTACGATTGTGATAAGCAAGCTCAGTGCCCGGTGATGACGAGCGGCCCGCGGCTCAGCGCGCTGCCCGCCGTTGAAGCTCGTCGAGGATGAACGGGTTGGTCGCCCGTTCGGCTCCGATCGTCGTCTCCTGCATGTGGCCTGGGAGTACGATCGTTTCGTCGGGCAGGGGCAGCAGGCGATCGACGATGCTGCGTAGGATCTGCCGCGGGTTGCCGCCGGGCAGATCGGTGCGGCCGATGGAGCCGCGGAACAGGGTATCGCCGCTGAACAGCAGCCCCGGGGTGTACAGCGAGACGCTCCCCGGGGTGTGGCCGGGGGTGTGCAGAACGCGCAGATGCACCCCCGCGATCTCCAGGTCGTCGCCATCGTTCAGGGCGAAGGTCGGCGCGGGCGGGGCAGGCACCCGTCTACCGAGCCACTGCAGCGCCGCCTCGGGAACCGCGCGGGCGATGGCCTCGTCGGCGGGGTGCAGCAAGAACGGCGCGCCGGTCGCCTGCTGCAGCGCGGCGACGGCCAGCACGTGATCCAGATGGGCGTGGCTGGCAACGATGCGGGTGATGCGTACCCCCAGGTCGCGGGCGAGCGCCAGGATCGTCTCGGGCTCGTCGCCCGGGTCGATGCAGATCGCCTCGCCACTGCGCCGCGAGCCGACGACGTAGCAGTTGGTCCGGAACAGGCCGACCACAACTCCGCGCAGCGCAAGCTGAACGACGTTGTCAGGCATGGGCGTCATCGCCAGGCCGCCGCCAGGCTTCCGCGTTCCGGCGGCTGGGCGCTAGCTCTGAACAAAGCGCACCGGCAGGGTGAAGCGCTGTCCGGTGTCGGGGCAGGCGACCTCCACCCGCCGCAGCGCCTGTCCGGTGAGCAGCTCCTGCGACGACCAGTGCACCTCCAGGCGGCGGAACAGCACGTGGTCGTGGCCGCAGGAGGGGCAGGGGGCGGCGCGCAGCTCGGCCGTCACGCTCTGCGCCAGGGGAGGAGACGGCTGGAGCCAGCCGAACAACCGGCTGAGAAGCCACCGGCGCGGCCGCTGCTGCGGCGCACTCTCCCGCGGCGGAGGCGGGGGCTCGGGAGCCGGCGTGGGAGCTTGGGGGCGCATCTCACGCAGGATGCGCTCCACCTCGGCGATGGCTGCTTCTACTTCGGGGTCTCGTCGTCGAGCCGCTTCTTGCATGTCGATCACCGGGGGCCATGGTCCGCCGGCTGGGGCGGCGAAGGACACCTTCAGTATACGCCTGCCGCGCGGAAGCGGGAAGCGCCTTTGCCAGGAGGTTGGGCGGAATTTCGTTGCATGGTGCCACGAGCCTCGGGAATGCCGCGCCCTCCCGCGGTCGCGACCGGTGGCGTGCTGCACCTCCGCCCTCAGCGAGCGCGCGGCTCCCAGCTCACCACGCCCACCCGGGTCGGCTGCCAGGAGAGCGCGTAACGGCCGTCTCGCTCGGTTATCCGGTCGGCGAGCAGCGCCTGGAGCGCTCGGTCCTTGTCGCTCCCCGGACGTACCCAGAGCTGGCGGCGGGCGAAGGCGACGACGTCGTCTCGGCTCGGGTAGCTCTGCGGTGCCCGCTCCACCAGCCGAACCTCGAACAGTCGCCCGCGGGCGAGCAGCAGTGCCAGGAATTCCGGCAGCGCCGGCAGGGTCGCTCGTGGCTCGCCGTGGACCTCGGGCCAGAGCTGGTCGAAGGCGAAGGTCGGCGCCCGCTCCAGCAGCATCGCCACGCACAGCCGGGCTGCCGCCGCCTCCATCGCCGCGAGGAACTCCCCGAACGGCTCGATGTCGTAGCCCACGTGCGCAATGAAGGTGACGTCCGCCGTCGGCGGCTGCTCCAGTGGCCAGCGCGCCTGGACTGTCTGGATGTTCGCGATGCCATACTCGGCCATCCCCTCGCGCAGCACCTCGAGCATCCCCGGCGAGGGGTCGAGCGCGATCACCTGGCCGGCCAGCAGCGCCAGTGGCAGGGCGTAGCGTCCGCCTCCAGCGCCGATGTCCAGCCAGGTCTCGCCCGGGCGTACCAGGCTGCGCAGTACGGCCAGCGCTGGCTCGTCCTGGCGATGGGGATCGGCGCGGAACAGTGACGCCACCGGGGCGTAGAAGTCGGCCTCGTCGGCCTGTTCTCGGAAGCGGTCGACCTGCTCGCGGTTGCGCCGCACCCGCCGCGCCCACTCGGCGGCCGCTTCCGCGGGATCAGGCCGCAAGACGTCTGCCATCAGCTCAGTCTGCCGGCTCCGCCGCCGCGCTGGCAAGCTGTTCGGCCCGCCAGCGGCGATAGGCCGGGCGCAGGCAGTGCGCGCAGGGCCGGTAGCCCGCCGCCAGGGCCTCCGCCTCGTCGACGAAGAAGACGCGGTGCTGGCGGAGCATCCGCCGGCCGCTGCGACAGTCCAGCCGGCCGAAGATCCGTACCCGGGCATTGCCGGCCAGGGTGATCTGCCGCGTCCGCAGCAGCCCGAACACCTGGGCCGGGGTGAGGTCGCAATGCCAGAACATCACGGGGGGGGCGTCCGGTGGAGCGTTGGCCCCAGCTCCCAGGGGTCGATTGGAACGTCGATCACGCTCGGCCGGTCGGCCGCCAGCGCCGTGTCCAGCGCCGGCCCCAGTGCGTCCCAGGTATCGGCCCGCAGCCCGAGCACCCCGAACGTCTCCGCCAGCCGGGCAAAGTCGGGATTGCCGAAATCGGCGCCGATGTAGCGCCCCCCATACTGCTCCTGCTGGTAGGCGCGCACGTTGCCGAAGCCGTGGTCGTTCAGCACCACGGTGACGATCGGGAAGCGCTCGCGCACTGCCGTCTCCAGCTCGGCGACGTTCATCAGGAAGCCGCCGTCGCCGGTGCAGCAGATCACCCGTCCCCGCGGCCGGGCGGCCCGGACCCCGATCGCCACCGGCAGGCCGGCGCCGACCGCGCTCCAGTTCACTGTGTCGACAAAGCTCCCGGGCGTCTGCGTTTCCAGATGGGAGCGCAGGTAGCGCATTGCGTTGCCCGCGTCGCTCACGAGGCTGTCCTCGGGCTGCAGCCGCTGGCTCAGCGCCGCGACCACCGCCTGCGGCTTGAGCGGCTGCCCGGGCGAGGCCAGCGCCGCCTCCGTCTCCGCTGCTTGCTCCCGCTTGAGCGCTCGGACGGTTCCCAGCCAGCGCTCCGAGCCGAGTGGCTCGGATGTCTCGGCCAGCGCCTCCAGGAATGGCGCCAGCGGGGCCACCAGGCCGAGCGCCACGGGGAAGGCGGCGCCGACGTCCGCCGCGACCGGGCTGACATGCACCAGCCGCGCCTCGGGCGGGACGAAGCGGGAGCCGTAGGCGGTGGAGTAGAAGTCCAGCGCCGAGCCGAGCACCAGTAGCAGGTCTGCCTGACGGAGCAGCGCGTTCGCCGCCCGCCGCCCGCTCGGGCCGATGGCGCCAAGCCCGAGCGGATGCTGGGTTGGCAGCGCGTCCGGGCTGTGCACCGAGGTAACAACCGGGATACTCAGCCGCTCTGCCGCCCGCCGCAGCGTCTCGGCCGCGTCGTCCCAGATCACGTCGGCGCCGGCGACGATCAGCGGGGCGCGGGCCGAGCGCAGCTCCTCCAGCGCCCGCCGCAGCGCCCGCTCGCTCGGCGCCTGGTCCGCTTGCGGGCGGTAGGCGCCGGGCGGCAGCGCCTCCGCCTCCACCCGCTCGCGCAGCAGCTCCGGCATCACGTTCAGGTGCACCGGACCCCGCGGGCGATCGAGCATCAGCCGAAACGCCTTGTGCAGCGTGGTGGGAAGCTGGTCGGCCGCGGTGGGCAGGTACGACCACTTGGTGATCGGCTCGTAGAGCCGGACCTGGTCGAGCTCCTGGAACATCTCCCGCTGGTGGTAAGTGTGCGCCTGCTTGGCAGTGTAGGCGAGCAGCGGGACGCGGCTCTTGAAGGCGGCGGCGACGCCCGAGAGCAGGTTCGTCGCGCCCGGGCCGACGGTGGACAGACAGACACCCGGGCCGCGGCGGGCGACGGCGTAGCCATAGGCCATGTAGCTGGCGCCCTGCTCATGCCGGGTGAGCACGAACCGCAGCCGCGGATCGTCGCGCACCAGGTCGAGTACGTCCAGGAACTGCGAACCGGTCAGCCCGAACAGCACTTCGACGCGCTCCTGAATCAGCGTGTCGAGCAGATAGCGGGCGCCGGTGGGGCGATGCTGCATCGGCGGTCAGCGATCGATCGTTGGCGGAGACAAGGATAGCCGACCGAGCCGCTGCTCGCAGCCGGGGAGTGCTGGCCCCGACCTCACCAGCGCTCCGGTGGGAGCGCCCGGCGCAGCTCCTCCAGCTCTGCGCCCCGCTCCAGCAGCGCCACCACCTGCGCCTCGCGCGCCGCCGCCGCTTCGGCCAGCTCGAGTACCGGCTCGATCCGCTCGGCCGGGATGACCACCACGCCGGTGTCGTCCGCGACCACGAGGTCGCCGGGCCGCACCTGCACCCCGGCGCAGTCGACCGTCCCGTTCAGTTCCACCGCCTCCAGGCGGAACTTGCCGGTGCGCGGCGTGACGTGCGCTGCCCAGACCGGGTACCCGAAGCGCCGCATCGTCGCCACATCGCGCACCCCGCCCCATACCACCGCGCCGGCCAGGCCGCGCTGCACCGCCACGGTGGTGCTCAGCCCGCCCATGCACGACACCTCGCGCCCGCCCGCGTCGAACACCGCCACGTCGCCAGGCTCGGCCACCGCGTAAGCGTCGCGGTCGGCCAGCTTGGCGCGCAGTCCCTCCGCGTGCGCTCGCGCTGGCGCGATGGGCTCTGGCACGTAACGGAGCGTCACCGCCGGCCCAGCGATCGTCGTGCCCGGGGTGATCGGGCGCAGCACGGAGGCGGCGATGACGCCGGTGATCCCAAGCGTGTCCAGCACATCGGACAGCAGCGGCGTCGGGTCCTGCAGGACGCGGTAACGCGCCAGGATCTCCGGCCGCGGCCGCGGGATCTGGACGGCGCGGATGCGCTCGGCGGGGATCAGCCCCATGAGCCGCGCCTGGACCTCGGGCGGGATCTCGACCACCGATCACCTCGGGGGAGTGGAACTGTTGCGCGCTTACCCCTTGACGCCGCCGGCGGTCAGGCCCGCGACGTAGTGCTCGACAAAGAAGCTGTAGGCGATAGCGACCGGTACCGTGCCGAGCAGCGCCCCGGCCATCAGCGAGCCCCAGAAGAAGACGTCCCCCTTCACCAGCTCCGTCACCACCCCGACCGAGATCGTCTTGATCTCCTGCGAGGTTGTAAACACCAGCGCGTAGATGAACTCGTTCCAGGAGAGCGTGAAGGCGAAGATGCCTGCGGACAGGATCCCAGGTAGCGCCAGCGGCAGCACGATGCGAGACATCGCCTGGATGCGGCTGGCGCCGTCGATCAGCGCGCTCTCCTCCAGCTCGCGCGGGATCGTCTTGAAGTAGCCCATCAGCAGCCAGGTGCAGAACGGGATCAGGAACGTCGGGTAGGTTAGCATCATCGACCAGAGCGTGTTGGACAGGCCGAGCTGCTGCACCACCTTCACCAGCGGCAGGAACAGCAGCGTCTGCGGGACCAGATAGGTGACGAAGATGGCAACCCCGAGGAAGCCCGCGCCGCGGAAGCGCAGCCGCGCCAGCGCGTAGCCGGCCAGGATGCCGCAGAACAGCGAGATCGCGGTGGAGACGATGGAGATCAGCAGCGTGTTGCCGGCCCAGCGCAGAAACAGCGTCTTGGTCAGCAGGTAGTCGTAGTGCTCCAGCGTCGGCTTGGTGAGCAGGAACTGTGGCGCGTTCAGGTTGTACAGCTCGGAATCCTGCTTCAGGCTGGTGATCAGCATCCAGTAGAAGGGGAATAGGGTGACAACCAGGAACACCGCCAGCGGCAGGTACAGCGGGAGCAGGCGGCGGAAGTGCCGGGAGGGTGCGGCCGGAGCGGCGGCGATGGTGGCGGCCATGGTTACACCTCCTGCCGGCGCATGTACCAGAGCAGGCTGGCGACGGTAGCGAGCAGGAACGGGAACATGAACAGCGACACGGAGGCGCCCTGGCCGAGCTGTCCGCCTACCAGCGCGATCTGGTAGGCGAGCGTGCTGAACAGGTGGGTACTGTTGGTCGGGCCGCCGCCAGTGAGCACGTAGGGGAGCTGGAAGTCGGCAATGGTCCAGATCAAGCTGAACAGCAGCACCACCAGCAGCACCGGCTGCACCAGCGGCAGGGTGACGTAGCGGAAGCGCTGCCAGCTACTGGCGCCGTCTAGCGCCGCCGCTTCGTACAGCTCCTGGCTGATGGTCTGGAGCCCGGCCAGCAGCGAGATCGCGAAGAACGGCACTCCGCGCCAGATGTTGGCGATGATGATGGCGATCATCGCCCAGGTGCCGTTGCCCAGCCAGTTGATCCCGCGCGGCCCGATCGAGAACACGTGGCCGACGATGGTGGGGGCGATCCAGGGGGCGAAGCCCGTCTGGATCATCACCCAGTTGAAGATGCTGTAGGTGGAGTCGAACAGCCACTTCCAGGCGATCGTGCTCAGCGCGGTCGGGGCGATCCAGGGCAGCAGGAAGGCTGCCCGCACTAGGTTCTTGGCGCGGATCTGCTGGTTCATCAGCAGCGCCAGCGCCAGCCCCAGCGCCGACTTCAAGGACACGGTCACCACCGTGTACAGCAGGGTGTTCTTGACCGTATTGCGGAAGATCTCGCTCTGGAGCTGGTCGGCGAAGTTGCGGAGCCCGACGAACTCGCCGGCGTTGGCCACCGTCTCGCTGCTCAGGCTCAGCCAGATACCGACCAGGAACGGGTAGGCGATGAACACGAGCAGGATGGCGATCGCTGGCAGCGCCAGGATCCACCCCAGTGTTCCTTCCCGCTCAGTCAGCGGCGTCCACCACCAGAGCCCCGGCCTGGCTATCGTCCTGGCGCGCTCCACACGTTGCGCGTCCATCGCTCGTCCTCCTTCTTGCCTCGCTGGGGCTGGGGTGCTCGCCGCCTACACCTGGTAGACGTTCTTGAGCTCGCCCTCGGCCCACTGCATCGCGGCCTGCGGCGTCTCACCCTGGATCACCTTGGCGAACATATCCACAACGATGTACTTGGAGCCGGACTGTGCCGCGGCCGGGCTGGGCGGGGCCGGGTAGCCGTACCATTTCGAGAGATCTCCGATCTGCTTGAAGGGGTCGAACTTGGGATCGGTGGAGGGCCAGAGCTCTGTCGCGCCCTTCTTGTACGGAGCCTGAGTGTAGCCCTTGCCAGCCTTCATAAAACCACCGTACACCTTTGGGTCCAGCAGGTGGGCGAGCAGCGCCTTGGCCGGCTTGGGGTCCTTCACGTAGGTGGGGATCGCGAAGCCGTACGGGAAGGCGAGGATGAACTGGCCCTTGGGTCCCTTGGGCAGCAGCGCGTGCTGGGTGTCCTGGGCGATGTCCGGAGCGTCCGTCAGCGCTTTCACGTAGATCGAGGCCCCGTTGAGCGTGGCCCAGATCTGCCCAGCCAGGTAAGCGCGGTTGTTGCTCGAGTCGTCCCAGGAGAGGCACTGCGGATCGGAGCAGGCGTCGAACCACTCCTTGAACGCTTTCAACGCTGCCTCCGTCTCGGGGCTATTGATCGCAATTTTCTTGCCGGTCTCATCGGTTTCTGAGCCGCCGAAGGACCACAGGAAGGGGAAGATGAAGGTGGGCGGATCGCCGAACGAGTGGGCGACCGCCTGGCCGACGAAGGTGTTCTTCTTTTGCTTGACCGCTCCGCCGACCTTGGTGTAGTCCTCCCAGGTAGTCGGGAACTGGTCGGTGCCGGCCCCTTCCTTCATCCAGCTCGAGCGGTAGGCAATCGCGTTGCCCGTCAGAGCAAACGGCATCGCCAGCCACTTCCCGTTGACGTAGCAGTTCTGCTTGGGCGCCTCGAACCAGCCGCCGCCGTCCGAGCCGGCCTTGTCGGCGATGTCCGAGACATCCACCAGCTTGTCAGCGTACAGGTGCGGCCAGGTCCACTGCATCTGCAGGAGGTCCGGGCCGGCCCCGCTCTGCAGCGCCGCGGTCACCTTCGGCTGGACGTCGTTGGCGGAGACTAGCTCGATTGTGAGCTCCACCCCGTTGGGCGTGGCCCACTCGTTGACCAGCGTCTCCTTGAACCACTGGTCCTCGGCCGGGACGAAGCTGGACCAGCTAAGCAGGTGGAGCTTGGTACCCTTGAGGACCGCGGTCCCGGTGCTCGCGCCGGCGGTGGCGACCGTGCCTGGCGTGGCCGCGCTCGGGGTCGCGGCCGGCCGTGGGGTAGCTGCGGCCGCGGAGGTTGCGCCGGACGCCGCGGTGGGCGCAGCGGGCGGAGTGGAGGGCGCTCCGGCGGAGGTCGCTGCCGCCGCGGCCTTCGTTGGCGCCGCGGCATTCGGCCCGCTCGTCGGCGCGGATGTGGTCGACGTGGAGGGCCCGCAGGCCGCCAGGAGCAGTACAGTCCCGGTGCCCAGCGTTCCCTTCAAGAACAATCGCCGGGTAAGCGTGCGGAGCTGATTGCGCGGACCAGTCGAGCCATGAGCCATAGCCTGTCCTCCTCACTCCTGTGTACGAAGCGCCCATCCGACAGGCCGCACGCCACTGGCGCTGTGGGCCGGTGGCGTGCAGCCTCTCTCGGTGGAAGCACATTTGCTGTGAGCATGCCACAACACTGGCGCCGCCGCCATCTCTTTTTGCTTGGAAGGTTCCAATGCTCGAAGCGGGCGCGGTGTGGGTACGACGTTCTGAGATATGTTACTCCGCGTTGCGTCGTCGTCCCCCGTCTGGTGCATACTGGGCTGCCCATTCGTAACGGCATGATCACACCCCTTGCGCGTTGCTGCTCCCTGCTGCTTGGATGGTTGCTCGTGGTCAGCCTGCTGCTCTGGCTGCTGCCGCCTGCTGCTCGGGCGATGGCCGACCACCCCGTGCTCGCCCTCTACTACCCCTGGTACGACCCGGATAGCTTCGGCGCCGCCTCCGACCAGCCAGCGGTGCAGCCCTACGAGTCGGATGACCCGGCGCTGATCCGCCGCCAGGTCGAGGAGGCGCAAAGTGCCAGGATCGACGGCTTCGTCGCTGCCTGGTTCGGCCAGGGCGACCGCACCGACAAGAACTTCAGCACGCTGCTCGGCATCGCCCAGGACAAGGGCTTCAGCGCGACGATCTACTTCGAGACCGACCACATCCTCGGGACTGGGCCCGACGCGGTGGTTGCGCAACTGCGGAGCTTCTCCCACGACTACCTGGATCATCCGGCCCTGGTGCGCTACCAGGGCAAGCCAGTGATCTTCTTCTGGCGCACACGGGCGCTGGACCTCGCCACCTGGGCGAGCATTCGGGCGGAGGTCGATCCCGACCATCGCGCCGTCTGGATCGCCGAGGGCGACCAGTTCGGCCAGCTCACTGGCGACACCTTCGACGGCATCCACCCCTATTCGATCGCCTGGTCGAGCAACCCGGCCGCCACGCTCGCCCGCTATGGCCAACACGCCCACGCCTTCCCCGGCAAGCTCTGGATCCCCATCGCCATGCCCGGCTACGACGACGCCCGCCTCCGTGCCGGCGGGTTCGTCGTCCCCCGCGCCGATGGTGCCTACTACCGCAGCACCTTCCAGGCCGCGCTCGATTCCCAGCCGGACTGGGCGGTGCTGATCACGAGCTGGAACGAGTGGCTCGAGGGGCACCAGATCGAGCCCTCGCTGTCGTACGGAACGCTCTCCCTCGAGATCACCGCGCAGTTCGCCGCCCAGCTCCACGCCCGCGGTGCCGCCTCGCAAGGAGCAGGCTAGGCGGTGCCTGAGGCCCGTCTCCCCTCGGATCGCCCTGCCGTGCCGGCCGATCCAAGCCGGCCGCCGCTCGACCTCGCCCGGGCCAGGGCGGTGCTGGAGCAGGCAGCGCGGTCCGCCGGGCGCGTGCTGCGCGAGCGGATCGACTCGATCGGCGCGGTCAGACACAAGGGGATTGCCAACATCGTCACGGACGTGGACGTGCAGAGCGAGCGCGTGGTGCGGGAGACGATCCTGGGCGCATTCCCCGACCACGCCATCCTGGGCGAGGAGGGCGGCTTAGCCGCCGGAGCCAGCCCCCGCTTCCGCTGGATCGTCGATCCGCTGGACGGTACAACCAACTACGCCGCTGGCTTCCCATTCTTCTGCGTCTCCCTGGGACTGGAGGTGGACGGAGCGCTGACGCTGGGCGCGGTGTACGACCCGCTGCGCGATGAGCTGTTCCTGGCAGAGCGGGGGCAGGGGGCCGTGCTCAATGGTCGCCCGATCCACGTCTCCGCGGTCGCGGAGCTCGGCCAGGCGCTGCTGGCGACCGATTTCCCGTATAGCCGCGAAGTCTTCCCGCGGGCGGTGGCCGGGGTAGAGCTGATGAGCCGCCAGGCGCGTGCGGTGCGCCGGGCGGGAAGCGCCGCGCTCGACCTGTGCTACGTCGCCTGCGGCCGGGTAGACAGCTACTGGGAGTGGGTGGTCTACCCCTGGGACCTCGCCGCCGGAGCGCTGCTGGTGGCTGAGGCGGGCGGGATGGTAACCCGGCTGGACGGCGGGCCGTTCTCGGTCGACTGCGGCCAGGTGCTCGCCTCCAACGGGCTCATTCACTCGGACCTGGTGGCGGTGCTAGGACCGCTGGCCCTCGGGGGAGACTAGCGGCGCGTCAGGGCAGGTGCGGGAGCAGACCGAGCACAAGCCGGCGGTAGCTCTCCTGAGCCAGACTCGCCTGGCGGAGCACGTCGGCGTTGTCCACCGGCTCCGCGGTGACCCCGGCCGCCATGTTCGAGATGAAGCCGAAGCAGACGACCGGCAGCCCGAGCTGGCGGGCGGCGATCACCTCCATTACAGTGCTCATCCCGACCACCGCCGCACCCAGCCGCCCTGCCATCTGAATCTCCGCCGCGGTCTCGAACGATGGCCCTAGCGTCCCCCAGTACACTCCTTCGTGCAGCGGCACGCCCTGCGCAGCCGCCACCCGTTTCAGGGTGGCGGTGAGGCCGGGGTCGTAGGGATAGGTCATGTCGAAGAAGCGCGTGCCCCACTCGTCCTCGGGCTCGCCGACGAGCGGGTTGGCGCCGTAGAAGTTGATGTGGTTGGTGATCGCGACGAATTCGCCGGGCCGGAAGGATGGGTCGATCGCCCCAACGGTGTTCGTGTACAGCAGCGAGCGGCAGCCCAGCAGCCAGCACAGCCGCACCGGCAGCGCCACGAGTTGTGCGGGGTGGCCGTCCAGCAAGGCGGGCTTGCCGCGCAGACAGGCGACGACGCGCCCCGCCGCCCGCCCGATCACCAGCTCCCCAACGTGCCCGGGAATGCCAGGCTCGGGCAGGGGTGGAAGGTCGCGGTAGGGGATGCGCACCGCGTCCTCGATCTCGTCGGCGAACCGGGCGAAGCCGGTGCCAGTGACCAGCGCCACCTCAGGCACAGGCGCGCCATGCGCCCGGACCCGCTCCGCCAGCCGCTCGACGTCGGCGCGGCGATAGCGCTGCCCTGGCGGGGAATCAGAGAGGGACATCAGCCGGCCCGTCGGAGGCGACGCTCGGCCAGCAGACAGGCGCCGCTGATCACGTCGATCCCCTGCTCTCGGCAGTAGCGCACCGCGGCGGGCGAGCCGGCCCCTGGCTGGAGCCAGACGAGCTTGACTCCTCGCGCAGCGCACTCGCGCAGCACCCGCTCGGTCGTTTCGGGCGGGGTGACGAACTCGACCACGTCCGGGGTCTCCGGTAGCGCCATGATGCTCGGATAGGCCGGCCGCCCCAGCACCCACTCGGCGTTCGGGTTCACCGGGTAGACGGTATAGCCGCCGCGCAGCAGCTCCGCGAAGACCCGATGGCCCCAGCGGGAGGGGTCGCGGCTGGCGCCGACCACCGCCCAGACGGGTGAGGCCAGAGCACGGTGGATCAGCGCTTCAGTGTCGCTCACAGCCCTGTCCCTGTACCCGAGCAACGGCTCCTTCGCCGCCCGGGGACGCCGGGCGGCACGTTCCGCGAGATGGCGAGCAGCGCGTGCCGCCGGCGCTGCTCCCGCACTCGTGGAGTCCAAGCCTGCACAGATGCGACGATCATGGAGTGGTCGAGGCTGGCCGCTTGAAGATCAGCCGATGTCCGGCTCCGGCGGGCATCGCCGCCACCAGCTCCCAGCCCTGTGCCCCCAGATCGTTGAGCGCCGCGGCGGAGGTGTTCCAGCGGTACTTGGCGCCCGGCACGTCGACCACCACCATGCTGCCCTGGCGTCCGGTGCTATCCATCCACGAGCCCTGGCCGGGCTCTCCCTGGAACAGGTACACCTCCAGGTACTCCCATTGCTGCATGTACGATCTCCTTATGCGCGGCCGGTCCGACCGGCCGCCTTGTAGTATCGCGGTCCGTCGCCACCAAGAGCCAGCCTGGCAGCCACGTATCGCCCGGGCTACCGCGCCGGCTGGTGTGGCCCGCCGCAGGCGCCCCAGAGGCCGAGCTTCTGCGCCTGGGCCTGCCGCTGCAGGTCCAGCAGCAGCTCCGCGAACGCCAGGTCAGGAGGTGCTGGCGCGGCCGCGGCGTCCCCCTCCCGCACCAGCTCGGCGTTGACGAGCAGGTCGCCCACATAGACATAGCGGAGAAGCTGGCCCTGCGCGTTGACATCGGACACGTCCTTGACCAGGCGCACCATCTTGTTGCCGACCAGGGCGTTGTTGCGGGCGAGCGATTCGGCGCCATAACACTCCGCCCCGCCGCCCTGCAGGCGCGCCGCCGGGGTGTCGATCCCCAGGTAGCGCACCGTTACGACCGAGCCGCCGCCGAGATCGACCCGGATCGTCTGGCCGTCCAGCACCTGCACAACCTGCCCGTTCGTCCTGGTGGGCACCGGGGCGGGCGCCGGCGGCGACGGGGCCCGGGCGGGCGCTGGCGTGGTCGCGGTGGGTGTCGGGGTTGGCACCGCCGCCGGGGTGGTGGGACGTGGGATCGGCGCGTGGGCCGCCGGCGCCGGAGTCGGAGTGGCGGTAGGCGGCACCGGAGTGGGCGTGCCGGTGGGCACGGGGGTCGGCGTGTCTGTCGGTGGAGCCGGGGTGTCGGTGGGCGTCGGGGTGTCGGTCACGGTGGCGGTTGGCGAGGCGGTCCAGGTCGGCGTCGGGGTGCGGGTCGGAGTGGGCGAAGGGGTAGGAGTGGCGGTCGAGGTTGGCTGAGAGGCCAGGATCGCCGAGGGGGACGGGGAATGGGAGAGCACCGCGAAGACTGCGTAGCCAACCAGCGCGACGACCAGCGCTGAGGCGAGGCCAAGGGCGACGATCAGCTCGCGCGGCGTCCCCGGGCGCTCGATCACGGCGCTCTCCCAGCCAGCTCATCGCCCGCCCCAGTCCATGGGCACAGCAGGACCCGAGGCGGGACCTGGGCGAATCGACCCCGGCTGGCGCACACGTCGTGCCGCGGCAGCCCGCTCAGCTCCGGCTGAGCGACCCCACCCCGACCCGCCTCCCGACCTCGTCGAGCTCGGCGACCACGCCTGCGCCAAGCAGAATCCCCTCGTGCAGCGCTCGCGCGCGGTGGCGCGCCTCGGGCTCGCCCGGGAGCAGGATCTCCTCCACGCCCGGCACCCGCTCCGCGGCCTTGAAATCGCGGATCGCCTGGTCCAGCTCCGCTTTGAACTCGGCGACCGGGCGAAAGGCGGCGATGTCGATCGCCTGGAAGAAGTGCCCCACGCTCTGTGGTTGGTCCGGTTGGCCGAACATGCTCCCCACCTGCCGGCCGAAGTCCGCCCCGGGCAGCAGGCCGCCGAGGATGCCATACACCAGCGACAGCCCCGAGCCCTTGGGGCCGGCAATCGGAAGTACCAGGCCTTCCAGCGCCGCGCGCGGGTCCGTCGTCGGCCGCCCCTCCCGGTCGATCGCCCAGCCTGCGGGGATCGGCCGGCCCTCGGTCGCGGCGACCATGATCTTGCCGCGCGCCACCACCGAGGTTGCCATGTCCAGCACGATCGGTTGCTCCTCGCCGGCCGGGATGGCATAGGCGATCGGGTTGTTGCCCAGCAGCGGGGTGCGGCTCCCCCAGGGCGCCATGATGTTGCTTGCGCTCACGGTGGAGGCGATCCCGATCATGTCACGCGGCAGCGCCTGCATCGCCCAGTAGGCCGCGGCGCCGTGATGGTTGCTGCGCTTGACCGCGACGTAGCTCGTCCCGGCCGTGGCCGCCTTGTCCAGGGCCACCTGCATCGCGAACTGACTCACCACCTGGCCCAGCCCGAAATCGCCATCCACCAGCGCGGTCGCGGCGGTCTCCCGCTCGATGGTCAGCGAGGGACGGGGGTTGCACCCGCCCCGCTCCAGCCGCAGCGCGTAGATCGGCACGCGCGCAACCCCGTGGGAATAGACGCCACGCAGATCGGCTTCGACGAGCGTGTCGGCGACGAGATCGGCATCGTGGGCTGAGCAGCCCAGCCGTTCGAACACCGCGGTCGTCCAGGCGAGTAGCTGCGTCGCGTCGAAACGATAGCCGTCCTGTTCTGCCATGCGTCCTCTCCCTGCTGGCTGCACCATAGCGGTCCGCGGCCCCCAGAGACCAGCGAGCTCGCCGGCCCAGGGGTGTGGAGCCCGCGCACCGAATCGTGAAAGCTGGGAAGCTCATATCGTGCAGACGCCCGCCGGGTATGATGAGAGAAGAGCTGGGCAGCACGGGGAGGAAGCCGTTATGCCGCGCATCGTCGTCCCCGCCCGCGAGGGACGCGCCGTCCGGGTGCCGGCCGGAGGACGCTTCCGCGTGGTCGATCTCGAGGGCGGGCAGGTAGGCGACCTGTTCGCCTTCTCCGCCGCCGACGTGGCCGAATATGCCAGCGCCGAGCATACGCGGGTGGCGGTGGGCCGGCTGTTTCCGCGGCTGGGCGAGGCGTTCGTCACCAACCGCCGCCGGCCCATCCTCCTGTTCGAGGCAGACACCTCGCCCGGCATTCACGACATGCTGCTGGCCGCCTGTGATCCCACCCGCTACCAGGGGCTTGGTGTCGCCGGCTGGCACGCCTCCTGTCAGGAGAACCTGCAGCAGGCGATGGCGGCACTGGGGCACCCGCGCGTCGAGGTGCCCCAGCCGATCAACCTGTTCATGCGCATCCCGATTGCGCCGGACGGCGCCCTGGGCTTCCAGCCCGCCCTGACGCAGCCCGGCGACTACGTGCAGCTCCGGGCTGAGATGGACTGCTACGTGGTGCTGTCTGCCTGCCCGCAGGACATCATTCCGATCAACGCCAAGGGGCCTGGCCCGCTGGCGCTCGACCTGCTTGACTAGCGCCTGTCTCTGCCCGCCGATGTGGCGGGCACTGACCGGTCGACACGCTCCGCCCGGATAGGCTCAATTCACCAGCCGTCCCATACTATGGGGGAAGCACGAACGAATGGCCCGACGAGGCGATCCAGGGTGAACATGGCCCGGGTGGTTGAGCGCGGCGAGCGGAAGGGCCCGGAGATGCCAGACCAGCGGCGGGCACGAGGGCCGGGGCGTCCCCGGCCCAGCCAGACGCGGGTGTTCCAGGCGCTGCACGAAGTGGCGGTCCTGGTGAGCGGGGTCCGTGACCCCACGGAGCTGGCGCGGTTGGTGGTGGAGCGGGCTCGGGACCTGCTCGACGCTGATAAGGCGGTGCTGCACCTGTGGGATGAGGAGCACGGCGTGCTGCGGCCGCTGGCGGCGACCGCCGCGGTCTCCCTCTCGACCCCGCCGATTCCCAGCGGCCAGGGCGTCACCGGCCAGGCGTTCTCCCTCCGCCGGCCGGTGCTCGTGCGTGACTACGCCCAGTGGGCGTACGCGCTGCCCTGGGCGATCGCCTGTGGAGTGCAGGCCGCTGCCGCGATGCCGCTGCTTGTCGCCGAACGAGCCATCGGAGTGCTGGCCGTGTTCTTCGACCAGCGCGGCGCGTGCTCGCCAGAGCAGGCACAGGCGCTATCCCTACTCGCGGCACAGGTGGCGCCCGCGCTCGCGGCGGCGCGCCTGTTCGAGGCCGAGCGTCGGGCGCGCGCCCAGGCGGAGGCGTCCGAGCGCGAGGCGCGCACGCTCTACCGGGCGGCGCTGGCCATCGGCGGCGAGCTCGACCTGGGCGCCCGGCTGGAGCGGGTGCTCGACGCGGCGATCGAGCTTACCGGGGCCAAGCAGACCTGGGTGGTGCTGGCGGTTCCCGCCAGCAACGAGGTGGAGATCGTGGCGACCCGGGGCCAGCTCCAGCACTGGCAGGGCGTCCGCCAGCCGCGTGGCGTGGGCCTGGTCGGAACGGTGATGCGCGAGAACCGGCCGCTGCGCGTGGCGGACCAGCAGACGGACCCCCGCACCTGGCTCCCCGAGCGCGCCCACCGGGCTGGGTTCCGCTCCTGGCTGGGTGTCCCGCTTGCGGATCGCTCGGGCGTCTTCGGAGTGCTGGCGGTGCTCAGCGAGGAAGCGGATCACTTCACCGAGGAGGACGAGCGGCGGCTGGGCTCGCTGGCCGCGCTCGCCGGCGCAGCAGTACGCGAGGCGCACCTCTACCAGGATGCCCAGGAGGCGATCCGCGCCCGCGACGAGTTTCTCTCCATCGCCTCCCACGAGCTGCTCACCCCGGTCACCGGCCTGAAGGGGTACGCGCAACTCCTGCAGCGCAGCCTGGAGCGTGGGATGCTCGACCCAGAGCGGCTCACCCGCACGCTCGGCTGGATCAACGGGGCGGCTGACCGACTGGCCGAGCTAACGCGCGACCTCCTGGACATCTCGCGCCTGCGGACCGGGCAGCTCGTCCTGCGACCGCGCCCGGTCGATCTGGCGGCTCTGGTGCGCGAGGTGGCTGACCGGTATGGCGACCACCCATCCGAGCGTCACCAGCTCGTGCTGAGCGTCCCCGCCGCGTGTCCGGTGCAGATGGATCCCGAGCGGCTCGACCAGGTGCTGACGAACCTGCTCGACAACGCGCTGAAGTACTCCCCCGCTGGGGGCCAGGTGCGGGTGACGCTCCGTCAGCAGGGCGAGGGAGCGCTGCTCACTGTCTCTGACGAGGGGATCGGCCTGCCGCCCGGAGCCGAGACGACCATCTTCCAGCCGTTCGGGCGAGCCAGCAACGCGGCGGAGCGGAATCTGCCAGGTATGGGGTTGGGGCTGTACATCTGCCGCAGCATCGTGGAGCGACACGGCGGCCAGATCTGGGCGGAGAGCCCCGGCGACGGCCAGGGAACCACCTTCTCCGTCTGGCTGCCGCTCCAGGCCTCACCCAGCCCGGTGGAGCCGGCGCGTGACTGAGCGGCGCTATCGGGTCCTCGTGCTTGACGACGACGAGATCATCCGCGGCTTTCTGTCCGAAGCGCTCAACGACGAGGGCTACGAGGTTCGCCAGGCCGCCAGCGGGCGCGAAGGACTGAACGTCCTCCAGGAGTGGCGGCCGAACCTGATCCTGCTGGACCTGATGATGCCAGAAATGGATGGCTGGGCCTTCCGCGATGAGCAGCGCCGCCGCCCCGAGCTCGCCGACATTCCGGTGATCGTCCTATCCGCTGCCCGCGAGCTGCAGCTCCGGTCGCAGCACCTGGCCGCGGCCGACGTCATCGCCAAGCCGTTTGACCTGGACGACCTGCTCGCCTCCGTGGCGCGTGTTATCGCCCGCAACGCCGCCAGCTAGGCGTCCCGTGCCAGCCGGTTCAGACAGCGTTCTGCCCCGGCGGGAGCCGAGTCGCCGCGGGTGGCCGTCGGTGTCCGCACCCCGAGCCTCGCCATCCAAGGCGCAGATCAGCGACGGCAACGCCCGGCGCTTGACAGCCCGGCGCGCACCGGCTATTCTCTAACTATTCAGTTATAAAATTTAGTGGTTGTGAATGACGGTTGACCAGCTCAGCGCTGTCTTCGGCGCGCTCGCCGATCCTACCCGCCGCGCGATCCTCACTCGCCTGGCCGAGGGGGACGCGACCGTCGCCGAGCTCGCCGCGCCCTTCAGCATCTCGCAGCCGGCCATCTCCCGGCACCTCAAGGTGCTCGAGCAGGCCGGGCTCATCTCGCGTCGCCGCCGGGCGACCGCCCGCCTCAGCCACCTGGAGGCGGCGCCGCTCCGCCAGGCGACCGCCTGGCTGGCCCGCTACCGCCAGTACTGGGACGAGAGCTACGACCGGCTCGACGCGCTGCTGGCAGAGCTGCAGGACGATCGCACTGCCTGACGCATCAGACACTTCAGTGGAAAGGAACGCACCATGGCAAAGACGCAGATCAGCGCAGAGCCCGGGGTGCCGCAGATCGTGATCACCAGGGAGTTCGATGCACCGCGCGAGCTCCTCTTCCGTGCCCACACCGATCCGGAGCTGCTCGTGCAGTGGCTCGGGCCGCGCCGGCTGAGCACGAGCGTCGACCGCCTCGACGCCCGCCATGGCGGCACCTGGCGGTTCATCCACCGCGACGCCGACGGCAACGAGTACGCCTTCCGCGGAGTCTTCCACGGCACGCCGTCTCCGGACAGCATCGTCCGGACCTTCGAGTTCGAGGGCATGCCGGGCCACGTCTCCCTGGAGACGCTCACCCTGGAGGAGTACGGAGGCAGGACCCTGCTGCGGGCGAACGCTGTCTTCCAGTCGGTCGAGGACCGTGACGGCATGATCCAGTCCGGCATGGAGGAAGGGGTCAACGACTCGATGGAGCGCCTGGACGAGCTCGTCGCCAGGCTGGCCGCAGTGCGCTAAGGCCTCTTCCGGCGGGCGCGCAACCGATCTGCGCGCCCGCCGAGGCCACCGGCTCTCGCCAGGCAGGAGCAATCGCGCTGTCCGCTGGCCACACGGACAGAATAGCTCGCCACGTCGTTCACGGTGATCGCGCGAGGGTACCGCGGCGGGGATGGATGCACCGCCGGAGCCGTGGCGGTGGCCCTGCACGAGCGAGGAGTGGCCGGTCGGGCTGGCGGCTCAGGCGGGCAGCGGCACCAGGAGCAGGAACGTATCCAGCATCACCAGCAGGCCGACCACGCCCAGGCCGGCGGCGGCCCAGAGCAGCGCGCTGGCGCGGGCGACGATGGCGACGGAGCTCAGCACGATCCCGAGCTGGAACGCCGCTTCGGCGACCTGGAAGCCGCGATGCCGCGCCTCCTGCGTGTCGCGCTCGCGCTCCTGAGCCTGTGCCTCGGGCAGGAGTCGATCCTGCTCAGGGCGGTACTTGTCCGCCACCGCCTGCTCGAGCTGCCCCGCTACCTGGCTCGCCTCCTGCTCGCGTGGCCCGCCCGCGGCAAGCACCCGCAGCAGCGCGGCGTCGCCCTCGTTGATGTGGCGCTTCAGCGAGTTCGCCTGGTACTCGTTGTAGGTGTCGGACGCGCGCTGCTGCCACAGGATCGCGTCGGTGGCCGCGCGGTTGCCGGCGAGCGTGGCGATGGCGAGCAGTGCCGCCAGCACCGACACCAGTACCGCCGCCCGCCGCCCGAACGCCTCGCGCCGCTCCGCCGCCTCCTCGGCGTGCTCGACCTGCTCGAGCGCTTCCTTCGGCTCCACAGGCCACAGCGTAGCAGGCAGGGAGCGTCCCTGCCCACGAAGCGGTACGGGGGATCCTTCGACCTGCCCCGTGGGGTCCGCTACCATTAGGGTACGTACAGCGCGGTACAGTTTCGATCCTGGAGCACGGATTCGTGTCGTCCCGTCCGCTGAATCTTCGAACCCCTGGCCCAACCCCGCTTCCACCGCAGGTGCGCGAGGCGCTCGCCCGCGACATGATCAACCATCGCGGCCCGGAGTTCGCCGAGCTCATCCGCGAATGCACCGCGGGGCTGAAGGCGATCTTCCAGACTCAGCACGACGTGCTGATCCTGACCTGCTCGGGGACGGGCGGGCTGGAATCGGCCGTGGCCAACCTGCTCTCGCCCGGCGAGCGCATCCTGGTGGTCAGCATCGGCTACTTCGGCGATCGCTTTGCCCAGATCGCCCGTATGTACGGCGCGGACGTGCAAATGCTCTCCTACGAGTGGGGGCAGTTCGCTCGGCCGGAGGATATTGCTGCTCGGCTGGAGCGGGACTCTCGCATCACCTCCGTGTTCGTGACGCACAACGACACCTCGACCGGGGTGATGAACGATCTGGAGGCGATCGCCCGGGTGGTGAAGGGCGCGGGCAAGCTGCTGGTCGTGGACGCCATCTCATCCATCGGCTCGGTGCCGCTGCCGGTAGATGCGTGGGGCTGCGACGTGGTGATCACGGGCTCGCAGAAGAGCTTCATGATCCCGCCGGGGCTCGCCTTCGTCAGCATCAGCCCGGCGGCCTGGGACAAGAGCCGCGCTGCCACCATGCCCCGCTTCTACCTGGACTATGCCCAGGCCAAGCGCTGGGCCGACAAGGGCACTACGCCCTGGACCCCGGCGGTCAGCCTGTTCTACGCGCTGCGCGAATCGCTGCGGCTGATGCTGGCCGAGGGGCTGGAGCAGATCCATGCCCGGCATCGCCGGCTGCGCGATTACACCCGTGAGGGGCTGCGCCGGGCTGGGGTGGAGCTGTTCGCGCCAGATTCCCACGCCTCCTGGACCGTCACCTCGGCCCGTGTCCCGGATGGGATGACGAGTAAAGAGCTGCGGGGGCGGATCCGGGCCGAGTACAACATCGTCCTGGCCGGCGGGCAGGGGCCGTACGAGGAACGGCTGTTCCGGGTGGGACACCTCGGCTACGTGGCGGAGGCCGACCTCGCCCCGGTGCTGGAGGCGCTGGCGACCGTACTGGGCGAGGCGCCGGCGCCCGCCCGCGTTGGCTGAGCGGCTGCCGCCAGCGCCTGGTGCCGCCGAGCGGCCCCGGGTCCTGGTGGCCGACCGGATCGCCGAGGCCGGACTGGAGCTGCTCCGGCCGCACGCCGAGGTGATCGTCCGCGCCGGCCTGAGCGGCCCGGCGCTGCTGGAGGCGGCCTCGGACGTCGAGGCGCTCATCGTCCGCAGCGAGACGCGCGTCACCCGCGAGGTGCTGCAGGCCGGCCGCCGGCTCAAGGTCGTCGCCCGCGCCGGGGCCGGAGTGGACAACATCGACGTCCCGGCCGCGACCGAGCGCGGCATCCTGGTGGTCAACACGCCCGGCGGCAACGCGGTCGCCGCTGCCGAGCACACCATTGGGCTGCTGTTCGCGCTCGCCCGGCGAATTCCGGCCGCAGACAGCGCGCTGAAGCGGGGCGAGTGGCGCCGCGACGCCCTAATGGGCGTAGAGGTGGCCGGGAAGACGCTCGGGCTGATCGGACTGGGGCGGGTCGGCCAGGAGGTGGCCCAGCGCGCCCTCGGCCTCGGCATGCATGTGCTGGTCTACGATCCATACGTGCCCGTCGAGCACGCGGAGAAGCTCGGGGTCACCAGCACCACCCTCGAGGACCTACTCCGCCAGGCGGACTTCGTCTCGCTGCATGTCCCGCTCACCGAGGCGACGCGGGGGATGATCGGCGCACCGCAGCTCGCGCTCATGCGGCCGGAGGCCTACCTCATCAACTGCGCCCGCGGGCCGCTGGTCGATCCCGCCGCGCTGCTGGAAGCGCTAGACCAGGGGCAGATCGCCGGCGCGGCGCTGGACGTGTTTGTCCGCGAGCCGGCGACCGACGACCCGCTCGCCCGCCACCCGCGCGTTGTCGCTACCCCCCACCTGGGCGCCTCCACCTACGAGGCGCAGGAGAACGTGGCCCGCCAGGTGGCGGAGCAGGTGCTGGAGGTACTTGCCGGCCGGCCGGCCCAGTTCGTCGTCAACGGCCCGGCGCTGCCGCCAGAGCAGGCGAAGCTGCTTCAGCCCTACCTCACCCTGCTGGAGATCCTCGGCAAGCTCTGCACCCAGCTCGGCCACGGGAGCCTGGCCCGGGCTGTGATCAGCTATCGGGGCGAGATCGCCGGCCACGACACCGCCGCCCTGACTGCGGTGGCGATCAAGGGGCTGTTGGAGCCGATCAGCTCGGCCCCGGTCACCCTGGTCAACGCGCGCCTGGAGGCGGAGCGGCGCGGGCTGGAGGTCGTGGAGGTGAAGACCAGCCATGCGGCGGAGTACACCAGCCTGGTGACGGTGGCGATCGAGGGGGGTGGGCAGCACCGCAGTGTCGCCGGAACGATTATCGAAGGCGTGCCCCACGTCGTGGGGATCGACGATTTCGGGCTGCACTTCGTCCCCACGCCGGGGTATCTGCTCGTCACCCGGCATACCGACCGCCCGGGTGTGATCGGGATGGTCGGGACGATCCTGGGGCAGGAGGACATCAACATCTCTTCGATGCAGGTCGGCCGCGAGGGACCGCGCGGCCGGGCGCTGATGCTGGTGGCGGTGGATGACCCGATCCCGCCGGCCGTCGCCGCTCGGCTGCGCGCGCTCCCGAACGTCGGCCAGTTGCGGGTGATCCGCCTGTAGCCGGGCGAGCATCTGGCACGCGCCGGCGTGTGCCAGCGCCCTGGCGGGGGCAGATCGGGAAGGGCGGCTGCCCTTGCCCGGGAGGATTTCCCCCGCGCCTGGCGAGAATCCTGCAAACTGAGAGGGACTGCGGCGTTTCTGCCTTGCTGGCAACGGATCGCCGTGGAGGCGCCCACCGTCTCGCTCACTCCCGGTACGTCAGACGACGGAGCCACGGATAAGAGCATGGGCATACTCGTTCTCGGGGTCAGCCACCACGCCGCGCCGCTGGAGGTGCGGGAGCGGCTGGCCTTCGGACCCGACACGCTCCCCAGCGCGCTGGAGGCGCTTGGGCGTGCCACGCGCGAAGGCGTGCTGCTCTCCACCTGCAACCGCACCGAGGTCTACGCGGTCGTTGGCCACCACCGCACCGGCCGCGACCAGCTCGTCCGCTTCCTGGTCGAGTCCACCGGGCTGCCCGCGCCGGCATTCACCGGGGTCGCCTACGACCACTGGCAGGAAGAGGCGGTCCGGCACCTGTTCCGGGTCGCGGCGGGCCTGGATTCGATGCTGGTGGGCGAGCCGCAGATCCTCGGCCAGGTGCGGGCCGCCTTCGAGGCTGCCGCGCGGCTGGGCAGCGCCGGCCCGGTGCTGTCGCGGCTATTCCGCCAGGCGCTGGAGGTTGGCAAGAAGGCCCGCACCGAGACCGGTATCAGCCGCAAGGCGATCTCGGTGAGCTTCGCCGCTGTCGAGCTCGCCCGCCAGACGCTCGGGAGCCTGGAAGGCCAGACCGTCCTCGTCGCCGGGGCCGGCGAGGCGGGCGAGCTGGCGGCCCGCACCCTGCTCAAGCACGGAGCGCGCCGGCTGCTTGTCTGGAGCCGCACCCAGGAGCGGGCTCGCGCCGTCGCGGCACGCTGCGGTGGCACCGCGGTCGGCTCCGACGCGCTGGAGGAGGCCTGCGTCCAGGCGGACGTGATTATCGCCTGCACCGCTGCGCCGCGGCCGATCCTCTCCCGAGCGCTGCTGGCCGCGGCGCTGGCGCGGCGCCCCGAGCGGCCGTTGCTCGTGGTCGACATCGCTATGCCGCGCGACGTGGAGCCGGAGGCGGCCAAGCTGCCCGGGCTGCACCTGCGCAACCTGGACGACCTGCGGGCGCTGGTCGCGGCGAACCTGGAGGCGCGCCGCGGCGAGATGGCAGCGGTGGAGGCGCTCATCGACCGCGAGGTGCCCCGTTTCCTCGCCTGGCGCGACTCGCTGGACAGCACTCCGGCCATCCGGGCGCTGCTGGCGCACGCGGAAGCGATCCGCCAGGCGGAGCTGGAGCGCGCCCTGAGGCGCCTGCCGGAGCTGTCCGAGCGCGACCGCGAGATAGTCACCGCCCTCTCCCGGGCGATCGTGAACAAGCTCCTGCACGAGCCGCTGGTTCGGCTCAAGCATGGTGGGAGCTACCTGGATGCCCAGGGCTACGCCCGACTCGTCAGCGAGCTGTTCAGCCTCGATGCCGAGGAGCACGGCGGCGCCGCGTGCCTGCGCGCCCGTGGGCGCGCGGAGCTCGATGTGGCGCCGGTACGCTTCGATCGGCCGAGCAAGGAGGGATGACCATGCAGCCCACGCTCACGATCAGCCGATCCACGTCGCTCTTCGAGCAGTCGCAGCGCGTCTTCCCCGGCGGGGTCAACAGTCCCGTGCGCGCCTTCAAGTCCGTCGGTGGGCAGCCGCTGTTCATCAGGCGCGGTTGGGGCAGCCACGTCGAGGACGAGGACGGGAACCAGTTCATCGACTACCTCGGCTCCTGGGGGCCGCTCATCCTCGGCCACGCGCACCCGCGCGTCGTCGAGGCCGTCACCGCGGCGGCGCGCGACGGGACCTCGTTCGGCGCGCCGACGGAGCGAGAGCTGCAGCTCGGGACACTAGTTAAGCAGGCGTTCCCCTCCCTCGAGCTCCTGCGCTTCGTCAACTCCGGCACCGAGGCGACGATGAGCGCGCTGCGCCTGGCCCGGGCGTTCACCGGCCGGCCGAAGGTGGTCAAGTTCGAGGGCTGCTACCATGGACACGTCGACGGCTTGCTGGTGAAGGCCGGCTCCGGGCCGATGACGCTCGGCGTCCCGGACGTCCCGGGCGTCCCGGCGGAATATGCGCAGCACACGCTCAGCGCCCGCTTCAACGACGCGGACAGCGTCCGGGCGGCGTTCGAGGCGTTCCCGGACCAGATCGCGGCGGTGATCGTAGAGCCGGTCCCCGGCAACATGGGTGTGGTGGAGCCGCGGCCGGACTTCTTACTGGCGCTGCGCGAGATCACCCGCCAGGCCGGGGCGCTGCTGATCTTCGACGAGGTGATCAGCGGCTTCCGGGTCGCCTTCGGCGGCGCCCAGGAGCGGTACGGGGTGCAGCCCGATCTCACCTGCCTCGGCAAGATCGTCGGCGGCGGGCTGCCGGTCGGCGCCTATGGCGGCCGGGGCGAGATCATGGAGCGCGTCGCCCCGCTCGGCCCGGTCTACCAGGCCGGCACCCTGTCTGGGAACCCGCTGGCGATGGCGGCCGGGCTGGCGACGCTGCGGGAGCTGGCGGAGACCAACCCCTACCCGGCGCTGGAGCGCCGCGCGCAGTGGCTGGCAGATGGCCTGGAGCGGGCAGCGCAGGCGGCCGGTGTCAGCACCACCTGTGCCCGTGTCGGCTCGATGATGACGCTGTACTTCGCCGCCGAGCCAGTGGTCGACTACGACAGCGCGATGCATGCCGACCGGCAGCGCTACGCCGCCTTCCACGCCGCGATGCTGCGCCGCGGCGTCTACCTGGCGCCGTCGCAGTTCGAGGCGGCGTTCCTGTCCACCGCACACACGGACGCGGACCTCGAGGCGACGCTGCGCGCCGCGGAGGAGGCGTTCGCGGAGGTCGCCCGGGTATAAGATGGAGTACCGCGAACCCGCGCGGAGGGAGCGGGCATGTATCAGACCCGGCAGGTGCCAGTCGCCTCGCCGCTGGTGGGCAGTCCTGATCCTCTCCGGCTCCCGCTCACCGTCCTGCTCGCGCTGCCAGCTTACCCCTTTCATGACCCCGTAGACCGCCGCTTCAACCTGCCGGCGGCAGTCGGCCGGCTGCTCGGCGATTCGTTCGGCTGGGAGCGGGCAACCAGGATCCTGGCCCCGCGCCTCTGGACGCCCGACTGGGACGCTGCGGCGCTGCGCCAATTCGTCCTCACCCCCTCCCTCGGCGATGAGCTGCCGCTGCCCGGCTCGCTGTACCACCTCGACGTCGAGAGCCTGCGCGCCACCGCGTTCCCAGGCCTTGAGGCCTCCACCTACCCGATTCGGATCGGGGTCGAGCCGCCACGCTACCCGGTGGTCCACTTCGTCGGGAACCTCGGCTGGTACCGCAACGACCCGACGCTCGACCTGGGTGCCCCGATCCGGCCGGAGCTGCGCCCCGGGGTGTTGCGTGACGCGCTGGTCGAGGCGGAGACGCGGCTGCTGATCCTGCACATTCCGCCATACAACGCCAGCGGCGCGGAGCGCCTCGCCCAGTACCTGGTCGGCGGCGGCGTGCCGGCCGTCCTGGTCGTGCAGAGCCCGGACCTGGCGACAGCGAGCGCCTACTTCCTGAACCTCTACGCCAACCTGATCCACAGCCTGCTCCTGCCCGACGTTGCCCGGCCCACCCCCGAGCAGGAGCGCGCCGGGCTGAACGCCAGCCTGGTCTACGGCGAGGGCGCCGAGAGCGTGCTCCAGCTCAACCCCTACCTGGATGAGCTGCACGGGCGGGTACGGCGCGTCCGCGAGACGCTCGAGCAGCAGCGCCAGCAGGTCTCCGCCCTGCACGACACGCAGCTCCGGCTGCTGCACCGGGACCAGCTCGAGGCGCTCGCCCCGCGCCTGCGCGCGGTGCAGGACCCACTCGCCACCCTGGCCGGTGCGGTGGACTTCGAGGAGAACCGGCTCACCCAGGTGCGCTGGATGCTCCACGAAAGCCAGGGCGCGGTGCCGCTCTCCGAGAGCGCGGAGGTGGTGCCGGCGATCGAGCGGAGCGTGCAGGCGCTGGCCGAGCAGTACCCGCAGCTCGTGCAAGAGCTCCATACGGAGGCGGCGCGGGCGCCGCGGGTACTCAACGCCAACTTCGCCCTCCCGGGGAGCGGCCGGGTGCTCGGCCCCCGCGAGGGCCTGGCGCCCGGGCGCGACTACGATCTGCTGCTGGACGTGGGACCGCGCTGGACGCGTATTCCGAGCCTGGTCGTCGGCCACGCCGACTTCCCCGAAGAGGCGCTGCCGCCCGATCGCGAGGGATACGTGGTCGATGTGGTGCTGGTGAGCGAGGACTTCTCACCCCAGATCGTCTCCGGGCAGATCTGGGTGCCGCGTGGCGTCGGGCGCAGCATCCCTCTGGTGAACGGCGAGCGTGCCGACCGGCCGGGGCCGCTCGCGCTGCGGCTCACCACGCCCCGCTTTCCCGATGGCAGCCGCGCGGCGAGCATGCTCGCCCGCGCTCGGCTCTGCCTGTACTTCGAGAACAACCTGCTCCAGTCCGCGCGTATTCAGGTCGGCGTCGTCCGCGCTCCGGAGGTCACCCTGGAGGCGGACAACGTGGTCGAGGTGGACTACCGACTGACCGGCGGCTTCCAGGACGTGGAGGCGCGCTTCGCCCGTCGCGCAGTCCGCTTCACCCCAAACGAGGACAGCCCGGGCCGCCCGGTCGCGGTCAACCTGACGCTCAACGACGATGGCGCGGCCGGCCACCGCATTGTTGTCAAGCGCCGGCTCGACTCCGCCGCTGGCCCGCCGAGTACCTCGGCGCCGCTGCCGCCCAGCAACTGCCCAACGCAGGGCTGGACGCCCTACGACCCGGCCGGGGTCGGCCCGCTGGTGGAGCGGGCGCGCGACCAGCTCCTGCAGTGTTTCTATCAGAAAGACAGCACCGGCCAGGTGGTGCGCGACAACCGCGGCGACCCCGTGGTCGGGCTCGATCCCCAGACGAACGGCAAGCCGCGCGAGCAGTTCAAGTGGGACCTGGTGAAGCTGGCCGAACTGGGCAGCGAGCTGTTCGTCAAGGCGTTCACCCAGGTGCGGCTCGAGGACGACCGCTGCAGCCAGGCGCAGTGGGCGCAGAACCTGCTCCAGGTGCTGTCCAGCGCGACGCTGATCCAGGTGGCCCGCACCAGTGCCGCCCAGTACGTGTTCCCCTGGGCGCTGATCTACGAGCACCCGCTAATCTTGGCCAACCGGGCGAGCTGGCGCTTCTGCCCCATCGTCGACCGGGAGTGGTCGGAGGCGGGGACGCGGACCAGCGTGGAGCTCCGTGCCCACTGCCCCTATGCCGACTCGCCGTCGATCGCCCCTGGCCTGCCCCCGTACTGGCACGCGAGCGACGTCATCTGTCCCTACGGCTTCTGGGGCCTGAAGCACGTCATCGAGGAGCCACCCTCGCTGAGCTCAGGGCTCGGCAATGCCCCCAACCGGGTCCACGCCGGCCCGAGCCTCTGCCTGGCGGTGGGCGCCACCGCGGACCCGGACCTCGTCGCGCGCATCCAGGCGCATCTGGACACCATCCAGCAGCGCCGCTGGGCGCAGCTCGTCCCGCCCAGCGTAGCCGATTCCTGGGATACGGTGACGATGATGCTCCAGGCGCCCGAGATCGCCTACTTCCTCTGCCACGGCGAGTACGACCAGGAGCAAGGTCGCGCGTACCTCAGCGTTGGCCCGCGCGACAACCTTCCCGCCCGCCGCATCTACGCCGAGGATCTCGCCGCCTGGGCGGTTCGCCCGCTCCCTCAGGGTCCCGACCTGGCGGCCTGGCGGAAGCGCAGCCCGCTGGTGTTCATCAACGGCTGCCACACCGCCGATCTCAAGCCGGGCCAGCTCCTGAGCTTCGTCACGACCTTCGCTGCGCTGGGGGCCAGCGGGGTGCTGGGAACGGAGGTCAGCGTGGTGCTGCCGGTGGCGATCGAGGTAGCCGAGTCACTATTCGCCAAGCTCGCGCAGCCGTCACCTCCGCCGCTCGGGGAGGCGCTGCGCCAGATTCGCTGGGAGCTGGCGAACAAAGGCAATCTGCTCGGCCTCGCCTACACCCTGTACGGCCTGGCCGACCTGGCCATCGTCCACGACGGCGGGTGACGTGGCGCGGCTACACAGCCCCTTGGCCGGTGCCGACGTTGGGGGGCAACGTCGCCGGGGATGTGGCTGGCGGCGTGGTGCTCGGGACGATCGCTGGAGGGAGCTGGCCCCCGCTACTGCTGGGCGGGAGGTGCGGCCGTTCGCCGAGCCACTCGTTCACCGTGCTGGCCTGGCCCGCCTTGCTGGCCAGGACGAGCGCGGAGGCGAGGTAGCCGAAGAAACCGAGCGCCAGCCCGATGCAGTACATCCCGAAGGCTCCGGTCTGCGCCGGGAACAGCGCGGTGACGGCCGCGCCGCCGACAGCGCCGATGACCGCGGCGATGTCCCCGATGGTGCTGGCCGGGGTGCGCCGCAGCGTACGGTAGGTCGTCCAGCCGATCACGAGGCCGAAGGCGAAGGCGCCGACGAGTGAGAGCAGAAGCACGGCTGTCGTCATGGTGACCCCCTGGCGGCCATTCTACCGCCGTTCAGCACGCCCGTCTCGCCCGAGTTTCCCGCGATAGGCCCGGCATCACCTGAGCTGAGGGCTCGATCCGGGGCGCCGGGCTGCGAGCCCCGCTCGCCTGGCGGCTATACTGCCCGGGCGAGCGGAGGCGTTCATGGCGACCGGACCGGCATTCCTGTTTGACCTGGACGGCACCCTGGTGGATAGTGTCTACCAGCACGTGCTCGCCTGGCGCGAGGCGCTCGAGGCGGCGGGGATCGAGCTCGCCGTCTGGCGCATCCATCGCCGCATCGGGATGAGCGGCGGACTGTTCCTGAACGCGCTGCTCCGCGAGACGGGGCGCCCGGTGAGCGCGGAGGAGGCGGCCTGGCTCCAGCGGCTGCACGCCGAGGCCTATGCCCGCCTGGCGTCGCGGGTCCGACCGCTGCCCGGCGCGCGGGAGCTGCTGGCGTATCTCAGCGAGCGCGGGGTGCCGTGGGCGATCGCCACCAGCGGCCATCGCGCCAGCGCGCAGCCCACGCTGGACAGCCTCGGGGTCGGCCCGGAGGCGCCGGTAGTCACCCGCGACCTCGTGCGCCACGCCAAGCCCGATCCTGACCTCTTCCTCGCCGCGGCCGAGCGGCTGGGGGTGGACATCGCCGACGCGGTGGTGGTGGGGGACAGCATCTGGGACCTGCTGGCGGCCCGGCGGGCGCGGGCGCTCGGCGTTGGGCTGCTCTCCGGTGGCTACGGCCAGGACGAACTGCAGGCCGCCGGGGCGTATCGGGTGTACGAGGACCCGGCGGACCTGTTGCGACACCTGGACGAGGTTGGGGTGCGTGCCGCCGAGTGAGGCGAGTGCCTCGGCCGAGCTACTTGTGCAGCGGGCCGCCCTGCTCCGCCGACGAGATCGAAACCAGGATAGAGGGTGGCCAGCACTTCTGAAACGGCTGATGCTCGGCCAGCCCATCCCAGCGCTCGATGCAGGCGCTGCCGGGCCGGTGCACTAGCTGCTCCCCTGAAGGCGGCGGGTGAAGCTGGCTGGCCCCAAGCACGCTGGCCGCCAGTGCCACTAGGCCGACCAGCATGGGCAGAAGCAAGTCCCGCATCGCCCGCCCCCGATCAGCGCGCCGCCGGCCGTCCCCCGGCGGTACGAACCAAGAGGGTGGACCGGTCGCGTCTTGCGCCCCAGCCCTGCCAGCATTGCAGCACCGGCGGGTGCTCCGGCTGCTCATCCCAGTACTCGGCGCACATCCAGCGCGGCGGCTCGTCCGCACGGAGCAGCGCTGCAGGGACGAGCTGCCGGGCGCCCAGCACTGCGAGCGCGAACGGGGCCACAGCCAGAAGCGAGAGGACAACCAGGTGGCGCATGGTCCGCCCCCACAGAGGGGAGCTTCACCCGCCACTCTACTCCGAATCCGCCCGGCGCGCTAGCCCACAATCGGAGCGTAGGGTGGCCACCCCGCGCCTGAGCCCGCTGGTGACCGCGCCGCGGCGCTCGGACAGGCGCGGCAGCACAGTGCAGGTGGCTCCAGTCTGTGATGGGGCCGTGCCAGCGACCAGGAGAGCGACTGGTTAACATGAGAGGCCGGGCGGTGCGCTGGTGTCTGCCTCACGCGCATGCTTGTGGGACGTACGCGCGGCTCATACTGAAGAACGGGAACCGGGCATGAGAAAGGAGTAGCGATGCGGCGTGGATTGGAGCAGCTCCTCATCGTTGAGTTCATCGGACCGTTCGCGCTCACCTTCATCGGCGCCGGGTCGATCGTCGCCACCGGCGGCCAGAACCTCGTCGCCATCGCCCTGGCGCATGGCCTGGCGATCGGCCTGTTGGTGGCCACGGCCGGGCACATCTCCGGTGGGGTCTACAACCCGGCCCTCACTGTGGCCCTGGCCGCCACGCGCCAGCTCCCGTGGGACCGCGCCATTGCGTACATCGTCGTACAGTGCCTGGGTGCTATCGTCGCGGCGCTGCTGCTCAAGGCCGTGGTCGCGCCAGCAGCGGCCGCGGCGGTGAACCTGGGCAATCCCGGCCTCGGGCCAGGGGTGACGCCGATCCAGGGGTTGATCGTGGAGATCATCCTCACCTTCTTCCTGATGTTCTCCGTCTGGGGCTCGGCGATCGACAGCCGTGGCCCGGCCACCATCGCCGGTCTGGTCATCGGGCTGACGATCACCATGGATGTCTTCATGGGCGGCGGGCTCACCGGGGCGGCGATGAACCCGTCGCGCTGGATCGGGACAGCGGTGGCGCAGGGCGACTTCACGAACTGGTGGCTGTACTGGGTCGGGCCGATCATCGGGGCGCTGCTCGCGGCGTTCCTGTACCGCTACGTCCTGCTGGAACGGCCGGAGGTGCGGGAGCCGAGCGTCGAGCTGCCCCAGCCATAGCCTGGGTACGCTTTCACGCGCCCACTCCCTGGCCAGGCGCTGAACAGCCTCGTGGGCGGGCGCCTCGCAAGCCCGTCGCCTCCGCTTGCCCTGCACACCCACTCGTCTGCAACGGCACGCTTGCAGCGCGGGCGCGTTGGCGCGATACTCGGCGTCACTACACGGCTCGCCGGGCTAAGGAGGCTGTGACGTGATACGGCTCAGCACGTTCTCCATCGCGGGACGGTGCAGGCGCAGCGGGATGTTCGGGGTCGCGGTCTCGACGGCGGTGCCGGCCGCCGGGCCGCTGGTGACGTTCGCCAAACCGGGCGTCGGGGCAGTGGCGACCCAGTCGTGGGTGAACGTCTACCTCGGCATCGACGGGATCAAGCTGCTCGAGCAGGGGCTGAGCGCGGAGGAGACGCTCCGGCGCCTGATCGAGGGGGACAGCGGCCGCGACGTCCGCCAGGTCGGCGTCGTCGACCGCCAGGGTGGCAGCGCTGCCTGGTCCGGCCCGGCCTGCACGCCCTGGTTCGGGCACCGCACCGGGCCGGACTACGCGGCGCAGGGCAACATGCTCGTCGGCGCAGCGACCGTCCAGGCGATGGCCGACGCCTTCGAGCGGAACGAGTCGCTGGACCTGCCCGAGCGGCTCCTGGTCGCCCTCGAGGCCGGGCAGGCCGCGGGTGGTGACAAACGCGGTCGACAGTCGGCCGCGCTGTACGTGGTCGACCGTGAGGAGTACCCGCTGGTGGACCTGCGGGTCGACGAGCACCCCTACCCGGTCGCCGAGCTGCGACGCATCTTCGAGATCGCCAAGCTGCAGCTCTTCCCCTTCCTCCGGGGGCTGCCCAACCGCACCGACCAGCAAGGCAGCATCGGGGAGGATGTGGCCGCGATGCTGCTCACCCCGCCGCCCCAGCGCCCGGGCGGCGGCGGCTCCGCGCCCGACGCCCCTGGCGCGTAGCCAGACGGTGGGCCTGCCTGTGTGAACTCGGTTTCGTTCTCTCGGCCACGGTGAAAGGAGAGGTCGACATGGCAGATGGACTGGCTCAGGGCGACCCCTGGCTCCCGATGCTCCGCGTGCTGTCCCGGCGCGCCTTCCTGCGGGCACTGGCCGGCACGGCCGGCGTGGTCATGGTCAGCGGGCTCAGCAGCGCCTGCGGGGGCGGCGCGGCGCCACCGGCCGGTGGCGCCACCAGCGCTCCGGCGGCCCAGCCCACCGCTGCGGCGGCGCCCGCCATGCCGCCCACTGCCGCTCCGGCCGTGCTCCAGCCGACCGCCGCACCCACCGCGGCTCCCGCTGCCGCGGCTCCGACCCGGGCGCCCGCTACCCAGCCGACACCGGCTCCCGGCGGCGCGGTGAAGAAGGGCGGGGTGCTCAAAGCGGCCTACGCCGCCGATCCGGTCGGGATGGACCCGGCCTTCGCCGTTGCCGCGGCCTCGCACCTGGTGATCGAGCAGACCTACTCGAACCTGGTCGCGCTGGATGAGCACTTCAACGCCGTCCCGGATCTCGCCGAGTCCTGGGAGAAGACCGACGACAACCTCAGCTACACCTTCCACCTGCGCAAGGGGGTGCAGTTCCACGACGGCTCCGAGATGACGGCGGACGACGTCAAGTTCACCCTGGAGCGGCTACTGGACAAAAAGACCGGCTACTTCTGGCGCGGCCAGCTCTCCGCGATCAAGCAGATCGACACCCCGGACAAGTACACCGTCAAGCTCAGCCTGAGTCAGCCGCACGCGCCGCTGATGATCGGCCTGGCGTTCCCCGGCTCGGTCATCGTCTCCAAAGCGTTTGTCGAAAAGAACGGCGACCTGAAGAACACCCTGATGGGCACCGGCCCGTTCAAGCTCGCCAACTACACGCCCAAGAAGTCGATGACGCTCCAGAAGAATCCGAACTACTACAACCCGAGCCTCCCCTATCTGGACGGGATCGAGATCAGCTTCATCGAAGACCCCACCGCGCGCACCAACGCGCTGCTGACCAAGACAGTCGATCTCTCGCAAGACGTCGCTGCCAAGGACTTCAAGGCCGTCTCCGCTACCAAGGGCATTGTCTCCTACAAGACGCTCGGCCACCACTGGGACTGGATCGGCTTCAACACTAAGAGGTCGCCGTTCGACAACAAGCTGGTGCGCCAGGCCGTCTCCTACGCCATCGACCGCCGGGCGATTGCCGACAACGTCTTCTTCGGTCTGGCCGAGCCGATCACCGGTGGGCCGGTGCCACGCTGGAGCTTCGCCTACGACGGTGGCGGGGTGTACGGCGAGCGGCCCGACGTCGACAAGGCCAAGGCGCTGCTCAAGCAGGCTGGCCTGGAGAACGGCTTCAAGACCTCGCTCACCATCACCCCTACCTACCTGCAGTATTCTCAGCCCGGGCCGCTCATCAAGGACGCCCTCGCCAAGGTGGGGATCGACTGCGAGCTGGTGAGCCTGGAGTGGGGCGCCTGGCTCAAGGCGGTCCTGGGCGGCGACTACAACTTCGACATGTACTACATCGGCTACGTCAGCCCGCTGATCGATCCCGATGACTTCCTGTACAGCAATTTCGCCTGCTCGGGCGGCAGCGACGTAATCGGCACCCGCGGCTGCAACGACCAGGTGGACAAGCTGCTGGAGCAGGCGCGCGCTACGCTCGACCTGAACAAGCGCAAAGAGCTGTACATCCAGGCGCAGAAGATACTGTCCGACGAGGAGCCGGTCGCCAACACCGTCAACGAGCTGATCCTCCAGGCGCACTGGGACTACGTGAAGGGCTTCCGCGCCCTCACCACCGGCCTGCTGCGCCCGCTGATGTCGTCCTGGCTCGACAAGTAGCGCGGCGCACGGGAAGGGCGACGGACGCTTCCGCTGGGGAAGGTCTTCGATGGCGCGCTTCATCGCGAAACGGCTGCTGGCGCTGATCCCTGTGCTCTGGGGTGTGTCGCTGCTCGTCTTCCTGGCGATGAACTACATCCCGGGCGACATCGCCAGCATCTTCCTGGGCATTCAGTCGAACCAGGAGCTGCTGGAGACGTTCCGCCACCGCTTCGGGCTAGACCGCCCGCTGTACGTCCGCTACCTGGAATGGCTGGTGGGAATGCTGCACGGCGACTTCGGCCGCTCCTTCGCCAACGGGGTGGACATCCGCGAGGAACTGCTGAAGCGCTTCCCGGTCACGCTCGAGTTGACGGTGCTGGCGATCCTGATCGCCAATCTGGTCGGGATCCCGGCCGGGATCATCGCGGCGCTGCGCCATCGGACCCGGGTGGACACCGCCGTCTCCGTGGTTGCGCTCGGCGGGCTGTCCACCCCGGCCTTCTGGCTCGGCACCCTGCTGGTGCTGATCTTTGCCTTGCAGCTCGAGCTGCTGCCCAGCGGCGGCTACACCCCGCTTACCGAGGATCCGCTGGACAACCTGCGGCTGATGCTGCTCCCGGCCCTCTCCCTGGGGCTGGTCTCCGGGTCGGTCATCATGCGGATGACCCGCTCCTCGATGCTGGAGGTGCTCCGCCAGGACTACATGACCACGGCGCGGGCCAAGGGGACGCCCGGCTGGGCGCTGGTCAGCCGCCACGCGCTCAAGAACGCCCTGATTCCGGTTGTGACGGTGATGGGTTTGGAGATCAGCGCCAACTTCGGCGGCGCGGTGCTGATTGAGCAGATCTTCCTGATCCCCGGGGTGGGGAGCCTGGCGCTCCAGGGCATCACCCAGCGCGACTACCCGGTGGTGCAGGGGACGGTGATGCTGGTGGCGGCGTTCGTGGTGCTGGTGAACCTCGCCACCGACATCGCCTACGCCTATCTCGACCCGCGGCGGAGGGTGTGATGGCGCACCCGCGCAGGGCTGGCCATGTCCGCTGAGACGACGCTGGCCCCCAGCAGCGAAGCCGAGCGTCCGCCCGGGCTGCCAAGCCGGGTCTGGCAGGCACTAGTCGAGAGCGACATGCTGCACCACGGCAGCTTCGTCGTCGGCGCGGCGATGGTCGCGGTGGTGCTGCTGTGCGCACTGCTCGCCGACGTCATCGCCCCCTACTCCCCGTTCGATACCGCCTCGCTCGCCAACCTGCAGCCGCCCAGCACCGCGCACTGGCTGGGGAGCGACGAGTTCGGCCGCGACATCCTGAGCCGGATCATCTACGGAGCACGCATCTCCCTCCAGGTGGCGGTGATCTCGGTCGGGATCGGGATGACCCTCGGCTCCGCCATCGGCCTGATCGCCGGCTACTATGGCGGGCTACTGGACGGGGTCCTGATGCGGCTGCTGGACGTCCTCTGGTCGTTCCCGGCGATCCTGCTGGCGCTGGTGGTGATGGCCAGCCTCGGGCCGAACCTGAACAGTGCGATGATCGCGATCGGGATCATCTTCATCCCGATCTTCGCTCGCGTCGCCCGCGCCGCGGCGCTGGTGGTGGTCAAGAACCAGTACGTCGAGGCGGCGCGGGCGATCGGGCTGTCCGACGCGGCGATCATCCTGGGCGAGGTGCTCCCCAACGCGCTCCCTCCGATCCTGGTGCAGACGACGCTGGCGATCAGCTATGCCATCATCCTGGAGGCGGCGCTGTCGTTCCTCGGCCTGGGCGCGCAGCCGCCTGCTCCCTCCTGGGGCAGCATGCTCAACTTCGGGCGCGGCTACATGGCCTTCGCGCCCTGGACCGCGCTAGCGCCTGGCTTGGCCATCTTCTGGGCGGTGCTCGGCTTCAACCTGCTCGGCGACGGCCTGCGCGACCTGCTCGACCCTCGGCTGAGGCGGGTGCTATGAGTCCATCACTCCCCGCCTCACCGCCCGGGAACGTCGCGGCCGAGGTGCTGCGCGTCGAAGACCTGCGGGTGACGTTCCCCAGCCCGCGCGGCGACATCCACGCGGTCAACGGGGTGGACTTCGCCATCCGCGGTGGCGAAGTGCTCGGGCTGATCGGCGAGAGCGGCTGTGGCAAGAGCATGACCGCGCTGGCGATCCTGGGGCTGGTGCCCTACCCCGGCCGGGTCGCCAGTGGGCGCATCCTGCTGCACGGTGAGGATCTGCTCCGCAGGAGCGAGGCGGAGCTGCGGGCGCTGCGGGGCGACCGAATGGCGATGATCTTCCAGAACCCGATGACGGCGCTGAACCCGGTGCTGGCGGTGGGGCCGCAGGTGGGTGAGCCGCTGGTGAACCATGGCCGTGCCGGCTGGCGGGAGGCGAAGCGACGCGCGGTGGAGCTGCTGCAGATGGTCCACATCCCCGCGCCCTGGCAGCGCGCCCATGCCTATCCGCACGAGATGAGCGGCGGGATGCTCCAGCGCGCGGTCATCGCCATGGCCGTCGCCTGCGAGCCGCCGCTGCTGATCGCCGATGAGCCGACCACCGCGCTGGACGTGACGATCCAGGCGCAGATCCTGGAGCTGCTGCGCGAGGTGAAGCAGAGCCGCCAGGCGGCGCTGCTGTTCATTACCCATGACCTGGGCGTGGTGGCGGAGATGTGCGACCGGGTGGCGATCATGTACGCCGGCCGGATCGTCGAGACCGCGGACGTCTACACCATCTTCCGCGAGCCGAAGCACCCCTACACCCGGGCGCTGCTCAACGCCACCCCGCGCATCGGCAGCACCGCTCGCCTGGAGTCGCTCGCCGGCCAGCCGCCGATCGTCCGCGGCCGGTACCAGGGCTGCCTGTTCGCGCCGCGCTGCCCGCTGGCCGGCGAGGACTGCCAGGTGGAGCCGGAGCTGGTCGAGCGCGCCACGGGCCACGCCGTGCGCTGCTGGCGGGTTCCCTGAGATGGAGCGCCAGGACGGCGCCGCCCCGCTGGTCGAGGCGCGGAGCCTGACCAAGCACTTCACCAGCCGCGCCGGCTGGCTCGGCGGGCGGCACACGGTCCGCGCGGTGGACGGCGTGAGCTTCAGCCTGTGGCGGGGGGAGACGCTGGGCCTGGTGGGCGAGTCGGGCTCGGGCAAGTCGACCGTGGCCCGGCTGCTCCTGCGGCTGATCGAGCCGACCAGCGGGCAGATCCTCTTCCAGGGGCGGGATCTGACGCGACTCAGAGGGCGGGCGCTGCAGGAGGTGCGCCGCCAGCTCCAGATCGTCTTCCAGGACCCGTACTCCTCGCTGAACCCCCGCCGCACGGTGGAGCAGACGCTGCTCGCGCCGCTGGTGGCCCATGGACTGGGGACGGCCGAGGAGCGGCAAGCCCGGGTCGACGAGATGCTGGACCTGGTCGGTCTGCCGCGGGCGTTCCGGCCGCGCTATCCCCACCAGCTCAGCGGCGGCCAGCGCCAGCGGGTAGGAATCGCCCGCGCCCTCATCCTGCGCCCGTCGCTGCTGGTCGCCGACGAGCCGGTCTCGGCGCTCGACGTCTCGGTCCAGTCGCAGGTGCTCAACCTGCTCCGCGACCTCCAGCACTCGCTGCACCTGACAGAGCTGTTCATCGCCCACAACCTGGCGGTGGTGCAGTACGTCAGCGACCGGATCGCGGTCATGTACCTGGGGAAGCTGGTCGAGATCGCGCCCCGCGAAGCACTGTTCCGCGAGCCGCTGCACCCCTACACCCGGGCGCTGCTGTCCGCCGCGCCCACGCCCGACCCCACGGTGTCCCGGCGGCGCCAGGTGCTCGGCGGCGAGGTCCCCAACCCGATCGATATCCCGAGTGGCTGCCGTTTCCACCCGCGCTGTCCCTACGCGGAGGCGATCTGCCGCCGGCGCGAGCCGGCGCTGGAGGAGGTGCGGCCCGGGCACCTCGTCGCCTGTCACCTGTATGGTGGCGACCTCACGGACGTCCATCCGCGGCGCGACGCGGCCGGCGATTTGCCGTAGCGGCCAGGAACCCGGAGCCCGCGAAATGTGGGACACTGCCAGAGCGCTCGGGAAGCACCCCACTCGCCCAGGAAGACGCCATGGAGCGCTGGCCGCGGCCTGGGGCTGTGCCGGGCCTCGGTGGATGCGGTGAGGGTGAGCGAGGGAGCGGAGGTAGCGAGTGGCAGCACGGGCAGATAGGCTGCCCGTCACTCGGCCGCGGCCGCTGGACCCGCTGGGGCTGGGGCTGGCGACCCTCACCTGCGTGGTGTGGGGCTCGAATGGCGTCGGAGCGAGGATCGGCGCGGCCAGCGTCCCGCCCTGGACCCTGGCGGCGCTGCGCGCCTGGCTTGGCTTCGCCATCCTTGCACTGATTCTCCTCTGGCGGCGGCCACGGCTGCCCCGGAGCCGCACCGCCTGGGAGCGCGCCGCCCTGATCGGACTGCTCCAGACGACCGCGCCGGTGGGATTGCTCTTCTGGGCGGTCCAGCGCGTCGACGCCGGGCTGGCGATGGTGATGATGTCCACCCAGCCCCTGTTCGTCGCGGCGCTGCTGCAGCGGTGGTCCGGCGGGGAGCGGCTGAGCCGGGCTCGGCTGGCGACGCTCGGCGCTGGCTTCGCTGGGGTCGCGCTGGTCGCCTACGCCAAGACCAGCGGGGAGCTACGCTTCGAGTGGCCGGGGCTGGTGGCGCTGCTGCTCGGCTCGCTGAGCTGGGCCGGCGGGACGTTGCTGCTGCGCCGCCCGGGGCCGGAGTGGCGGGACGTCACCTCGCTGGTCACCGTCCAGCTCGGATTCGGCGCGGTGGTGCTCACCGTTCTCGCCAGCTTCGAGCATCCCAGGCTGGAGGCGTTCACCCTGCCGGCGATCGCCAGCGTGGTCTACCTGGCGGTGTTCACCACCGCCTTCACCTTCCTGCTCTGGGCCTGGCTCGTCCAGCGCCACGGCGCCAGCCGGATCAGCCCCTTCGTCTTCCTCATGCCCGTCGCCGGCGTTGCGCTGGGGGCGCTACTGCTCGGCGAGCGCATCCCACCACTCCTGTACCCCGGCCTGGCGCTGGTGGCGAGCAGCCTGGTACTCGTCAATCGCGTCTGAGCCGAGCGCACTGCCAGCGCAGTCTCCCAGCAGGCCCTGCTGGGTTTGATTCAGGGAGTGGGTTCCGGCGTCGCGCCGTCCGCTGCCTGCCCAGCTCGCAGGCGCTCCCAGTGTTGGACGAGCCAGCCCAGGACGCCGCCGTAGACCAGGTGGCCGAGGAGGGCTGAGGTAGCTGTGAGCGGCGCCAGCCGGAACAGCGCTCCAGGGCGCCGGGGCGAGCAGCAGCGTGGCGTACAGGCAGGCACAGATCGTGGCGCCGAGGGCCAGCCCGGCCGCTGTGTCGTGAGGGGCAGCAGCGCGAACACCATCCCCATCGCCCCGCCGTCGTAGACGAAGCGCCAGAGATACCCCCAGATCGGCATGGCGCCGGGATCGCCCAGCGCCATCTGGCCGATAACGGGGATGAAGTCGCGCCAGCCGCCGCAGAACACCACGGAGAGCCGAAGCACGTCGTATACGGCGGTGGCCGCGATGCCGGCGCAGAGTCCCTGCAGGGCCTGCCTGCCCAGGTCGGGATGTCGCGCGCCGACAGCGATGGCGAGGCCACTGAGCAGGAGCACCAGCAGTCGGACGCTCAGCACGAGCGACACCCAGCCGAACAGGGCCAGGCACAAGCAGCCGATGGGGACGAAGCCCAGGAACACGAGCAGGAGCCGTAGCTCGTCGACACGCTGGCAAATGCGTGATCGCGGGTGGGAGCAGGTGGCCGCCATGGCATGTCGATTAACGACACCGACCAGGGCTTTCAGCCTCGCGGCAGCCCGCGCACCTCAGCGCCCGAGGCGATGATCAGCGCGACGGCGCGTGGCCGGCGGCGTCTCAGCACCGCGACGAGAGTGTCTCGCCACCGCCTGGGGACGAGCCCGTGGAGGCGAGGAGGTGCGGCCGACTACGTAGTGGCCTGGGGAGCGGGCTCCGGCGTTTCGGAGCTGGAGAGGGTCCGCTCCTCCGTGACGCGTGCCGGCGCCTGGCTCGGCGCTGATGCGGGGTGCGGCTGCTCCCGTAGCATCCGGACCTGGCCGTTGACGACCGCTCCCTCGTGCATGATGAGCGTCCCGGCGTTGATCTCCCCGGTCACGCGGCCGGTCGACCGGATCTCGAGCCGGCCCGGGCAGTGGATCTCTCCGTCCACCGTGCCGGCGACAAACACGGTGGCTCCACTGACCCGGCCAGTGATGCGTGCCGCCTCATCCAGGAATACGACGCGGCGACTGTCCACCTCGCCCCGCACACTGCCTTGAATGCGGAGCGATTGCTCGGAGCGTAGCTCCCCTTCGAGCTTGCTGTTGCGCCCGATGAAGCTCTCCACCTGCTCGCTCAACTCGACGGGGATGCTGCGCTGGGCGACGCGTGTGCCGCTGCTGGGTAGGCTGGCACCTGGTGCGTGGGCGGCGTCACCCGCGGGCTTGTGCTCCAGCCCGGATAGCGCCTTCGAAAACCAGGAATCAGACTCTTCTACCTTCTTGCCGAACATCTTCCATCTCCGGTCGGATGTGCCTGAAGACGAGCGACACAGCACACCCTGGCTGGGGGCTCCGGGAGCTCGCCGCGGAGCGGTGAACGCACCGAATGGTTTGCAAAAAGCATGCCCGCACCGAGATGCGAAGGGCTAGCGGGCCACCACGACGGCTAGCTCGCCCGGGGCGGAGACGATCTCCCCGGGGGCCGGGTCCTGCAGCAGGATCGTCCCAGGCAACGCCTCTGGAGTTGTCTGGGTATCCACCCGCGCGATCTTCCAGCCCAGCGCTTCCAGGTCCCACTGCGCCACCGCCAGCCGCTTCCCCCGTACATCGGGCACCTGCACCCCGGCGCTCACCGTCACCCGCAGGGTGGCGCCAGGCTCGATCGGGAAACCCGCCACCGGGGCCTGCTGGACCACGGTGCCCTCCGGCATCCGGTCTGTCAGGCGGCGGCCCAGAACCACGAGCTGCAAGCCCTGCGCCCGTGCTTGCGCCGCTGCCTGGTCGATCGGTTGACCCACCAGGGCCGGCGCGGCCAGCGGCTGCTGACTTGTCGTTGGGGCCAGGCGAGGTAGCTGGGAGAGCAGCGGCTGCAGCATGGTAGTCGCGAGCAGCAGGGCGGCGGCAATCCCGAGCAGCGGCACAGCCAGCCGCGTCGGGCGGCGCGGGCGGCGGGGAGGCCAGGTCGGCTCGAACGACAGCGCCTGGACGAGTGCCGGCGCCTGCCCCGAGTGCTGAGGCTGGAGCTGTGCGCGCTCGAGCTTCAGCAGCGCCGCCTCAAAGACGTGCATGGAGCGCCAGCGACCGTCAGGTGTGGCTTCGAGCGCGCGGGTGACGACGGCGTCCACCTCCGGCGGGATGGAGGGATCGAACAAACGCGGGCCGAGCACCGGTCGGTGCTCATCCGCTGCGCCGGTTGCCGGCCGCTGGCCGATCAGCATCTCGTACAGCAGTGCCCCGAGCGCGTACACGTCTGCTGCCCGTCCCGCTCGCGCTCCAGCGCGCTGCTCCGGTGGCTGGTAGGCGAGCTGCGCGCGGTCACGCCGGGTCGGCGGCTCGAAGGAGAGCAGCGTATGGGCCAGCAGCACCCGCTCGCCGTTCGCGGTGAGCAGGACATTCTCTGGCCTGACCGCGCCATGCACAATCCCCTGGCGGTGCAGGTAGCTCAACGCCGAAGCCAGCCGGGCCGCGATCCGCACCGCCTGCCTCAGCTCCAGTCTCCCCTGCTGGTCGAGCAGCGCCCGCAGCGTGAGCGGGCCGGCCAGGCTGGTCACGACGAACGGGCCGTATTCGCCAAAGCCGGCGTCGAGCACCGGCAGCAGACAGGGATGGCTCAGGCGCAGCGCACGCGCCGCGCTGCGTTCGAAGCGCGCTTCCAGGGCTGGGTTTTCGGCGATCGCCGGGGCGAACAGCTTGACCAGCACCGATCGTCCCAGCCGCAGGTCTGTCGCCCTGAACATGCTGGCGGTGTCGCCGCGCCCCACCACCACTTCCAACCGGTAGCGGCCGAGCAGCACCGGGGCTCCGGCCTCCGGCGCGGCGAGCTCTGGCGCGCCATCCGTGGTCCAATCGTGCATCGCCCCCACGGCATACTGCAGGGGGGCCTCGGGCGCTGGGTCGGCGCTGGAGAGCGAGGTGGGGGCGGAATCCGGCTGGTGGGAGGGGGCGTCGGGCGAATCAGGGATACGGTGAAGCGGTGCGGCGGTCACGGTTCCTCTGGGGTCAGCCAGGCCACTTGTTCGGGACGCACAGGTCGTGCCAGCTTCCAACCGGCGGTGCGTTGAGCCAGGGGAGCCGCCCACGTACAATCCGTGAGCGTCACGCAGCCTGAGCAGGCCTCTCCGCGAGCGGCGGCCGCCGCCGCGCTCCACCTGCTGCCCGCCTGGAGGAAAGGATGGATCGCCCCATGGACACCGCGAAGCCCGAGCTGATTGGCTATGCCGATCGTTTTAGCGCCGCGCCTGGAGAACGCCTTCGTTTCATGGTCAGCACCGATCTCCCTCGCTACGAGGCGACACTGGTGCGGCTGATCCACGGCGACGTCAACCCTGCCGGGCCGGGCTTCAAGGAGGAGGTGATCCCGGGGGTCCTGGGCGGCACCTACCCGGGTCGGAAGCAGGTGGCGCAGCCCGGCTCGTACATCCTGGTGCCAGATTCACCACTGCACACCATGGTCGAGAGCTTCACGCTGGCTGCCTGGATCTTCCCCACCACGCCGGCGCTGGGCCGGGTGCAGGGCATCCTGACCAAGCAGGACAGCGGTCCGGCCGGCTACGGGCTGGTGGTGGATGCGCGGGGCGCTCTGGCGCTCCGCCTTGGCGGCGAAGGTGGGCGCCAGGAGGAGGTCTCGAGCGGAGTGCCGCTGCGCGCCGGCCAGTGGTACTTTGTCGCGGCCAGCTACAACGCGGGCGATGGTGCGGTACGGCTCGTCCAACGGCTCCAGGCTCCCTGGCCGCTGCCCGACGCCAGCGTGGTGGTCGAGCAGACAGTTCAGCCAGTCGGCTCGCTGCACAACCAGGCGCCGATCCTGATCGCCGCGGCCGCCAGCGAGACCACGCCCTCCGGCCGGGTGGTTGCCCGTGGCCACTACAACGGCAAGATCGAAGCGCCCTGCCTGTTCTCGCGCGCGCTCCAGCCAGAGGAGATCGAGGCGCTATGGGGTGGCGCCTCGCCGCGCGACGTGGGGAGCCAGTTCCTGGTGGCCGCCTGGGACTTCGCCGGCGACTTCGCCTCGAGCCGGGTGCGCGATACCAGCCGCAACGGCCTGGACGGCCGGGCGGTGAACATGCCGATGCGCGCGGTGACCGGCCGCGCCTGGAAGGCCCGCGAGGTCGACTTCAAGCGCGTCCCCCAGCAATATGGGGCGATCCACTTCCACGACGACGACCTGGAGGACGCCGGCTGGGAGGCGGACTTCGAGCTGACCGTGCCCGAAGGGCTCAAGAGCGGCATCTACGCTGCCCGCCTGCGAGGCGAGGGGCAGGAGGACTACATCCCCTTCTACGTCCGCCCGCCGGCAGGCACCGCCAGCGCGGCGATCCTCGTGCTCGCTCCGACTATGACCTACCTCGCCTACGCCAACGAGCGGATCATCTGGCGCGAGGACATCGGCGAGACGCCGGTCAGCGAGCGCCCGGCGGATCCGAACGATCTCTACCTCCGGGCGCACCCGGAGCTGGGGAGCTCCATCTACGACCTGCACTCGGACGGCAGCGGCAACGCCTACTCCTCCCGCCTCCGCCCAATTGTCACCATGCGGCCGAAATTCCGCTCCTACGTCGTCAACGCCCCGCGCCACTTTTCCGCCGATCTGTACCTCATCGATTGGCTGGAAGCGAAGGGGTTCGCCTACGACGTGGCGACCGACGAAGACCTGCACCACGAGGGGCAGCGCCGCCTGGCTCCGTACAGGGTGGTGATCACCGGGAGCCACCCCGAATACTGGACTACGCCGATGCGGGACGCGCTGGAGGCCTACCTGAACGCGGGGGGCCGGCTGATGTACCTGGGCGGCAACGGCTTCTACTGGATTACCGCGGTCGACCCTGAGCGCCCGCACGTCATCGAGGTGCGCCGCGGCTACGCCGGCATCCGCTGCTGGGAGTCGGCCCCCGGCGAAACGTATCACAGCGCCACGGGTGAGCTCGGTGGCCTCTGGCGCCACCGCGGCCAGGCGCCAAACCAGATCGCCGGCGTCGGCTTCACCTCCCAGGGCTGGGACTGGTCTCCGGCGACTCCCGGCTACGTCCGACTCCCGGACAGCTTCGATCCGCGCGCCGCCTTCATTTTCGAGGGCATCGGGCCGGACGAGGTGATCGGCGACTTCGGGCTGGTGATGCACACCGCCGCGGGGGACGAGCTTGACCGGGCGGACCCGGCGCTCGGCACCCCGCCCCACGCGCTGGTGCTGGCGACCTCGCAGGGTCGCCACAGCGACGCCTACCTGCTTGTCGTGGAGGATATCCCGAACACGACGACGAAGGTCACCGGGACCACCAGCCCGCTGATCC